>Ga0209654_1001457_pt1 | contig 18799 bp, 10 predicted proteins | sample SaaInl1SG_22_DNA_FD_184646 | JGI IMG/M metagenome (GOLD analysis project Ga0209654, IMG submission 184646) | Marine microbial communities from expanding oxygen minimum zones in the Saanich Inlet - ESP_161SG_22_DNA (SPAdes) (version 2) | ecosystem: Environmental > Aquatic > Marine > Intertidal... | reverse complement strand
ATAGTAGCGTTAGCCCAACAATTATCGCACTAATGACCGAGGCAAGCGGTGTAGATGCACCTGCTTGGTCGTTTACTGCGGTTCTCGAGAATCCTCCAGTGACAGGGTACGATTGAAAAATAGACCCTACTACATTAGCCATACCAATCGCGATAAGTTCTTGATTCGGCCTCACCTCTTGAAGTCCCTTACGTTCTTCTATTGCCTTTGCTACTGAAATGGCCTCCATAAATGCGATAAGTGCTAGAGTAACTGCTATAGGAGTTAGATCGTTTAGGCGATCCATAGATAATTCTGGCAACCCAACCTTTGGTAGACCTGAAGGAACCTCCTTAACGATATTAAGTCCATATTCGCTGAGGTTGAAAGCATAGGTGATCACAATTCCGAGGATAGTTACCACTAAAGCTGCTGGAATCTTAGGAGCCCATCTCTTGATTGCTTTAATAATTAGAATAGCCGCAACGCCCAGGACGATAGCATAGATATTGATCTGATCGAGTACTTCAACGGTGTTCCCTAATAGAATATGAATTTGATTACTATTTTCTATAGGCGCTCCTAGTAAATGCTTTAATTGGCTAAGCCCGATGATTAAGGCAGCTGCAGAGGTAAACCCACTAATAACAGGTTTTGATAAGAAATTCACCAAAAATCCCATCTTTACCATACCTAGCAAGAACTGAATACTTCCCATGAAAAGGGCAAGAAAAATAGCCATTGAAGTGTATTCTTCAATTCCACTAAGTGAAAGCGCTCCTAAGCCCGCTGCTACTAGTAGTGAATCCATTGCCACAGGAGCTACGCTAAGCTGCCTAGAAGTTCCTAGGAGTGCATAGATTACTTGTGGAATCAAGGAGGCATATAAACCAAAAACCGGAGGTAGACCGGCGAGCATGGCGTAAGCCATTCCTTGCGGAATAAGCATAATTCCTACAGTTAATCCTGCCGATAGATCACCTGAAAGATGTGCTTTTTTATAATTAGGCAACCATTGAAGGATTGGAATAAACTGAAGGAAAGATTTCATTACTTAAAGATCAAGAAGTTCAATATGGTTTCGATGAAGCTTTATGTGACCAAGGTTTTCTAATTTCTTTAGTAACCTTGAGATTACTACTCGAGAACTATGAAGCTCATCTGCAATTTCTTTATGAGTTTGGTGAATACTGTTTTCACCATTGATTCGCCCTTTTTCTTTAAGGTACTCAATAAGTCTCTCATCTAATCGTTCAAACGCTACTTTCTCAAGGCTAGATAGCATTTCTTCGAGGCGATTTTGATAACTCGCAAAGATGAAACTTCTCCATCTCGGATATCTACCTATCCACTCCTCTAATTTTTGATTAGGAATCACGATTAAAAGAGTGTCAACTTCAGCTATCCCTTTAATGGTACTTCTTTTTTGTTCGGTGCAGCAGGCCATAGACATGGAACAAGTATTTCCTTCTTCGACATAGTAAAGAAGAAGTTCTTCTCCGTCGTCATACTCACGAATTACTTTAATGGCTCCTGAGATTAAAAGGGGAATACTTTTAATATACTCTCCCGGTCTGATGATCTCGGTTCCTGCCTGTATTTGTCTGTAGGTGCCCACTTGGTTGATCTCTTGAAGAAGAGAGGCTTCGAGAAGTGATCCATAAACAGATTGAAGATCGGTAAGCATGTTATTTATTGAATAGGTGTTCTTTCAAAAATAGGTTAAAATCAAAAGTGGTTCAAAGGTAGCCTTAGCGAACATCCTTATTAGTAACCTATGTTACATTATCTTTAGACTAGCTATGAGAAAGAACAGACCAAAGGTTGCTTTAGTTTGGTTAAAACGTGATTTGCGTTGGGAAGATCACGAGCCGATTTCAGCGGCTATTGATTCGGGCTATCCTGTAATTTTATGGTATAATTTCGAACCGATATTGCTCAGTGATAAACACTATAGCGCAAGACACTGGTACTTCATTTCTGAGAGTTTGAAAGACTTTGATGGTTTTTTAAAATCGGTGGATGCCCGTGTGTTACAGATGTATGGCTCAGTTTCAGATAACTTCATTCGGCTCAGCGAAATCTTTGAAATAACTAGTGTTTATAGTTATCGAGAAACGGGTTTAAAAATCACTTTCGATCGAGATAAAAGGTTCTCCAGGATACTAGCACAAGAAAATATCCTATGGCTAGAGTTCAACACGAATGGGGTAGAGCGTGGTCTCAAACATCGATTGGGTTGGAGAGATCGTTGGGAGGCTTTCATGGAATCTTCGATATCACATCCATTATGGTCAAAAAAATCTGTCGTTAGCAGCACAATGCTTTCTCAAGTAGAGAACAAAATGAACCTCTTAACACTGCCTGAAGACCGGTCTATCGATCGCCAAAAGGGCGGAAGAAATATGGGATTGCGCTATTTGAACAGCTTTTTAAACGAGCGCTACAAAAATTACAATAAACATATTTCTAAGCCGTTAGATTCTCGAATTAGCTGCAGTAGACTATCTCCATATATCGCCTTTGGATGTTTATCTGTTAAAGAGGTGTTTCAAGCTACGGGAAGGGTGTATGGGGATGCCAAGCCGAAAAGATCGTTATCGTCATTTCGATCAAGGCTCCGCTGGCAGGCTCATTTTATTCAAAAATTTGAGATGGAAGATCGAATAGAGTTTGAGCCGGTAAACCGAGGATATCTCACCTTGAATAAAACAATCAATCCCAGTTTCTTAGAGGTTTGGGAAAAAGGGTTAACCGGGGTGCCACTTGTAGATGCGGCGATGCGATGCCTTAATGCAACAGGATATCTGAATTTTAGAATGCGTGCACTTCTAGTTTCTTTTGCTACTCACCATCTTTGGCTGCCCTGGCAAGTGATTAGTCCACATTTGGCGCGACAGTTTTTAGATTTCGAACCTGGAATTCATTATCCTCAACTACAAATGCAAGCAGGTGAAACAGGGATTAACCAGATTCGAATTTATAGCCCATTATCGAATAGTGTGAAGCATGATCCGGACGCAGTTTTCATTTTAAAGTGGGTCCCTGAACTATCTAAGTTGCCTCAAGCTTTGGTTCATAATCCTGCAGCGCTTACTCCGATGGATGAGATCTTTTACGACTTCAGAAAGGGGGTCGATTATCCAAACCCTATCGTAGATTTAGAGCGAGCGAGAAAAGAAGCTAGTGAAAAGCTTTACCGTCTTCAAAAAGAAATTGCAGTTGTTTCTGACGCTAAACGAGTGCTGAGTAAACACACTTTACCCAATCGGGACGCGTTCAGTTAACTCCTCAGAATTTGAGTTGATGATTTTGATCCCATAACCCCCAATAGGCCCCTACACTTCCTTCTGCACTTACCTTCCATGATTCATCAAAAGATGAAAAATAAAACATCGGTATATCCTCTTCTTTAGACCACGAAATGGCATCAATAAAGTACTTGAGTGCATTGTTGTACCCAGGAACTGCTGCTCCGAGAGATTCGCCCTGACTAGGCCATCCAGTTTCTGTAATAATAACCGGTTTGCCCGCCGCTGCTCGTTGAGCTTGCTGGTACATTTGTTTCATGTAGATGAGTGAATAATCAATACTACAACCCTCCCAGTAGGGGTAGCAATTGGCAAGTATGACGTCGCAAGCCTCTGCTATTTTCGGATAGTCGGTGAATTCATAATAGGCATCTACGTATCCGACGGGAATTCCTTCGATTTTCTGTTTAGCTTGATGAATGTAATCGATTAATTGTTCTTCTGAGAGTTCCTCGCGATACATAACCTCGTTACCGACAGCGGCTATATCTACATACCCTGAGTTACATAGATCGATGAGTCCTTGTAGTTCCTCCTCGTTTTTTTCGAGATCTTCACCTAGCCATGCCCCAACAAGCGTCTTGAACCCATACTCCTTGGCTAATTTAGGTATGGTCTCGTTTTGGTCAGTGCAAGAAAAGGTTCTGATCCACTGAGTGTAAGGTCTCAATAACTCGAGCTTTCGGCGTATTTGTTCTTCTGAAATAGGATCTCCGGGCTTCTGTGACCCCTCATAGGGACTAAAACAGATTCCATGCATTCCAGATTCTAAAAGATCGCGACTTGAAGTTTTAAGATCTTCTTGATTCAGATACTTAACATCTACTCCTAGTAAGGATTGTATTTTATCTCTTCTAATTGACATGGTTTATTCTCTTTTTTTAGCGCTAAGTTCTTTTTTGATTTGGGCTGCTTTTTCCTCAGTGAGGTCATAGTTTTTCATGATTAGGATGGCACCAATGACTCCTGCGATAGGTAGAAGCGTGTAAAACATTCGCATTCCTGTTATTGAAGATTCGGTTACATTTTCAGCGTTGAAGCCTACTGCTGATAAAAAGAATCCGCCTAAAAGCGCAGCGATACCGAAGCCTAATTTTACCATCCACCAGTAAACAGCTCCTAGAATACCTTCTCTTCGCTTACCGGTATTTAGTTCATCAAGATCGCAAACGTCTGCGGTCATGCTCATCATAATGGTGAATAAACTTCCGATTCCAAAAGAATGAAAGGGGAGTGCGAAGAGGAATAGATAGGGTTTGCCAGGTACAAATAAGAACCAGAATAGAATGTATCCGACAACTGATATCAGTTGCGAGATGATAAAGGCTTTTTTCTTTCCGAGCTTCTTCGACATTTTAGTCACAATGGGTATGACTAAGAATGTTGTAATTAGCGCTCCTACAGAACCGTGCATCGCAGGCCAGGTACCTGCGCTTGCTGGGTCGCTGTTGAACAAGTAATGCACAATAATCAAAAAGGTATAAGCAGCGATTACATTGAATGAATTAAAAATCAAAAAGGTGGCAGATGCAATCTGTCTGAATTGCTTGATTTTAAAGGCTTCAAAGGCGGATGCGAAAATACCTCGGACACTTTTGATAATATTCATTGCCTTGATAGGTTGAAAATCGGTTCTGTCTAGGGTAGATGTAGTCTTTATAAATAATGCAGGTATAGCTGCAAAAAGAGTACAAGGAATTGCTACCCATATCGAAAGCTCTCTTACCCCTTGGTCGGCTCCTTCTGGAAACCAACTCGGGTCATATAAAACCACCCAGAACCATGGAGCTATCACCCAAGCCCATTGTCCGATAAATTGTGCAATAGCCATGATCTCTGTACGTTCATGAAAATCTTCACTAATCTCATAACCCATAGCTACATAGGGTACACTAAAAATGGTGAGCCCTAGGTAAAACACCAGTGACCAGGATAGAAAATAAATAAAGTTAAAAACCACGCCATCATCTTTGTGAAGCTGCCACATGAAAATGTAAGCTAATCCCATAATGAGAGCTCCGATGAGCACGTATAATCTTCGACGTCCCCATTTTGATCGGGTATTGTCTGAGATATACCCCATGATAGGGTCTGTGATTGCATCAAATATTCTAGGCACAAATTGGATGATACCCCATAGAAGGGCAGCGAATCCTAGATCCTGTACTAATACGATGATGAAAACACCCAAGGCTGCGGGGAACATCTGGTTGGCTAGCATTCCAAAGCCAAATGCGATTTTTTGTCCCATTGAGACGCTAGATGCTCCGTTTGAATTTTGATTACTCATATCGTTAATTGTTTGGTTTCTATCTGAAAGACTTAAAGGCCTTTTTAACGACCTCATAAGCTTCTTTTTGTTCTCGGTCTAAAGTAACGATTCCCCAATACTCTTCATTTGCAGTAGCATCGTAGGGGACTCCACTACTTCCTGGAGTCCATCCGCCCACATCTTGGGTTCCAGGAGAACCTGCCTTCCACCATCCGTCGGTAAATGAAAATACGATCGCGCCTGTCGCCGTTGTGTTTGGGGTTAATACTTGATCTAAAATCGTTTGAGTAGCGTCTGCTTGTGCGGTCTCATTATAACCTAAAGCGTAGCCTTCATTTTCTATGGTCATGTAGCTGTCAGCACCAAGCTCTGAGAAATAAACCGGCTTAGAACTGACTTTAGAAAATTCTTCAAGTGCAGTACCAGGTTGATCCCATCGGTAGACATTGAGGCCCCACAGGTCGATTTGATCTAATCTTTGAATGAGGTCTTCACTCGGAACTTCTCCATGCGCCGTAGCTACAGGATGTTTGGTGTCTATTTGTTTGATTGCGGCAGCAGATTCGTTGAGAACTGTATACCAATAATCTACCGATCCGCCGAACCACTCGGGGTGATAGTTGTATTCATTTCCAAGTTCCCATAGAAGAATTGCTGGGTGCGATTTGAAGGTTTCTATGTAATCAAGATAGGTTTCAGATTGTAGGTCATAAACGCCTCCTTGATTAAATCCGAAACTAATGATCACCCGTAGCCCCGCGTCGTATATTTCATCGAGTATTTCTCTTGAAGCTATGGGTTCATAAACTCTTAGGGTATTTACTCCTGCTGCTTTGATTAGTTTCAGATCTTTTTCGATTTGTCCAAAATTTCTAATCGTCTGACCCTTCTCAACAGGGTGGTAGCATACACCCTTTATAAAGAAGGGTCTATCGTTAATGGTGAGCAGATGATCTTTTACCCCGACTATACTTGATTCATCTCCAATGAGCGAGCAAGAACCAAAAGACAGCCCTGCGAATAACAATAGAATTATGGCTTTGAAATTTCTAATCATTGTTCTTTTATTTTAAAACAGGAAGATGAACATCCTTATTTAATAATGCAGATTCTCCGTTGTAAGACTTTGTGATAGGTTTACCATCACGACTAAGACCTTCAAATACACCTGAATCCACTAAATGCCATAAGGTGTATTTTGCTTTTCCGTCACGGGTGAACAGTCCAAAATGATTTTCAGAATCGTTGGGGTTAGCCGAGCTTTTCCAAGGTTCATCAAAGGCCTCAAAATAGAAACAGCTAATACCTTCAGTGTCTGTCCATTCACGCATTCCCTGATGATACATGGATTGTTTTAATTCGTCAGCTGCCTTCGATCCATCTGGTCCGTAGAATCCATCTGATTTACTGGCCCAACCAGTCTCACCGATATGGATGGGCTTATCTACTCCGATAGATTTTAGATAATCGGACACTTGCTTGTACTGCATCTTGCTATAATTCACTGCAGACTTCATTAGAAGACTATTCACGTCATTAGTATCCTTATAGGTCTTCACTGCTTCTATATTCCAGAAGGAAGGATTGTAATGAGTGTCATGGAACGGGTAGGTATGCATGGAAACGTAATCTACCGCTTTGGAAAGTCGCTTTAAATCCTCATTGTGGTATTCTGATCCACCACCTCCCCACGAGGCGAAATTGTCAGAACTGGTGATCCAGAGTTCTTTGGGAAGATCTCCATTGGCTTTTAAGGTTTGTAAATAATTTACCCATCCAAGAATTACAACGGGTTTAACAAAATAAGAAGCTGCCCAATGAACCATCGCTTCGTTTCCTACCGCGATTACCTTTATGATATCGGGATAGATACGAGTAAGTTCTACGGCACGCTCAATCTCTGCTTTGTTTGAGGCGTAGTCCTCCTTTTCATGGTTAGGACTGTTTGTCCATGCACCTTCACAATCGATCCAGGCTCCGAGCATTACGTACATCTCAAAATTGGGGTCTTCCTTTTTTAACTCGGCAATGGCCTTAACTACATTAGTAGCGTGTGGAAGTTGTACGTTGTAGGTGCGCACGATCCTGATTCCCATAGCAAATAGGATTCTTAGATCTTCTTTTAGTTGGTCTAAGGTCGGCTGAAATTCTCTACTTTCTTTTCGGTAACCTCCATAGGATATTGCTTGATAACTGGGATTGCCTAAAAGTTCTGAAGCAGTCTTGCTTTGCATAGTTTTCGATTTGGTATCGCATGAGAATAGCATCAACCCCAATAGGAGAACGAATAGGATTCTTTTTAATCCAGTTATTCTATTTATCGTGGGTCGGGCGTTACCTTTTCTCATGACTTTAGATAGTTACAATAAGTTGCTTGATATTACCTGAACGATTGAAAATAGCATCGCTGTATTCTTTATTAAGCGAATTGCCTTCAATGGTCTCTGTACGTAAATCCTTAAAAATAATTGTTATCGTGTTGTATCCATCCTTTTTATAAATAACAGGTACTTGGCATATCGTATAAGCTAGAGAGCCTTCGATTAGTTCAATCTTTTGAAGAGATTGATGGATATCGTAGTACTCGAACACCTGCGTATTTTTCAAAAATTCAGATTCAGGAAGTAGCGTTGGGTCAAAGCTCAGTACCCCATTCGATACACGAACTCCTAATTCTCCAAATCGACAAAGGATATCTTCTTTCACTTGCCCTGTCATTCCTGGCTGCTGAGCTCCTTTACCACCTGGGGTGTGAGAGTAAGGGTCTGTAGGGAAGGCTCCATAGAGCTCGGGAGATTTATGGACTCCAATACCTGCATTAATCTCAAAATAATGATCGAATAACTGACCAATAGTTGTTTGAGATGCAGATTGATCTACGGCCTTCTTAGTTACCTCAAAGGCAGCAAGTCTAAGTTTTGACACCATGTGCCAGTAAATTGAACCTAACCCTTCATAACCGAAGAACGTACCAGATCTGCCCGTAAAGGCTTTATGGTTGAAGATTTGTTCGTATATCGCTTCGATTTTTGGCTGCTCCTTTTCTACCAAACTTTGATAGTGATTTGGAAGGTTGTTCAGAGCATCCCTTAAGAATCGGATATTTTTAAAGTTTCCATTGAAATGGTATCCACCTTCACAGTCTTTGATTATAATATCTCTGTTGCCTTCTAAAACAAGTTTACTTAGAAGCTCAGACTCTGAAACCTCAACCGGGCTGATGTTATTCTTTTCTAAGAATCGAGGTAAGGTTTTGTTCGGATACAGCACATAGCTGTATTGATCCTCTCTAAAGAGTTTACTAGCCTTAAGTGCATCGAGTACGGCTAAACTTGCCTCGGTATCCAGATAACCTGAACTTAGAACAGCTACTTGGCCTTCTAACATCTCAGGTAAGTAGCTAATAGCTACTCCTTTATCTTTAGTTACGGTCATCAAGTTATAGGCGTGATACAATTGGTCCTCACGCTGGTTAGATGCTATAGAATACTCAAGGTGTTCTAGAGCAACCTCTATAAAGGTCAAAAACTCACTGGTTTTAAAAGCAGTCTTCCTTCCTGAGAAGTCCTGATCATAGATGGTTTGCCTGTAGGCACTAGCGGCCTCTCCTAATCCCGATAAGACCTGCATTCGCTGCTGGTCGTTTATCGAACCTTTTAAAAGATGAGCTGAGCCTTCAAGCGTTTCATGAATTTGATCAAAACACTTCTTCAGTTCTACCGAGATTTGAACTTCAGAAACCGCCGATTGATTGATTAACTCTTTGAAGAAAGCTAAGAATCTTCTGAGGTAATAAAGTGTTACCATAGAAACTCCGTTCCCAACAAGCGCGTTGTTCGCGTCGTTCCATTCGGGTCTTTGGGTATTCATCCAGATTCCACCTTCAGGAATGTAGTTGGATATTTTAGCTAAAACGGTTGCTAAGATCTTTTCAATGAAGTTTACTTGGTAAACCGACCCTTCTGGATTCGTAAGCAAGGCACCGTCAGCTCCGATTTGCTCCTTTCTCTTTTCGATGGCAGACTCTCTTTTGTAGTCATAATCGATAGTGTTTTTCGGGTCCTCTACAAGAGCTTCGAAAGGTTTTATGCGGTAGGGGATGTTGGCATAAACAAAAGAATCTTCTTTGAAGTACTCATCAAACTTCTCAGGGTAGTATTGCTGAATGAATTCTAAGAATTTCAGAAGATAGATAATCTGGTGATCTCCCCAATAACCGATATACGACCACGGGTTATCTGGCTCGATAGTCTCCCATTCGAACCCATCTTTGAATACGCGATAAGGGTTGTATCCATCAAATGATGAGGCGTTCAAAAACTTGAACATCATGCCCTCGATAAAGGCTGGGTATGAATGAGCAAGAGCTTCCCAGTTTTGAAAGATGTCTCTCCAATTACCTTGGTAGTCAAGGATCTTAGTGCCATCATCCTCATTTCTTAGGTTGATTGAAAACTTGTTCCAAGGTCTACTCGGATCTCCGTGTCTTCTACTAAATTTAAGGGGAAGGTATTCGTTACACAAGCGCTGAAAATCCTTGTGATTATCTTGCTTAGATAACGTCTTAATAGCAAAGACATCGAATTGTTCTGGCAAGTTATTGAGTAAGGCTGTTTTTTCATTGTAAACCTTAACGTTGGCCTGTTTGATATAGCGAATAAAATCAGCCTTTTCTATCGTGTAGTTCTCATCAAAAATACCTCCACGCATCACGTTAAACATGGTGTTAGCGAAGTGTCTTGTGTTTCTCCTTTGATCAGCGGTTAATTGCAAGCCGTCACTGGCACCTACCAAAGAAACTAGTCGGTCTGTTCCAAGTTCAATATCTTCAATTACTGCCTTGCTAAGGGTCTCAGGGGATCTGAGTTTTTTTCTTAGTTCAACGATGTCGCTAACCGTTTTGCTTATATCGGCAACGATTATCCATTCCTTTTCAGTTCCAGACACCAATTCATAGGATGTATGGATAAAATAGGCCCCTCGCTCTGCTTTGATATCTGTCTCTTGCTTGATGCCAAGACCTTTCCTGAAATGATCTAATTGCTTTGATGATAGGAGTATCGTTTTATTTTCTAATCCTAGAGAGAAAACTAGATTCGCTTTAAGCGCTTCGCTAGGTTCTGCCTTATCAGAAATAATCGCGCTCAAAGCATAAATACCAATGATGTCAGCCTCAAGTTCACATTTTTTATAGGCGTCAACTAAGTTGCTGCTGCCGCTTTGTAGACCTTCAGGAACACCATAAGGCAGAAGGTTTTGTATCCCGTCAATTAGTTGAATACTCTTGTTTAGTGAATTGGAATTTTTAATTTTAGAATTGCGAACGAAGCCGAATTGCTCACTTGACGACCACCCATAACTAAAAGTGATTCCAAGGTCAAGATTAATTTCCTCAAAGAGCACTTTATTACCATAGGTATTCTTGTAAATGTTTCGCTCTACCTTATAAACTCCTTGATAGTTCGATGAAAAGGGTTCCCATAGGAAAGTTTTTTCTTCTTGTTCTACGAGAAGGATAGTTTTGCTACCCGTATGTTCGTGAGCTTCGGTGATTTTATCATCGGTGTAGTAGGGAAAAAGAGCGTGGTCGCTATTGATTCTTCCTGCAGATAATCCTCCGGTACTTGATATAAACATCCAGTGATCGGAGTGACTTACTATACTCATAAAAAACGGACGCATCTGATCGGTATTCGAAATCTTAAAATAGCGCTCTCCGTTTATATCAACTTCTTCTCCTGTGATTGAATGGTTACTGGTATTTAGAGGCTGGCTGCCTAAATAGATGTTCTTCTCCTCTGAGTTATTTTTCATTGCAACTTTCGTTATTTAAACTTCATTCTATCCTCAATGACCTTTTAAGTCAAGGGTATGAATTTAGTACTAAATCTGAGTAATTGGAAGAAATCGAACTATACAATAACTCTACAGGATTTAAGTAATCTAGTTATATAATCCTGATTTTCAGTATGCTGTAAAAAGTAAAGTCCTCTCTTTTCCTCTACGGTGGGTTTTGTTACCACTTATAAGAGTATCCTTCGTAAAAGTATAAGACAAAAAAAGGGCCCCGTTTGGGGCCCTTTGTTATTATCGAAGGATTCGATTATAGATTCACTCGTAATGAAGCATTCCAAGTTCTTCCAAATCCGAACCATACAGAGTTACGAACGTCAACTCCATTCCAAGTGGTAGCACCACCATCAGCATGGATGTTTGTGTTAGATTCTGCGATATAAACAGTATCAAATAGGTTGTTGATGTTTAGTCTAAAGCTAGCATTGTTACCGAATAAATCGAAACGAGCAGTTGCTCCGAAATCAACTAGACCGTAAGATGGTAATTGAACTGCACCTTTGTTATTTGGCGAAAGGAAAGCAGAGTCAACAATGCTGTAATCTGCATAAAGACCATCAACAAAACGGTAACCTAAATCGAATGAGAAGTCACCTGCAGTATACTGTGCTTCAGTGTAAGTGGTAAACTGAGCAGCATTACCTACTTTAGCATCTTTCACATAGATGGTACCTTCCCCAACTAGGTTGTTGTTGTCATCATATACCTCTGAAGTGAAGTCTTTGGTGTATCTCCAATTACCTGCTGAAAGCATTCCTTTGAAACGTAATGCTGAAGAAGCATAGTAAGTTGCTTCAACCTCAAGACCTTCGTGAAGAACATCGATATCTTTGAATTGTGCAGTTCCATCAATCCCTCCATCAAGAGTAAATCCACGAGAGATAAAACGGTTACCCCAAGTAGTAGAGTAAAGGTTTACATTCGCCTTGAAGTTTGATGATGTATAACCATATCCTAATTCAAAAGAAGTAATCTCTTCGTTCTGTAGATCAGGGTTGATGTTGTTAGCAAATCCTGGGAATACTGCGTCAAATAATGGCTGACGGCTGATATAACCTGCATTGAAGAATGCATTGTTTTGAGCGTCAAAGTTGAAGTTCGCACCTCCTTTTACGTATCCACCTGGAGAATCATTTTTAGAAGACTCTGGATTCCCTACTTGATCAAAGTAGTCGATACGTTGGTATTGTTGGTTTGAAATTCCTCCTTGAAGTACTGCAGTAAACTCATCGTTATCGTTGTACTCAATAAGACCATTAAGACCTGCCCACTTTACTTTACCGATGTTATAATAGTCGATTTTAGGACCTTTTACTCCAGTGTTTCTGAATGGATCCGCATCGATAAGAGTTTCGATAATTTGACCTGCAGAGTTTTTATTACCGGTTGAATAGTAACCATCTAATCCCATTAGGTTATTAAGTACTCTGTAGTGATATCCAGTGTAACTTCTTAAATCGATACCGATAGAATAGTTGAATTTACCTGATTGGATATCTAAAGATGAAATAGCACCTACCCAGTCATGAGAGTTCATCGATGCACGACGAATCATGATTTCACGGCTAACACCATCATTACGGAATCCGTTCGATCCGATTAAAGCACCTTGGTAACCAGAAATCGATCCAGTGTAAGGCTGAGCGTTCGCACGGTTAGTAGCAACTACCGCGTCGAAGTTAATGTATCCGTTAGGTAGACGAGTACCACGACCGTCTTCTACGTAGTGCTCGTAAAGGTCTTTTCTGTAAGGGAACATGTCGATAGCTGAGTTGCGGAAGTTGTTTCCACGTGCTCCAGTTCCTCCACCGCGTCCTGCAGATGCATAAAGTGAAGTGTTTAACTGTACGTTGTCAGCGATATCCCAGTCCCAGTTAAGGGTGGCTAAAGGCTTGTTGTAGAAGTTACGACGAATATTGAATTCTTCACCGTTTAAGATACCGTTGTCAGAGTTCCAACGTTGATCAATACCTTCTTCTCCGAAATATTGGTAGTCGCGAATAGATACCCAAGTTGAACGTTGGTGGTGCCATTGTCCGGCTCCTAGTACAGAAAGGTTAAGTGAGTGGTCTGAACCTTCTGGAGCATATCCTAAAGCTGCGAAGTAAGTCCAACCTTCACCTTGTGTTCCATATACATATCCATCACCTTTCCAGTAAGTAAGAAGAACTGATGAAGCCCATCCGTTTTCGTTTTTACCAGTATTGTAAGCAGCAGTAGTCTTAGTATATCCGTCGTTACCTAAAACTTGAGTGAATGAACCACCCTGCATTTTATCTGCAGTTTTAGTAAAGATAGATACCGTACCACCAACAGAAGGTACTGCTAAACGAGAAGCTCCTAGACCTCTTTGAATCTGAATACCAGAAGCAACGTCAGTTAGACCTTGCCAGTTTGACCAGTAAACCCATCCGTTCTCCATATCATTCACCGGCTGACCGTTGATAAGGAATGAGGTGTTTCTTTGATCGAAACCACGAAGGCTAATACGGCTATCTCCGTATCCACCACCAGTTTTAGTTGCATAAACCCCTGGTGTAGAGTTCATGATTTCAGGAAACTCAAGGTTACCTACTTTTAAAGAGATGTCCTTAGCAGATACTGTAGTTACAGCAACTGGAGTAACACGCTCCTTAGCTACGTCAATAACTCTTGAAGAAACTACAACTTCTTCAAGTTCAGTCATTAACAATGAGTCAGTTTCTTGTTGTGCTTGTTGAGCTACCGCAAATGATGCAGTGAAGATCGCTAGCAACGAAAAGAATTTTTTCATGTTAGAAAAGTTTAGATTTAAGTTCATTCCGCGAAAATACTAAGTATTCTCACATGATTGTGTAAATTAAACTTTAAGATTTCTCTAACATTTGAAAGAATCCCTGTTTTTAATTTTAGAAATCTCTCGGAGACGCTGTAAATTGTAGTGTTAGGAAAGGTTGGGAGTAACTTCAGTTTTGTTTCAAATTCAACAAAAAAATTTCAACAAATTAAAAGCGGCTTGTTTATAACTTGCTGATTCTGACGTAATCAACTTCCATAGTTGCTTCTTTAAATTCGTCGGATACTGACCCGCCAAGTGTTCCTCCCATGGCTATATTTAGAATTAAGTAGTGAGGATTGTCATAAGGTCGTTTCTCGTCGTTAGGTACGATATAAAACGGTTCGTTATCGAATAATAGAATGATTTCATTCGGGGTCCATTCAAGAGAATAGATATGAAAGTCGTCATAGGAATTCGGGATTTCTTTTGATTCACCCTCATCAAAGTATTCTTTGGTTTCTGTATGCCCCCAGTGAAGATGTCCTTTTAATACATTCTTTTCCCACCCCGTTTGCTCCATGATATCTATTTCGCCACACATGGGCCAACCCGCATTACCTTTTGAATTACCGAAAAAATTCCCTTTCTCATTGACATTACTCCCCAGGGTCCAAATTGCAGGCCAGGTGCCTTCTTCTTTAGGTAGTTTGGCTCTAACATCAACTCTTCCGTACTTAAAGTCGAATTTCGAGTTCAATCTAGCAGAGACAAACTCTTTGGTGTCCCCTTGAAAAGTATAAGCCTGTCTTAAAGCTTTGATTTTCATAGTTCCTTCTGAAACATAGGAAGTAGATTCACTATCAATGTAGTGCTGAAGTTCGTTATTATGCCAACCATAGCTATTAGGAGGAATCACCTGATGGTGCCATTTGCTAGGGTCAGGTCTTCCTGTATAATTGAATTCATCAGACCAAATGATTTTTGTTGAGTTATTGCTACAACCCACAACTAAGAGAAGGATAGCAATAAGGATGAGTTTCTTCATGGTAATCGAATTTATAAAAAAAAGCCGCAACGTGAGTTGCGGCTTTATATCTGATTAAGTGAAAATCTTAGTTCTGATCAGCGATGTTTGGGTTGAAGAGAATCTCAGACTGAGGAATCTCATAAGTCAAACGATCGTCATTGTGGTTGAATGAGTCACCAGCGTAATCTAACCAGTTTGCACCACGAGTTTTAGTCATTCTGCGACGCTTCATTAGGAAGTATGCTTTTCCTTCAGCGAATAACTCTAAGCGAGTTTGAAGTACGATCTCGTCGATAAGGTCTTGACCACTTAGAGCATCAATATATGAACTGTCAGCTACACGCTCGTCTAGAAGTGCTTTTAGACTTGCTTTAGCAGCTGTTTCATTTCCGTTTTCAGCGGCAGCTTCAGCATGAAGTAGATACATCTCTGACACTCTCATGAAGTGAGCATCTGAATCTACGTTTAACTGAGGTCCTGAGAATCCTCTGAATCCTCGTTCTTGTGCTCCTTTGTAGTAGAATTTACCAGCTGGAATTAATAGACCAAATGGGAATTGGTTTTGACGGATATCGTCAGCTCTCATTTGGCTGAAAAGACCTGCATCCATTCCTTTGTAATTACCTACTGCAGCGTAGCTGTAGCTATAGTAATCCATCCAACCCCACCATGTTCCTAATGAGTATAGTTCATTTTGGGCAGTGATGTCAATACCCCACATGATACCTGGGTGGCTATTTACATCGTTGAATCCACCAACGGTGTCTTCAGGACCCATGTAAGCTACTTCTTCGGCAGTCATAATTGGGTAACCTGAAGTAACTACCTTTTGAGCGTACTCTTCAGTTTTTGACCAATCATTAAGTGCACCGTAAGTATAAGCTAAAAGACCACGAACGATATCCTGGTTCATTTCGATTTTATTAGTTCTGCTAAACCCTTCAAGTAGCGTTTCAGCTGCTAATAAATCTGAAAGTGCTTGATTAAATACCTCTTGAACAGAGCTCTTAGGCTGCTCTAATTGATCTGCGCTAGTATAGATCGGCACAGCAGGAGTTGATAGGTTAGAAATGTCATCAGCGAACAGGTTTACTAACCAGTAGTATGCCCATCCACGTAATGCGCGAGCTTGACCCATAGTGTGCTTCTGCACATCAGTGGTTAGATCTGCGGCATCTCCACCTAAACCATCAATTACAAGGTTAGATAGGTTGATTACACGATAAAGGAATCTCCAAGGAATGTAGTTATAGTTGCTGTCAGGGTCAACAGTAGCTGTGAGCTCCGAAATTTGAGTCTGACGGTTATAACTTTTACCTAAGTGAGCCATGTCTCCTGAGAGAATGTCTAACTGGATATCCTGAGTTTTGATACCATAGTCTTCTTGACCACCTACACCACCTGAACCAATTCGATAAAGGTTTTCGTAGATACCAAGTAGGGTACCTGCAGCAGCATCAGGGTTTACTGCAACAGCTTCTGAAACCTGCTCCTGCGATAAAGATGCAGTAGGGTAGGTTTCTAGGAAGTCTTCTTCACATGAAACAGCCAGAATGGCAATCCCGATAAGGCTTAGTATTTTAAAATTTTTCATGGCTATTAGATTTTAACGTTTAGTCCAAAAACGAGTGTTGAAAGTGGGTTGTATCTGTAAATACTTGATCCACCTGTAATCGATGTTGCCGGATTAAATCCTTGTCTCTTACTAGCTAACCAAAGGTTGTCACCAGTAACATATACATCAGCTTGCTGAACTCCTAACTTATTCACGAATGTTTTTGGTACCGTATAGCCAAGACGAACATTGTTTAGGGCAATGAAGTCAGACTTGGTTAAGAAACGAGTTGAAGTAGCGTTTTGCTGAATTTGGTAACGAGCATCTTGTCTTGGGATGTCAGTTACGTCACCAGGCTTCATCCAACGATCACGCATGTCAATGTGGAAGTTGTTAACCCCCGCATAGTTGTTCGCCATAAGGTTTGCATAAGCACTATCATAGGCCCATCCACCTAGTTGGTAGTTGAATAAAGCACTTAATGAAAATGACTTGTAGCTAGCGTTTAATCTGAAAGCACCACGTACGTCAGGAATGATTGTCTTGTCAATAAACTTGTCGGTAGCCTCTGCGTAAACTTCTGTTAAGTCTTGAGCAACTACTGCATCAGGATTATCGTTTAAGTACTGAGTAAGTGAGTTGATGATAACGTCACCGTCAGTATAGTCACCACTTCCATCTTTATCGTCGAAGTTACGTTCCCACTGTGCAGCACCGGTATCACTATTTACACCAGCATAAACTGGAATGTAGTAGTCATAAAGTGAACGACCAACGGTACGAGCATAGCTACCAGAAATATCTAGTTTTTGTTGTTCTCCAGTTGCTGGATCGATTGGCATTGCAGTTAATTCGTTGGTGAACGTTTCGCCGTTAATACCTAGACTTAAGCTGAAGTCATTCTTATTCACTAGATCGAAGTCAAGGTCGAATTCAAGACCTTTGTTTACTAGTTCACCGTCGTTTACAGTGATTAATGCATAACCTACAGAAGGTCCTACTCTACGATCAAAGAACATGTCTGTAGTAGTCTTCTGGTATGCTTCGATAGATCCCGAAACAAATCCACCAACTTCAAATTCGAAACCAGCGTTGAATTGATTTGAACTTTCCCAAGTTAGGTCCTTGTTACCTTTCGTGCTGAAGGCAAGCGAAATGTTGTCAGCAAGGTTGTTAATCGAGAAGATGTTGTAACCTGGGTATAGACCTACACCGCCAGAGTTACCGATAATACCATAACTAGCTTTGAACTTCAAGAAGTCAAACAATTTCGAGTCTGACATAAAGTTCTCTTCACTAAGTACCCAAGCACCACCAACAGAGTAGAAGTTACCCCAACGGTTGTTGATGAATCTCGATGATCCGTCACGGTTGAATGATAGAGTTAAGAAGTACTTACGTGATAAATCAGCAGTTACGTTAGCAATGTAGCTTTCTGTAGCTTCTTCATCAGTGTAACCATTACCAGGGGCGTTAACCACACCGTTTGCGATGTCTGTACCGAAAGGTAAAACAAGCTTAGAGCGCTGTGCTGAAAGGAAATTGAAGTCGTACTGAGTAGCCACGTGAGAAACGAATGCTGAAAGATCTAAATCTCCGAAAGTTTTGTTGTAACGAAGACCTGTTCTGATGGTGTAATTCTTAGTCTCAGAACGAGCACGAGTAATAACACCACCTTGACCTTTTGCAGGGCTATAGAATGGTTCGTTTAGATCGATATCGTCACTCATGAAGTACTGATAAGCAAAGTTGTTCTCAAGAGTAAGACCTTCTGCTAATTGAATACGAGTGTCGTTGTTAAAGTTAACCGAGTTATTGCGGCTTCTATTAATGTTGATCTGTGCGTCAGCAACCCCATTGGTTGCGAAACCGAATCCACGACCGTCCTCTAGACCGTAGTCAAAAAGGTATCCACCGTAAACAGGATCAGGAATTTTATTTCCGTCAGTGTCACGACGATAAAGTGGGTAGATTGGAGGTAAGTTGTCAATCCACCAGAATTGGCTTGAAGATGAAGAGCTTTGACCGTTTTGGTTACTCTCAC
>Ga0209654_1001454_pt1 | contig 18869 bp, 13 predicted proteins | sample SaaInl1SG_22_DNA_FD_184646 | JGI IMG/M metagenome (GOLD analysis project Ga0209654, IMG submission 184646) | Marine microbial communities from expanding oxygen minimum zones in the Saanich Inlet - ESP_161SG_22_DNA (SPAdes) (version 2) | ecosystem: Environmental > Aquatic > Marine > Intertidal... | reverse complement strand
GTCAACGCCAACTTTGCCGACAGCAACATTGCAGATATCAGTATTGAGTTGCAAAATGAATACGCAGTAGAACCGGCGTTCTACATCGAAGATAATTGGAAGGTCAACAACCGATTAACAGTTCGTGGAGGTTTACGCTACAGTTCCTTCTACAATGTCGGTGCTCGCGATGTTGTGAACTACAATCCTACCTCTGCTGGCACCTACCGCAACGATAGAATCATTGATACAACAAGCTACGGTAGTGGAGAAATCATTGCCGCATTCGACGGTTTGCAAGGTCTAGAACCAAGGCTCGGGATCAACTACAAAAGCAGTGAGAATAGCGCGATTAAATTCAGCTATAACCGTATGCGTCAGTACATTCACTTGATTTCCAACACCACCTCATCACTTCCTATCGATACTTGGAGACCTGCAGGTAACTACATTAATCCAGGAACCGCTGACCAAGTTGCTGCGGGTGTGAATAGAAACTTCAAGGACGGAGAATGGCAGCTTAGCGTGGAGACCTACTACAAGAGTCTGCGTGATCTAGTAGATTATAAAAACGGTGCACAGCCGACTGGTGTAGACAACATCGAAGTAGACCTGATGACAGGTCGCGGACGTAGCTATGGATTAGAAGTACAGCTCGACAAAAAAGTCGGCGCTCTCACTGGTTGGATTGCATACACCTACAGCCGCTCAGAGCTCCAGGTCGACCTTGGCACTACCCCAGACGAGTGGATCAACTTCGGGGAGTGGTACGCTGCCGCTCAGGACAAACCGCACGATTTTGCATTGGTTGCCGCCTACGCTTGGAAACCGAACATCAGCTTCTCCGGCTCGTTCATTTACCAGACAGGGAAGCCATATACCTACCCGGAGGCAAAAAGTGAATTTGACGGTATCCTCTACCCGTTCTCTCTTACCAGAAACAATGCTCGTACGCCAGCTTACCACAGATTAGATTTGAGCATGGACGTTAAGGTCCCAAACAAAAAAGACCGCGATTGGGAAGGCAGCTGGAACTTTGGTGTCTACAATGCCTACGCTCGTAAGAACGCCTTTAGCATCTTCTTTGAAGAAGTATTAGACGACGATGGCAACGCTACAGGAGAGACTAAAGCGACGCAGCTCAGCATCTTCGCTACAGCTATCCCTACTATTACCTACACATTAAACTTTTAATCGGCCATGAAGAAACTACTTGTACTACCGATTATCGCTCTTGCATTTGCAGCTTGTGAAACAGATGTTACTGATAAAGTAAGAACTGACGCCTACAACAGCGCCTCTGCAGTAAGCATCTCAGGTGCCATTACCGATGTTGATACCATGGGCGCCTATGTGGACCTCAGATTGAGCAACCCTTACCTAGACAACGGTGCCTTCACCGGTATTGAAGGAGCTACCGTAACCTTATTTGATAGCGACTCTACCCTTGGCAATTTGACCGAGGTAAGCAATGGACGCTACGAAAATCTTGATTTTTTAAGCACCCCTGGACATTCTTACCGTGTAGAGGTGGTTGTTCCTTCAACTTACGGAGAAGCCTCAGGCACTTGGGAGAGCACACTCGACCGTTGCAACGAACCGTTCACTTTGATCGCTCCTCTTTTCCCTATCCTTGAGGGAGATTCCGTGTATTACGACTTTAGAGTGGACGATACTGTGAATTACCAAGATGCCGATTCAGCTTTCTACAGCCCCTACCAATTCTTCAACGACCCTGCCGGAGAAGGGAATGCTTACTGGGTAAAATCATACTCGACTACCAAGGTCTATGCTCCGAACGGATTGATGGGACCTTTTGAGCCGCAGGAAACAGAAATAAGCCTGGCTTCAAGCATCAATATTTACAATGACGAGCAGTTCATCGAAGGACCACAAATTGGTCGATTAAACTTCATTGGCCCTCCCTACACTGTCTACCGCGACACCTTGATCAACTTCGTATTCGAAACGCGTACCATCTCTATGGACCTGTTCGACTACCTTACGATCATGACCAACAACGTCAACAGCGGTGGTCTATTTGCAGTGCCTTACAGCCCGCAAATTGGAAATATTCGCAGACAAGATGATACAACCGTTTTCGGATTGGGATATTTTTACGCAACTTCGGTTAGATTTGATAGCGTAACTATGTTTCACCCGTTCTAATGGATAAAATTCACTGGGCAAGTCAATGGCTCGCCAACCAAAATGTTGACCCGCGCTACATCGAGTGGATAGCACTAGGTATTGATGTAGCCCTATTAGCCCTAATTACATTATTGGCCGATTTTCTTTCGAGGCGCATTCTGGTGAGCATCATTCATGCTGCCGTAAAGCGCACCAAGGCCACTTGGGACGATTACTTCTTCGAGCAAAAGGTCTTCAAAGGACTCGCGCACCTCGTTCCTGCAGGGATTGTCTATAACAGCCTTAACTACATATTGAGTGATGTTCCACGCGTGATCCCCTACTTTGAGAAAGCAGTGGTCATTTACACCCTTATCCTGGTAGTCACGGTCGTCAACCGCACCTTGCGTGCATTGGAAAATTGGCTCAGCCAAAACGAGAAGTACACCAATACACCTATCCGCACCATCTCCCAGGTTGTTCGTCTTCTCGCCTTCTTCGGTGCAACTATTGCACTAATATCCATTCTAACAGGCACCTCAGCCGGGGCAATCTTGGGCGCCTTCGCAGGGACGACAGCCATCCTTATCCTTGTCTTTCAAGACAGCATCAAAGGACTTTTGGCCAACTTCCAGATTCACATGTACGACCTTGTCAAAGTAGGCGACTGGATCACCTTCTCTAAGTACGGAGTAGACGGAGATGTACTAAGCATAGACCTTACTACGGTTAAGGTGAAAAACTTCGACAAAACCGTAAGCACCGTGCCGGCCACAGCTTTTGTGCAGGACAGTTTCGTGAATTGGCGCGGTATGTCAGAAAGTGGTGCACGACGTATCAAGCGTAACATACATATTGACATCACCTCTATCCGTCACCTCGACGAAGGGTTGATGGACGCATTGAAGGAAATAGATTTGATTGCGCCGTTTATGAACGAGCGACAAGGACAGATTAATCAAAATAATTCGGAGAAAAACATTCAAGGTGCTAGCCTACTCAACGGACGCCGCCAAACCAACATTGGTCTTTACAGAAAGTACATAGAATTCTATCTGAGCAACCATAGCGGCATCAACAACGACTTCACCCTTATGGTACGACAGTTGCAACCGACCACTGAAGGCATCCCTATTGAAGTCTACTGCTTCACGGCAACCACAGAATGGGGCGTTTACGAAGGCATCATGTCGGACATCTTCGACCACCTCTATGCGGCAACACGTCACTTTGACCTAGCGCTGTATCAGAAGCCGACGGGCGCTGACATCAGGAGCATTGCAACCAAATAGGTCCAAAAAATTTCAGCTAAAAAACAACCCCCCGCGGCGAAGCCGCAGGGGGTTTTTATATCCTAGAATTTGCTTTGGCTTAGCCTAAAGCTTCTTCCATATAGCTTTCAATAGGTTCACACGTACACACAAGATTACGATCGCCATAAGCGTCGTCCACACGGCGAACAGTCGGCCAGAATTTATTGTCGCTTACAAATGGAAGTGGGAATCCAGCTTTTGAACGAGAATATGGGAAGTTCCAATCGTCACCACAAATCATGTACTGCGTGTGCGGAGCATTCTTCATAACGTTGTTAGTGGCGTCCGCCTCTTCTTTTTCAATCTCTGCAATCTCTGCACGGATGCTCAACATCGCATCACAGAAGCGGTCTAGCTCAGCAATACCTTCACTTTCTGTTGGCTCTACCATCACCGTACCTGCTACAGGGAAACTTACCGTTGGCGCGTGGAAACCGTAATCCATCAATCGCTTCGCAATATCTGTTACCTCGATACCTGCATCGCGTTTGAATGGACGACAATCCAAGATCATCTCGTGCGCACAACGACCATTTTCACCTGTGTACAACACATCGAATGAGCCTGCTAGACGCTCTTTGATGTAATTAGCATTGAGGATTGCATATTTCGTACTATCTGTCAAACCCTCGCTACCCAACATTTTGATGTAGGCGTAAGAAATCAACAGAATCAATGCTGAACCCCATGGAGCAGCAGAAATGCTCGAGATACCTTGCTCACCACCCATTTCGATCACGTCGTGTTTTGGAAGGAACGGCGCAAGGTGCGCGGCACAACAAATTGGCCCCATACCTGGGCCACCACCTCCATGAGGAATGGCAAAAGTTTTGTGAAGGTTCAAGTGACATACATCAGCACCAATGAGTCCTGGAGAAGTCAATCCTACCTGGGCATTCATGTTGGCACCGTCCATATATACTTGGCCACCGTGCTCATGAATGATACTTGTAATTTCCTTGATGCTTGATTCAAACACACCGTGCGTTGATGGATATGTGATCATCAAAGAGCTCAAGTTGTCGCTGTGCTGCTCTGCTTTCGCTCTTAGATCGTCTACATCAATATTTCCGTGCTCGTCACAGCCTACAACCACCACCTTCATACCGGCCATAACCGCTGAAGCAGGGTTTGTACCGTGGGCAGACGATGGGATTAGTGCAATGTTTCTGTGGTGGTCACCGTTCGCATGGTGGTATGCACGAATAACCATAAGACCTGCATACTCACCCTGAGCACCAGAGTTTGGCTGCAATGAAGTCGCTGCAAATCCAGTGATCTCAGATAAATCTCTTTCAAGCTCTTCGATAACCTGCATATACCCAGCTGCTTGTTCAGTAGGAACAAACGGGTGTAGGCCGTTCCAGGAAGCGTTTGAAAGTGGAATCATTTCTGATGCCGCATTCAATTTCATGGTACAAGAACCCAAAGAAATCATACTGTGGTTCAACGCCAAATCTTTGCGTTCGAGATACTTCAAGTAGCGCATCATATCCGTCTCGCTGCGGTAGCTGTGGAAGACCTCATTGGTCATAAAAGCAGTGCTGCGCGCAAGTTCACTAGGGATCGCCGTTTGAAGGTCGTCCATAGTGATTTCAGCAGCCTTCTCTGCCTGAGCAAATACCGCTATGATTTCAGCCACATCTGCATCGGTAGTGGTTTCGTTTAATGAAACACCTACTGTCTTCGCATCAATATAGTTGAAGTTCATCTCTGCATCTTCAGCAAGTGCTTTCAATGAAGTTGCATCACTTTTATTCAAGCTAATTTTTAGCGTATCAAAGAAGTACTCATTGCTTTGGGTCAATCCCATCCCTTTAACTGCAGCATTTAGCGTTGCAGTTCTTAGGTGAATGGCTTCCGCAATGTCCATCAATCCTTCTGGACCGTGGTACACACCATAGGCTCCTGCCATTACTGCAAGTAAAACCTGCGCTGTACAAATATTAGAAGTTGCTTTATCACGCTTAATGTGCTGCTCACGAGTCTGCAAGGCCATGCGAAGAGCTGGGTTGCCGTCTGTATCAATAGTACGACCAATGATACGACCAGGGATGTGACGCTTGTAGCTCTCTTTTGTTGCAAAATATGCAGCATGAGGGCCGCCGTATCCTAGCGGAATACCGAAACGCTGTGTAGTACCAACTACGGCATCAGCGCCCCATTCTCCCGGAGGTGTTAATAGAGTCAATGACAACAAATCTGCCGCTACTACAAGCTGCACTCCAGCATCATTACATCCTGCTGCAAAAGCGCGGTAATCCTCTACCGAACCGTCTGCATTGGGGTACTGAACCATGGCACCGAAGAATTCTTCGGTTGGCTCAAATGTTTTATAGTCACCGAAAACCAATTCTACTCCAATTGGCTCCGTTCTAGTTTTTAATAGAGCAATACTCTGCGGGAACGTATTGTTATCTACAAAGAATTTATTAGCTCCCGCTTTTTTCTTCGCACGCGGCATCGCTCCGTAGAACATGCTCATAGCTTCAGCCACAGCCGTAGCTTCGTCAAGAAGAGAAGCATTTGCCAATTCCATCCCTGTTAGATCAACCACCATAGTTTGGTAATTCATCAAGGCTTCTAATCGACCTTGAGCAATCTCAGCTTGGTAAGGAGTGTACGCGGTATACCATCCTGGATTTTCCAAAATATTTCTTTGGATCACCCCCGGCAAGACTGTCGGATGGTATCCCATACCGATGAACGTTTTGAACACAGAATTCATTTCACCTAAGGCGGCAATATGAGCGCCAAATTCGGCTTCTGTCATGGGTTCACTTAAATCTAATTCCTTGGTAGCTCGAATGGCAGCAGGTACCGTTTGATCAATCAGTGTTTCGATTGAATCCACTCCGATGGCAGACAACATTTGATCAACGTCTACAGCTTTCGGTCCTATGTGGCGGTAGGCAAATGAATTGCGCTTCATAAAGGGTTGATTTTTAGTGCCACAAAAATACAGCACATATTCTATTCATTACGTATTTTTAACACTCTAGAATGGAAAGAAGTTTCAACGGGTTTATAAACAATTTCGCAGGATTCCTGCGTGTCTTCGTCTATGCCAATTTTTGGGTAGCGGGTGCCGTTTATGCTTTAACGCGCATCACCGAAATCATCATTGATGCACACCACGAAAGCCTTGCGATACTCAATGCTGCTGGAACTCTAGTGATTTATGGTTTCGCACGTTATTTCGAAGGACCTTCAGAGGGTGAAACCACCTCAAAAATCACTGCTTGGAGAAAGCGAATGCCCAACCTCACCAAACTGAGTATTTTGGGCGGTGCAGTATTCGCCATTATAGAACTGGTTCATATCGGATCCTTGGGTCTCTTTCTGCATTATTTGATTGGTGCTGCGGTTGCTCTGTTGTACCCACTACCATGGATCATGAGAAACAGAGGTGGAGGTCTTCGCTCAGTGCCAGGCTTAAAACTATTCGTGATTTCTTTCGTTTGGGCATTTACCACAGGGTTCCTTCCAGCAATTTGGAACGGTCAAAATGGATGGTGGTGGTTTTTAGAACGATTCCTATGGACCATGGCTCTTACCATTCCTTTTGATGTTCGCGATGTTAAAATGGATGCACAAAGCATAAAAACATTGCCCCATGTCATTGGCCCAAGAAATAGTATCTATCTAGCGCATGCTTGTATTTGGTTGAGTTTTGCTTTGATGGTACTTGTATTCGGTCTTCCGCTCGTAAGTACCTTTTTACTCTACCTGTTCTTCGCTGTTGCCATTATTGTGGCACGTGCAGAATTAGGGGATTTATATTACAGCTTCTTCATCGAAGGCTTGCCTTGGTTTCTGTTGGGCCTAGTATTGCTTTTGCCTTACCTTTAAGGCACCCAAAATGCAACCATGAACGTACTTGACTCAGTATATGCACAAGGATTAGATGCCAACGATTCATTGGCTCATTTCCGCAACGAATTTCACCTACCCGTGATCGACGGGAAACAGACCCTCTACTTTACGGGCAACAGCTTGGGGCTGATGCCAAAATTGGCCGAAAAATACCTCGAGGAGGAGCTTGAGGATTGGAAAAACTGGGGTGTAGAAGGACATTTTCATGCCCGCCGCCCTTGGATGCCGTACCATGAATTCTTTTCAGAAAGCCTATCAAAACTTGTGGGCGCCAAACCTGAAGAGGTCGTAGTCATGGGATCGCTGACAAACAACTTGCATTTATTGATGGTAAGCTTCTTTCGACCAGAAGGTAATCGCACGAAGATTTTGTGCGAAGCTAAAGCCTTCCCGTCGGACCAATATGCCTTAGCCTCTCAATTGCGCTACCATGGATTAGACCCAAAAGAACACCTGATCGAGGTGGGACCGCGCGAAGGAGAACACCACATTCGCAAAGAAGACTTCATGGCTGCCATTGATACTCACGGGGATGAAATAGCCATGATGATGATAGGCGGAGTAAATTATTACACCGGGCAAGTGATGGACATGAAACACCTCACCGCCTATGCGCAAAACAAAGGCATTACAGTCGGTTGGGATTTGGCACACGGCGCAGGAAATATCGAGATCAAATTACACGATTGGAATGTAGATTTTGCCGCGTGGTGCCACTACAAATACATCAACTCCGGTCCTGGAGCAACGGCCGGGTACTTTGTGCATGAACGCCACCACGGCAAGGCCGATATCCCTCGTTTCGAAGGATGGTGGGGACACGATAAAGAGACACGATTCGAAATGCCCGAAACCTTCAAACCTATACCTACGGCAGAAGCGTGGCAACTGTCCAACGTACCGGTAATGGCGATGGCACCGCTTCGTGCAAGCCTGGATTTATTTGATAAAGCTGGGGCAGAAAATCTACGTGAAAAGAGCAGAAAACTGACGGCTTATTTGCAGGAAGTTCTGGAGTTTGTGGCAAAAGAATCGGGGAGTAATTTTGAAATTATCACGCCACCTCAGGAGCGTGGCGCACAAATATCCTTGCTCGTTCACGGCTATGGAAGACCGCTGTTTGACTATTTAATGGAGCAAGGCGTAATTGCCGATTGGCGTGAGCCCAATGTCATTCGTATGGCACCGGTTCCGCTCTACAATAACTTCGAGGACATTCGAGCCTTTGGTGAAATCTTGTTGAACTACCTCAAAGCACAGCAAGCATGAAAAAAGTGATTATCGTCGGTGCCGGATTGGCAGGATCGTACATGGCTTACGCCATGGGCAAAAGAGGCTACAAGGTTCAAGTTTTTGAAAAACGCCCGGACCCACGCAAATCCAGCTACGGCTCAGGAAGATCCATCAACCTTGTCGTCAGCCACAGGGGCTGGACAGCATTGGCCTACGCAGGAATAGAGGAAGAGATTCGCAAGATTGTGGTTCCGGCATACGGGCGTCAAATCCACGACCTCGAAGGCAACGAGAGCTACTTCGCCTACAACATTGACAACAAAGCCATTCACAGCATCAGCCGTGGCGAGTTCAATAAAACTTTGGTGGAATTGGCCGAAGCACTACCGAATGTAACGATCACCTTTGATGCCTTCTGCGAACATGTAGATTTCAACACAGGGACCGTTCACATGAAGCAAGGCGAGCAGCTCAATGCCTATGCAGCCGAGCTTATCGTCGGTGGGGACGGTGCCAATTCATCCGTACGCAATGCTCTGATGAAGCAACCGCGCTTTAATTACAGCCAAGAATTTATCGACAGTGGATATAAGGAAGTCCACATTCCCGCCGGGAAAGATGGAGCGCCTCAACTCAATATCGATGCGCTGCACATATGGCCACGCCGTGAATTTATGTTGATGGGACTAGCCAATACGGACAACGGTTTCACCGGAACTGTTTTCGCACCGTTTGATGGTGAATACGGATTAGATCACCTCAAAACAGGTGCAGACGGCATGCGTTACTTCGAAAACTATTTCAAGGATGCTATTCCCTTAATCCCAGATCTTGAGGAGCAATGGGAAAACAACCCCACCTCAGCCTTGGTTTGCATTCGTTGTGAACCTTATCATTGGGGTACCAACACTATGCTCATAGGTGATGCCGCACACGCCACTGTCCCCTTCTATGGAGAGGGCATGAATGGATCACTGGAAGATGTTCGCGTATTCTTGGAGTTGCTCGATGAGCACGGGGATTCCGACATGAAAAAAGTACTGGAGAGCTACACAGAACAACGCGTGCCTGCAGGCAATGCTTTGGTAGATCTAAGCTTGAGAAACTTCATTGAAATGCGCGACCTGGTGGCCGATCCAAGCTTCCAATTGCGCAAAAAAATAGAGCGTAAGGTGCAAGCCAATCACCCTGACAAATGGACGCCGCTCTACACTTTGGTGAAGTTCACCAACATCCCGTACCATGAAGCAAAGGCCGAAGGAGAACGCCACGATCGAATCATGGAAGAAATTCTAGCCATGGAAGGTGTCGAGGAGCATTGGGACAGCGAAGAGGTGGAGCAAGAAGTGCTCCGATTGTTCGAATCTGTCCGTTAGAATCGAACGCCACCGGTGTGAATCCACACCACTTTTCCTTGTAAGCTGGTGCGTTGAAGATAGGCCCACACCTTTGCGTTGTAGTTGGGATCCAGTGGTATACCCGTAGTTTGCTCAAAATTCTCAGCCTCCTCGAGCAGTGAAGGCGACCATTTCCCAAAGCCGCCAAAATGAGTTTCATCTTCCCAGTGAAGGGCAATGTGTTTTGCCAAGGCCTGCTGTTGTACGGCGGCGCATTCTTTGTGGGCGCCTTTCACGGCACTCACTACGTGGACTTGCGTTTTGCAGCGTGGAGGCATCGCCGCAAGAATGCCAGATACGGTCGTACCTGTACCGGAGGCCAGCACGAGGTGATCGGGTTCATGGACCAATTCTTTCCAGATCGCTCCACAACCCTCCATGGCGTGCGACCCAGCACCGCCCTCAGGAAGTACCCTGCCCGAGTATCCCGTCCAACCGCTTTCGCGTAAGGACCTAAACGCACTGCGAGAAACAAATTCCAAGGCCATGCCTTGTGCCTGGCAATACTTCAGCAAGTCGTTGCTCGAAGCGTTCAATTCCTCGCCGCGCACAACTCCTGTGATGGGATGACCAAAGTGCTTGGCTGCGAAAGCTGCGGCCGGCAGGTGATTGCTGTAGGCGCCACCGAAGGTTGTGATGGGCTCTCCAGGTGCTAGTATTTGGAAAAATCCTTGGAGCTTGCGCCACTTGTTGCCGGAAACTATGGGATGAATGAGATCGTCGCGTTTCATCCACAGATCCATACCTTCTATGGGCAGTTTTTCTAGAGGTGACGGCAGATTAAAAGGAAATTGGTCCGATTTCATAATCGCAAAGGTACGGTGATGTAACTTTGAGCAGACCCAAATGCTGTAGATACGATGTTTAAAAAGGAATTGGACCCGGAGGATTTTTACAAAACCGAAGAGGGCTTTATCGTGTTTACTGAAAAATACCACCTCAAACGCGGCTATTGTTGCCAAAGCGGGTGCAAGCATTGCCCTTACGGATATGATAAAGGAACACACAGAGTTAAAGGAGCCTAATATGACCACCTTTCAGCAAGAGATAGTAGCGGGTATTCCTGCAGAATTGCCTCCAAGACGCACCGTTGGAACTGAAGTAAACCGTGCACCCAAGCGCAAAGACATCCTAAGTGCCGGCGAAAAGCGTCTGGCCATGGAAAATGCCTTGCGCTACTTTCCGAAGGAGTGGCATGCAGAATTGGCCCCGGAATTTTTAGAGGAGCTTAAGGAATATGGACGCATTTACATGTACCGATTCAAGCCTTCGTACGACATGCACGCTCGCGGTATTGAAGAATACCCGTGCGAGACGCCTCAGGCGGCGGCCATCATGTTGATGATCCAAAACAACCTGGATCCGGCGGTGGCGCAACACCCGGAGGAGCTGATCACCTACGGCGGTAATGGGGCAGTGTTCCAGAATTGGGCACAATACCTCTTGACGATGAAATACCTCAGCGAAATGACTGAGGAGCAGACCCTACATATGTACAGCGGCCACCCGATGGGCCTCTTCCCTTCTTCAAAAGAAGCACCGCGTGTGGTAGTGACTAATGGAATGATGATCCCAAATTATAGCCAGCCGGACGATTGGGAAAAATTCAATGCCCTAGGCGTTACCCAATACGGTCAAATGACCGCAGGTTCTTACATGTACATTGGTCCACAAGGGATCGTACACGGAACAACCATCACCGTATTGAATGCTGCACGCATGAAATCTAGCGGCGGTCCGGAAGGAAAACTATTTGTCACTGCGGGTTTGGGCGGTATGTCCGGAGCGCAGCCTAAAGCAGGAAATATTGCCGGGGTGGTGAGCATCACCGCAGAGATTAACCCAAAGGCAGCCTACAAGCGTCACGAGCAGGGCTGGGTGGACGAGATTACCACCAGCACCGATAAAGCCATCGATATGGCCCTGGAATTCCAGGCAGAAAAACGCGCACGAAGCATCGCCTACATAGGAAACATCGTGGACCTCTGGGAACGCATGGTGCAGCGCAATGTGCACGTCGACCTGGGTTCTGACCAGACCTCCCTGCATAACCCTTGGGCCGGAGGATATTACCCTCAGGGCATGAGCTATGAGGAGTCGAACGAGATGATGGCTAATCATCCTGAAGAGTTCAAAGTGCGCATCAAAACGACCTTAAAGCGTCATGTAAAAGCAGTCAATGCACTCGTAGAAAACGGTATGTACTTCTTCGATTACGGCAATGCATTTTTATTAGAAAGCTCGCGCGCCGGCGCAGAAATCATGGCCGCAGACGGCGAGCACTTCCGCTACCCGTCTTATGTGCAAGACATCATGGGGCCCATGTGTTTCGACTACGGTTTTGGTCCGTTCCGCTGGGTATGTGCCAGTGGCGATGGGGCCGATCTAGATAAGACCGATGCCATCGCCCAAGAAATTCTCGAAGGACTGATGGCCAAGGCACCGGAAGAAATTCGCCAGCAGATGGACGATAATATCCGTTGGATTAAAGGCGCCAAAGAAAATAAATTGGTCGTAGGCTCTCAGGCGCGCATCTTATATGCCGATAGCGAAGGTCGCATTGAGATCGCACGCGCGTTCAACAAAGCCATTGCCGCAGGAGAGATTGGTCCTGTAGTATTGGGCCGTGACCACCACGATGTCAGTGGTACAGACAGTCCGTACCGTGAGACCTCGAACATCTACGACGGCTCTAGCTTCACAGCAGATATGGCCATCCAGAACGTCATTGGAGATAGTTTCCGCGGCGCTACCTGGGTGAGCATTCACAACGGCGGCGGCGTTGGATGGGGCGAAGTCATCAACGGCGGATTCGGCATGTTGCTGGACGGTTCAGCTGAAGCTGAGCGCAAGCTTGAAAACATGCTGCTCTACGATGTAAACAATGGTATCGCAAGAAGGTCGTGGGCTAGAAATAAAGAAGCTATATTCGCCATCGAACGCGAGATGGAGCGCACCCCGAATTTAAAAGTGACTGTGCCGAAGCTCGTAGACGAAAACGTATTGAACAACCTAGATTTTTAAGATGAAAAAGTTCTTTTTGGCCGCTATTGGCCTAAGTATGATGGCTAGCTGCTCGCAGCCTGCTGCAGTAGAAAATACAGATAGCGGCATTCGCCTAGCCTATGTACGTATCGACTCTTTGCAAAGTCAATATGAGTACTTTGAGGAATTGGCCCTTGAGCTTATTGAGGAAGAAAAGGTGCTTGTTGAAGATCTTCAGCGTCGCCAGCAAACTTTGCAAGAGAACATTGCGCTTTACCAGCAAGAGGCACCAAAGATGAGTGCTCGTCAGCGCGAAGCCAATGAAGCAGATCTCATGCGTGTGCAACAGCAATACCTTCAAGTAGAGCAAGCGGCACAAGCACAACTGGTCAAGAAGCAACAGGATTTGACCAAGATGATGCGTGAAGATATGGATAAAGCCATCGCCGTATTGAAAGATGAACTCAATCTAGATTTCATCCTGCTCTACGAAGAGGGCGGACAGATCATCTACGCCAATACCGATTACGACATTACCGAGCGCATGGTAAATATGCTCAACGAGAGCCGCGAAACACCCAGTGAAGAGGAAGCTACCGCAGCTACTAAAGAAGCCGCCGATAGCACGAGCGCGGAATAAAATTTTTGATTCCAAACAAAAAAGCCCGGGCGCATGCCCGGGCTTTTTTGTTAAAAATGTTTTACAAATAATAGCGGAAGCCGAACGCCCCACCTACACTGTAGGGCACCTCGCTGAGGCCAACGTCTAATTTGTTGATCGGCAAAGCAGCCAGTCTAAACTCACCGCGAACGGTAAATACCAGATTGCTTGCAATGGTAAACTCGCTACCTAATGCAAAACCGATCGTGCCGTTAAAGCCCTTGTGATTTTTAATATCTGTACCGCGTTGGTACATGGTGCCCAGCGCACCTTCTACGGCATCTTGAGAGTACGAAGGCACTCCTTCACCGATCCAATTGCGGTCGATCTTTTGATAAAAAGTAAGGTCGTACGAAGGCACCACTTGTAGGGCCCAGGCATCGGTCATCTGTGTGTGGAAAATCACTTGTATAGGCACTGTGATGGCCTGAATGTCCGTGCGTGCATCAAATACACCAATGGTATCCTGAACAACCGCATTTTGATCAAAGACCGCATAGTCGTTGGTGATGTAACCGGTTTGTTCGGTCATGAACCCAATGCCCAAATGAAAGATGCTGCGCAACTCGTAGTAAGACATAATTCCATAGCGCTGTCCCAAGATTCCCGAGGCACCTTCACTATTTAATGCATAGATCTCCTCCCCATCCATTTGCGGCTCGTACAGCGCAAGGCGTCGAGAGGCAAATGCAGGTGCATAGGTTGCTGCAAAAGAGAAGCGTGTATCACTTATATCGCTGTCTGTGAAATATTCAATAGGTTCTTCGGTTTGACCGAAGGCCAATGCGCCACAACCGAGCGCAAGAATGCTTAGTAGTTTCTTCATCATGCAAAATGATTGGGCCAATCGGCCAATACTTTATCAATTCCTTCTGGGTTCTTACCGCCCGCCGTTGCGAACGCTGGTTGGCCACCGCCACCGCCTTGGATGTGCTGTGCCAATGCACGAACAGCGCTGCCTGCATGCCACCCCTTATCAGCAACAAGGTCGTCGCTAACCCCAATGCTCAGCGTGACTTTTCCGCCAGCTACATTGCCTAAAATAACAAGTGTATTTGGGGTCGATTTTAGTTTGAACACAAGGTCCTTAACACTACCTGCGTCTAAAGCCGTTCTTGAAACTATGGCTCTAGCACCTGCATGGTCCACCGCACTGTTTTCTAAATCTTTCACCGCATGCATCGCTTTTTCTCTGCGCAATGCTTCAATCTCTTTCTGTGCAGCTGCTTCTTTGTCTTTCAACTGTTGCAATGCACCGGCAAAATCTTGTGGGTTTTTCAATACATCTGAAGCCGCACGCAACTTGGCTAATTCCGCGTTCACATAGTCCAGTGCACCTTTTCCGGTTACAGCTTCTACACGGCGCACACCGGCAGCCACTGCGCCTTCAGAGATGAATTTGAACAAGCCTATCGAGCCGGTGGCTGGCACGTGGATCCCTCCACACAGTTCCACGGAGGTGCCAAATTTGATCGCACGAACCGTATCGCCATATTTCTCACCAAAGAGGGCCATAGCACCCATGTTTTTCGCCTCAGCAATAGGAATGTTGCGGTATTCCTCCAGCGCATAGTTGGCTTGAATGCGCTCGTTCACCTTTGCTTCAATGGTAGCCAATTCCTCGGCGCTAACTTTCTGGAAGTGCGAGAAGTCAAAGCGTAAATAATCCGGACGCACCAAAGAGCCTTTCTGCTCCACATGCTCGCCCAACACCTCACGCAGCACCTCGTGCATCAAGTGTGTTGCACTGTGATTTTTTGCCGTTTCATTGCGGTCCGAAGTGTTCACTTCTGCCTGCCAAGTACCGCCAAGATCTTCAGGTAAAGTATCCGTGAAATGAACGATGATCCCGTTCTCTTTCTTGGTATTGGTGATGGCTATGGTGCGCTCGCCTTGCGTTAAGGTTCCCGTATCCCCTACTTGACCTCCACCTTCTGCGTAGAACGGGGTCATTGAAAGGACCAATTGGTAGAACTCTTTTTTCTTCGCACTCACCTTGCGATAGCGCGTGATGCGCACATCTGCCTTGGTGTAGTCGTACCCGATAAATTCTTCTTTGTCGTCTTCTTCAAGCTCCACCCAGTCGTCTGTGCTCAATTTTGTAGCCGCACGAGAGCGCTCTTTCTGCGCCGTCATTTCTTCAGTGAAACCTGCCATATCCACGGTGCGGTCGTTCTCACGCATGATGAGTTCCGTTAAATCGATCGGGAATCCGTAGGTGTCGTACAACTCAAAAGCGCGCTTGCCGTCCAACACCTTTGCATCAGTGGCTAGAAATTCTTCAAGCTTCGCCAAGCCCTGTGCAAGGGTTTTTAAGAAGCTCTGCTCCTCTTCTTCGATGACCTTTTCTACCAACGCTCGTTGGGCGGTCAATTCTGGGAAGAATTCACCCATCTCACTTTCCAAAGTTTCGACCAATTGGAACATGAACGGTGATTTCAAATTCAAATAAGAGAACCCGTAACGAATGGCACGACGTAAAATGCGGCGAATAACATAGCCTGCACCTGAGCTCGCTGGAAGCTGTCCATCAGCAATGGCAAAAGCCACAGCTCTAATGTGGTCTGCAATCACACGTTGTGCGATGTCCGTCGCTTCCTCGGCGCCGTATTTAATGCCTGAGATACCGGCGACCTTATCAATGAGCGGTGTGAAGACGTCTGTGTCGTAGTTGGACTGCTTGCCCTGTAACGCCATACAAAGGCGCTCAAAGCCCATACCTGTGTCAATATGCTGTGCGGGTAGATTCTCTAGCTCACCGCTTGCTTTACGGTTGAACTGCATGAACACGAGGTTCCATATTTCCACGACCTGTGGATGGTCCTCATTTACCAAGGAAGCACCAGAAACCTTAGCACGTTCTTCCTCGCTTCTAAGATCGACATGGATCTCGGAACAAGGCCCACAAGGTCCAGTCTCACCCATCTCCCAGAAGTTATCAGCTTTGTTTCCATTGAGGATGCGCTCTGCTGGGACGAATTGGGCCCATAAATCTGCAGCTTCGTTGTCACGCGGCAGGTCATCTTTGGCATCGCCTTCAAAAACGGTGACGTACAGTCTTTCCTTATCCAAACCGTAAACGTTTGTCAATAAGTCCCATGCCCATTCAATGGCTTCCTTCTTGAAGTAATCGCCAATGGACCAGTTGCCCAACATCTCAAATAGGGTGTGGTGATAGGTATCGTGTCCTACCTCGTCAAGGTCGTTGTGTTTCCCGCTGACGCGCAAACATTTCTGTGTATCCGCGATACGTGCGTTCTTGGGCGTGGCGTTCCCAAGGAAAAAGTCCTTGAACGGATTCATCCCTGCATTGATGAACATGAGGGTTGGATCGTTCTTATTTACCACAGGTGCAGAAGGCACAATCTCGTGTCCTTTGCTTTCGAAGTACTGTAAAAATTTGCGACGTATTTCTTTCGAGGTGAGCATATTGTGAATTCTCTAAAAGAGAGCTACGGTTAAGTGTTTATCTAATTTTGTTTCTTTGTGGCACAATATTCGCGTCAATATTGCGTCTTAGCAAAAATAACGCATTAAGTATGGCTAAAGTAAAATACACGTACGATTCTAAAACACTGTCCTACAGAAAGATAGAGCGTACTTGGAAACAGAGAGTTAAAGAAGTTGCCCTTTTTAGCATCGCGGCAGCGGCATTTGGCTTTGTTTTCTACACAGCGGCCGACCTGTGGTTTGAGAGTCCAAAGGAGCGCAGAATGAAGCGCGAATTGGACAATATGGTCATCCAATACGACCTGATGAACGGTAAGTTGGAAGAATTGGCCACCGTACTTTCTGATATTGAAAAGCGCGACGATGAAATTTACCGTACCATCTTTGAAGCTGGCCCTATCCCGCAAGAAGTGCGTACTGCAGGTTTCGGGGGGGCGAACCGCTATAAAAACTTGGAAGGATTCTCAAATTCCGAGCTCCTTATCGATACCCGCAAAAAGTTGGATCAAGTTGCCAAGCGCGCTTATGTTCAAACTAAAAGTTTCGACGATGTGGTTGAAATGGCGCGCAACAAGGAGCAAATGCTTGCCTCCATTCCTGCGATTCAGCCTGTGGCGAATAAGAATCTAAAACGCATGGCTTCCGGGTACGGATACCGCATCCACCCGATCTATAAAGTTCGTAAGATGCACTGGGGAACGGATTTCTCTGCCCCTACAGGAACGCCAATCTATGCAACCGGTGATGGTAAAGTGAGTACCTACAAACGTAGCCGCTCGGGCTACGGTCGCCATATTGTTATTGACCACGGCTTTGGCTATCAAACGCTGTATGCACACATGAACAAGATTGAAGTGCGTCGTGGGCAGCGTGTGAAGCGTGGCGATCTCATTGGTTATGTGGGGTCTACTGGTTCTTCAACGGCTCCTCACCTTCATTATGAAGTTATTAAGGACGGTCGTAAGATCAACCCAATCAACTACTTCTTTAATGACCTGAGCGCAGAACAGTACGAGGAAATGTTAAAAATCAGCTCTCACTCTAACCAGAGCTTCGATTAATAACCAATTGTTCATACCTTCATAGTATGAATCAACTGCCAGACAAACTCTATTACACCATCGGGGAGGTCGCCGATCATTTCGGCTTGAATACATCCAATCTGCGATATTGGGAGCGCGAATTCAAGCAATTGGCCCCAAAGAAGACCTCTTCTGGTAAACGAAAGTATTCCAAGGACGATGTCGCAGTCATTGGCACTATCAATCATCTAGTTAAGGAGCGCGGCTTCACCATTGAGGGTGCAAAAAAGCACTTGAAAGACGAAGGTAAATCCGCAGTGGCTAAAGTTGAAGCCCTAGAAAAGTTGGGCTTTGTCAAATCTGAATTACAAAAGATCCTGCGTACGATGCAGGCGAATTAACCCTAACCTAAATACCTAAAATGAAAAAATCGACTATCACCTTATTAGTAATTGCAGGAATCCTTGTAGCCCTTGTCAGCTGGATCATTGGCGCCTACAATGGCCTAGTTACTTTGGACGAAGAAACCAACGGAAAATGGGCACAAGTAGAAAGCGCCTATCAACGTCGTGCGGACCTTATTCCTAATCTAGTAAATACGGTAAAAGGCTATGCAGACTTTGAGAAAGAGACATTAACAGGTGTCATTGAAGCACGTTCTAAAGCTACTGGAATCTCTGTAAATGCAGATAATCTAAGCCCGGAGGCCATTGCGAATTTCCAGGCTGCGCAAAGCCAATTAAGTGGCGCTTTATCTCGCTTAATGGTAACAGTAGAACGTTACCCAGACCTAAAGGCCAATCAAAATTTCCTTGGACTACAA
>Ga0209654_1001453_pt1 | contig 18873 bp, 28 predicted proteins | sample SaaInl1SG_22_DNA_FD_184646 | JGI IMG/M metagenome (GOLD analysis project Ga0209654, IMG submission 184646) | Marine microbial communities from expanding oxygen minimum zones in the Saanich Inlet - ESP_161SG_22_DNA (SPAdes) (version 2) | ecosystem: Environmental > Aquatic > Marine > Intertidal... | reverse complement strand
TTAAATAATCTATTTGGAGAAAAGAATTTTATATATATCTTTGCCACCGCAAATGTCCCATGGTGTAACTGGCAACACGTCGGTTTTTGGTACCGAAGAGTCTAGGTTCGAGCCCTAGTGGGACAACAAAAAGCCATCCTGCAAAGGATGGCTTTTTTTGTTTTTAGCTGTTAGATTCTATCAGAACCCTTATTACTTATAGCTTTCCCGATTTTCTTTTCTCATCAATTCATTTTCTTGATGATTAAAATTTATCACCATTTGTGTACCGTTGTGATACCATTGTGATACCGTTTATTTTTGGGTATCACAAATTCAATTAATTATGATTAAGTACCAATTTATCTACAACAGAAAGAACAAGTTTAAAAAAGATGGAACAGCTTTGATTCAACTTCAAGTGTATCAAAATAGAAATAGAAAATTTGTTTCAACCGGAATAACAATTGAACCCAAATACTGGGAAGGTAAAATCTTTAAAGTAGCTTCTTCCCACCCAAGATCGGATGAGTACAATATGATTCTAAGTGACCTGAATCAACAAGTAGAAGCAATACTTCGAAAAGCAATGTTGTTAGAGAGAAAAATAGGTGTGGAGGATGTGGTGTCTCTCTTGGCTCAAAAGGAATCTAATCTCTTTTCTGATTTCATAAAAAAAGAGATTGAAAGCGACAAAAGAATCAAACTAAAAACGAAAACTGATTTGTTCAACACTCTCAATCGATTGAACGAGTTTAAGACAGAGATCAAAATTCAGGATGTGGACTATAAATTGATTGTAGAATTTGATAATTACTTGAGGGGGCGAGGATATTCGATCAATACCATAAGTAAGTTTCATAAAAATGTAAAGCGATTCCTTAATTTGGCCATTAAGTATAGAATCATTTCAAAAGATGATTATCCTTACAGTAACTTCAGGGTGAAAAAGGAAAGTACTGTGAGAGAATCGCTTTCTCTTCTTGATATTAAAAATCTTGAATCGTCTCACTATACTGAGAAAACGACCAATGCAATTGTGAAAGACATGTTTTTATTTGCCTGTTATACTGGGCTGAGAATCTCTGATGTCACACGATTAAAGCCCATAGACTGTAAGTGTGATGAAAAGGGATGGACATTGGAATTCAAGACATTTAAGTCTAACAAAATGGCTTACTTACCCATATGGTCCTTATTTAAGGAGGAAGAGGGTAAAAGCAAACCAGAGGAATTATTGACAAAGTATTTTTCAGAGAATAATAGCTTGGTATTTCCCAATTTATCAGAATCAAAAATAAACAGACACCTCAAAGAAATTGCAAGGGAGGCAGGCATCAATAAAAATGTTACTTTTCATATGGGTAGGCACACTTTTGGAACCATTATGGCTTCAAAAATCCCATTGCCAACTCTTCAAAACTTAATGCAACACTCAGATATCAAAACAACTATGGTATACATCAATATGAGTAGTAAAATGATAGATGATAGTCTTGGTAAAGTAAATTGGAACAACTAATTTAGAATTATGAAATATGTATTACATAAAAATGTACTTGGTAAAGTAGGAATTAATGGTAAAACCTATTTTCAGGTTTACATTTCTTTCACTGTCAATCGACAAACTTATCGATTTAAAAGTCAATTAGTATCTCGTTTGGTTACCCAAGAAGAATTTGATAAATTAAAGAGTGTCTATGAAAACGAGAAGTCGGATTTGCTGGATAAGGAAATAGAGATTTTATCCTATTGTATTAAAAAGAACACTCATTCAAATGGTCTAGATAGAAATCAGCTCAGGCTTGATTATATTTTCCTCTGCAGTAATATTATTGATACTCTGTTGACTATGAGAAATGCAATAGAGGTATCAGATTGGTCTGCCAAAGCATTGGGCTGGGAATTAACCAAAAAGTTTAATGTAGAGGATGAGTTAATTCGTGAATTACCGGGTTACGCGGTAAATGATCAGTTATTGTTTGAACTTACCGTTCAGCTTATGAATTTTCAATTATTTTCTCGAAAAAAAGGATATATTGACGGTTTGTTTTTGATGTACGATTGGGGGAATGGATATTTGAGAGAAAATTTCGAAGAGTACTTAAATGAGCAATTGGGATTAAAACAAACAGAAAAATTAATGTCACTTATTAATGAACTGATAAAATAACAACAGATTTAAGCATTTTATTTAATTAATTTTTGCAATGCATTTTATTTTTATATATTTGCAATGCAATAATAGTGTTGAACACAATTAAAAATAAATAAAATGAAAAAAAACAATGAAAATTATGACAGCTCATTAAGGAATTGGATCCATTATTTTAGTTCTGATAAATCAGCTGAATCGCCAAAGGATACTTGGCTTACTATCCCAGAAATCTGTACTTTACTACGTTGTTCAGAACCTACAGTATATCGAAAAATATATGGAGGTCAACTTAAATATAGTAAACCATCCTGTATCATGATTTGGATATCAGATGTGGCACAGTATGTAATTGCTCAGACTAAATTAACTTCGAGAGTATGAGATCTTTTAATAGAGAAGGGGCTTCTGGCGTCAGAAGCCCTTATCAAAGAATCATTTGTCCATGCGGTTGCGATCAAACCTTTCGTCCTAAACGAAGTAATCAGGTATACCTAAATAAGCGACATGCAGATAAGGCATATTATCAAAATGTTAAAAGGCCACAGCAAGCAAATCAAAATTTGATAAACCAAAAGCTCAGAAAGAATGACAATATACTTGCGAAGTATTACAATTACTATGAGGGTGAGATTGTTATTTGCAATTTAGATCCTCTGATTATTGATGGTTTTGATTTTTCTTATTTTAATGGTGAAAAATCGATTAGAAAAGAAAAATTCCATTTAACCTATAATTACATGGTCCGATTTTATCCGGAAAATGATATTGACAAAGCAAAAATTAGAAAAAATGATAAAGCCTGATCCAGTTTATGTACCTAAGATATTATCTAGACCTACAATTGAAATAGCTGAGTCAAATATTGAACCTCAGATTTTCGATAATTCTATTGAAATCCCAAAAGGGGAGGGGGATAGCAAGATTTTGGGGCCTATGTTGGCGGTTATTGTACTTGGAGCGATTGTTGGGTTGTCTGTTTATTTGATTAATAGGTATGAGGCGGAGAAGAAAACGTCAATTAAGTTCGAATAAATTTTGTTGTTGGTTCCTTACCGTTTGAAGGAATTTTAATTTCGTTAAAAAATATTTAAAAATAATTAATCCGACATGACAGATATTTATGTTCAAGATTTTACTTTAGAATTAAAATTAGATCTTGAAATCAAAGGTATTTCGATATTTAAAATTATTGGAGAAATTAAAATAGTTCTAACTTTTCTTTTATATATGATAACTTTTAGCTGTAAGCTGTTACGTTGATTAAAGATATGATTTATTCTATAATGAGTAATATCGAGTTGAAATAACCTATAATTCGCAACGAAATTTAATAACAGAGTATAGGAAGTGTTAGAAGTAGCTTCATTGTGTTCTATTTAATATATTAAGCTAAAGTATAATTTACTTATATGTCATTTCCCAAGTATAATTTGGGTAATGTCTGTCCCTGCAACCTGAACAAACTTTTTTTTTATAAATAAAGCCATCAACAGAAATGTTCCCTACTAATCGATTTACACCACATTCAATACAATCAAATGTTCTGTTATCAGGATAATATTTTATCCAGTTATTACCAAATTGTTTTCCTAGATTACATTTTGACTCCCAATCAAAATTGTCAGAATATTTTTCATCAAGTTTTTTTAATAGTTCTCCTCCTTTTTTAGCAACTTCATATAGTGAACAATTGTTTTTAACTTTTTTATAACAAGCCCATTCCAATAAGGTTCTGTCGCATTAATTATTTTTTAAACGTTTTTCATGAAAATCTCCCTTCCTTCAAAAAGTTAAGTCACTAATAAACAAAACTTTATGTTTTTCCGTTTTTATCAAAAATGACAAAAATCAGTCGGTTTTAGTTTAATGCGACAGAACCCGAATATCATCCTGCTCCAGGTGATACTTCAGAATATTATTTATACTAAAAACTCTTTCAAGTTTTTTCTTCGAAATATCTTTAAAGATAGTTTTAAAGATGCTGTCGCATTAACTTTATCAATTTTGCAAATACTTTTTCATTCTTGGTGAATTAACTATCATATTTACTTTTCAACCTTCCTAAACAAACCAAAATAAACAGGAACATTTTGGTTACCATAATTGTATGAACCGAATCTTGCAATGTTCTCATGTGTAGCTAAGAGTAAAAATTGATTTATTGTCATCTCGTTAGTTGGGTCTTTTGAAACTTGTTTGAGTACGGTAAGGGCTAACTTGTCTCTATACTCATTGTATAGCTCATTGGCGATTGCAGAAAATTTAGAGCTTCCATATTGTTCGTATTGCACAACTGTTCTCCATTTTAGCCATGTTTCAAATAGATATAGGCTATATTTTCCCGATTCCATTATAAGTTGGTAGTGAATTGAAGCTAATTTAGCTGGCTGCATTGAATCGGCCGTTTCATCGCTCATAATATAAAAGTCAGCCAAATCAATTCCATAAATGGATTTTTCTTGAAAGTCTTTCGTGTTTCGAATGATATCTATGGCTTTTTCCTCAGCTTTCAAAGGATTGATGTTTTTGAGTTTTGTATAACTGTCAAAGTCAGAAGATTTGATATATTGTTTTTTGTCAATTTGTTTCCAATATTCATCTTCTGATAGGTCAAGAAATCTACCATTGGAGTAATTATTTGTCAGATACTGATAGAATTTATCTCGTTTTGGATAAAAATTAGTCTCATCTTGTTTTTCAAATTCTGGAGAATTAAATCCTTTTAGTTCTTTCGCTAGTTTAAATTGATTCTTAGTAGCCAAAATATACTCATAGATCAACATCCCTAATGAATCGTCATGAAATTTATACTTTTTGGCTATTTGTTCACATTCAACTATTTTATTCTGCATGGCAGCAATGAATAGAGGTATCGAGTCGATTGCTCCAAAGTCTTTTTGTTCGGATAAGAAATGAGTAATTTGGTGAGCTCTGTAGAGGTCTTTTAATTCCAAAATTAATGAAGAACTATCACTTATACTGTCTAATAAGTCTTGGTAGACTTTATTATTCGCTTGGATGATCTCTTTTGGAATTGAATCCTTACATGATAATCCAAAAAATGATACAAATAATATGAGGATTATGAAAAATCTAAAGTTAAATTTGGTAGTCAAGTCGTTGTGATTTTTTAGGTAGTTATTTTCCGTGAAGGTTTTCTAATGCTGAGTATTCTTCTTCTGTAATTGTCAAATAAGATTCAGATTTGTTTGTTTCATTTTTTCGATGGTGGCAACCAGGACAAAATATATTCTTATCGCTTCTATATTGACCTCCGCATTCGCATGGTTCTTTTATTCCAACAGTAACGTCACTTTCCTGATATTCGTCAGAGTATGAAAGCTTTCCACATCCTTGACATTGGTACTGACGATGAACGAACTTCCCCTCATTCGTGCGGACGTAATACAATCCCTCAAAATTAGTTGTAAGCTCGCATTTAGAGCATTCTGCCTCTATATTGAAATGTGCTCTGATACATCCAAGAAAATATTGTGTCATTGTTGTTTTATTAAAATTAATATTTTTCTTTTTTAAAGCGAGAAGAAGTAACTAAGGATATTGCTTTCATGAAATTTAAGTTATTTCATTTTAATATCAGATAGAGAAAATTTAGAGTTGATAACATCAATATCTACCAGTTTTGGTATTCCATCAACTTTTCCGGTTTCAGAAAATTGCCAAATAGTCCAATTTGATTTATCCCTCATATTCGGAGAGTTTTTTCCGTACCTCCCAATTAGAAAATGATAGTCGTTGTATCTCCCAGAAAGATTGATGTTGTAAAAGCTATTCACGGTGTAGATCATTGGCTTTTGCCCAAAGTAATTTTCGATTAATTCTAAAAATTCTTTAAAGTTTTTGTGAAACTCCGTATTGTTCCAATTCTTTTTTTCTTCTACATCAATCAGTGGAATTAAATCTTGATCTTTTTTACTAATGGTTTTAATAAAATTTTTAAACTGGTCTTTTACTGATGATGTTGTTCTGAAATAATGATAACTTCCAGTGAGTATGTTCTGTTTTTTCGCTCCTTTGAAGTTTTTTTTATATGTTTTGTCAACATAGGTAGCTCCTTCAGTTGCTTTAATGTAGGCAAATTGGATGTTATTATCTTCCCATTTTTTAACTTTATTCCAATTAATATCTCCCTGATGGTGAGAAACATCAATTCCAAAAATTTTTCCAGATGAAGCAGTTAATAGTGAGTTATTGTTCTCAATTAGTTCTTGATTCAAATTTGTAATGGTATTCATTTGAATTAAACTGACACTCATTAATATCGCGATAATAATTACAAGAATAAATTGTGTTTTTTTACCTTTCATTGTTACTTTGTATATTGATTAATACCATTAATAAGTTGGTCAAGTAAGTTCAACCTAAACCTCGCTTAATATTTTTTCAAAATCCTCTTCTTCATATTCCAAAAATTCATCAATAATAGAGGAGGGGTAGGCGAAAGTATTAAAGAAGTCATACAGATCATTTCCGCTTAATTTTTTTACTTCTGAAATAACTTCATTTTTATCATCCTCAGTTAATTCTTCTTCAGAATCTAAATTCAATAAGTGTATTTTGTAATTTTCAAAATCACCTTGTTCCAACAAAATTCGAACTTTCGTTTCTTCTACAAATTCATGGTTCCCATATTCAACTACATCATTGGGATCTAGTTTTTCCATCTTATCTCTGAATTCATTTTTAGTCATAGGTTTTATTTTTAAAAATAGGTATTTAAACTCAAAATCATAGAATTACAACTCGAATAAAATGCATTTTTTTAAAATTTTAATCCCCGGAATTAACCCGATTCAACTTAATTCAGTTGAATTCCGGCAATTTTAGCTTGTGTTACCCCTTTGATACCTCAAAATTCACCAATCAGCATTAATGGGATTTAAAGAGGTTTTCGGGTTGTTTTCCTACAACTCAAACTTCTTTTCTGCATTTAAACGTGCAATATTGAAAACCGAATACTCCGGAACATGTTTCCAACAATGACCAGCGAAATCAAACTGATAAGGAGATGAACAATGAGGCCCAATCTCTTTGCCGCATGGTTATTATAAATGTAGGAAATTATTTGTGTGTATGGGACTTTTCAACTTTGTTAATCCTATCCTATTTATGTATTCAATTCATTCAGCTTTTGCTTTGAAGATTTTAGCTTCGTTATAAAACAAAAAATCTTCGATCGAGTAAATTTTATCTGCGACATTTATCCAATCGTTATTATGATTCAATTGATAAAAAATATTGTCCTCTGCATAAGAAGCTATTTTTTTAAAAATGTGTCTGAATACTTGTCTTGGCAAATTTAAAGAAATAACGTCACCTCCAAAATAGCTTTTCAATCTTGTTCCATTAACCAATAAGATATCATATTCAGATAAAGTAAGGCTATTTTCTGCTAGCCAAATAAGGATATCATTTATTGTTTGATATGACGTTGATGGAGGAATTCCCTTTTTGGATTCTATATAATCCGAAGAATAATTACCGTCCGAATCCAAAGTAATAAATAAATAAATAAATAGTAGATATCTTAATGTCTTTTATCACATTAAAAATTTCAAAATATTCCCAAAAGTATATAGAATAGTCTGCTTTTGATTGCCAATATGATGGGTTGAAAGTAACACGCATTGAACCAAGAATTTTCATTCAGTTAAACGATAAATGTATTTTTGTATTGCATTTATAGTTTTTACTTAATTAGCAAAATAGAAACAAAAGGAATTAATTCCTCAAAAAAGTAAAGATTCTTTTGAAATTTTATAATGATAAATAACTGTTACATGAAAATAAAAAAATAAAAAAAATAAAATATTTCAAAGTTTTTCTAGTTATGGATTTATGTTAAGAACGTTTTTATTTATATTCGTCTACGGTTTTAGCCTTGTTTATGCTCAAGACATTACTATCAAATCGGATCAATTAGACCGATTAATCTGGAACAAGATCAACGATCGACTTGCTTCAATGAATAAAAAACCGATCGGATCCTTCGAAGACAGTCTGCTCAGAGATTATGGTAGTCGATGGGCAGAGCATCTAATGCCCTGGGATGCTCCATTCGAACACGCTCAAATTAGAATTCAGCCTACTTCTGAGCTGAAAAAAATTGAATCTTCTTTGTCTAATTTTACTGGAACAGTAACTGAAGCTAAAGTAGATTCTTTAATTAGCGATTTAATCAGTTATTCTACTGATACTTCAATGTGCCTAGTAACTCTATTTTTAAGTGGATGTGATTTAAAGTCTAGCGACGTTTTTTCGCATATTAAAGATCAGCTAATGGACCTAGTTGGTAGAGACGTAGAGTTAGTTATTAACAAAAGAGATAAACCATGGTCAGACGAAAACTATTACCAGCTATGGTTTAATTTTAAATACTTAAACACTAATAGCAAATTTGACTACAAATATACACATGATTCATTTGACTTTGGAATTTTAGATGGAGCAATAAAAAACGTATCCCACTCTAGATTTATAAGAGGTATCTAAACAAAAAAGGACGCATATTAAAATATGCGTCCTTTCAATATTATAAGTATTTAAATTAAGCCAACTTAGCCTTAAGTTTAGTTCCCAATTCTTTCCAAAAGTTAGGTTCAACTTTGATCTGAGTGTATCTATAAGGGTGGCCTAATTTCAACCAGTGATAACGAACTTATCGACGCGATTGAAAGTGGAAACATAGACCTCATTGCTGATCAGGCCTTTCAAGCCTGGGTTGAATCACCAAGTCACAACTATCAGATCTCAAAGGACGCTTACTGGGCTTCGACTGTATCTACTTTGATTGTCTATAACAAGAAGAGTAAAGGTGAATTTAGATTAACTGCTATTTGGCTTTCTATGTACAATCCTCATGCCTTCATATGCGGCTCAAGATATTCTTGGATATTCTGATAATGACATGTTTAAAAGAAATATTTTTTTTATATTTAAACTACCTAAATCTTCAATCTATGAAACTTGTTAAGGTTTTTGTTCTTAAACACCCAAAATTAATAGAGCTTCTGAGCTCTATTCCTAATTTCCGTGAAATGCCAAATAGAAAAATCACCCCAGATAAATTCGAATTCAATAATATTCCAAGAAAAATAATTCTCGCCTGCCCATCCTGTGCTTTTATTCCCGAGAATAGCAATCTTTTCTTATCGCTGCCAGTATCAAATTATAATATGGGACATAAAAAACTGATGATTATAAAATGCCCTATGGGCTTCTGTGATTATGAAGGAAACATATTAGACTGGCTACAATTTAATTAAGGCAATAAAAAATCATGCGACATGCCTATTGATTTATTTAATCACATTAATTTCAACAATTTCAACCAATGATATCCGAGAAGAAAAAAATGAAAAAATATTTGATTCCATGCATTTTGTTTTTAGCTCAATTCAGCTGCACCTCTTTAGAAGGTGAAATTAGTGAGATCAACAATATGAAAATAGATTCTGATATAAATCATTTTATTTACCAGTATATTAAAACATTACAATCAGATACAATAAAATTAGTCGATGAATACGATTGTAACCAAACCGATGGTAATATAAATAATTTTCACCAGGGCGTTTATACTTATCAAATAGATCAAATAAAGAAAATTAGAGGTTTTCTCAACTCCGATTCAATCTATGATTATTGCATCACATATACAGCCTATAACTGTTGGGAGGGCATTGGTACAGGAAACTATTTAAGTAATTTATTTTTTGTGTTACAAAAGAATGACTATTTTGAAGTTGATAAAACAATGACCGATGATTTTAAACAAAGTTTTTTGAATCAACTTAATTTAGTTTACCCTAAGAATAGTATGAGAAATATTTTTAAAGACGAAGAGTTTGTCAATAAAGTTGAAATTCAGTCCATACAAAACAATATAATCTTTGGCTATTTTGAATTATTACAATGCGGAGGGATCCCTTGTATCACGGGAGAATTTCAGTATAATATAAATTCCAAAACCACTATTCTAGATAAATTAAGATCATATTAACTAGGGCTCATTTAGATAATGCTAAAAATGTCGTTTTAAATCAAACGAGTTTGAAATAAAATAAATGTCATAGTGCTAATCTGAATCAAATATTATATATGAGAACTGAACAAGAAATAAGAGGAAAATTAACCGAGGAGTTTAACTCATTTAGCTCTGAAATGCGAGAAGGCATTGTAAAAGTTAGAGAAACTCAAGATGAATCTGAGTTGGAAAGTCATCATAGAAACTGCTCAGATATTAACGAAAGAATCATGACTCTGCGCTGGGTATTAGGAGAAGTAAGTGAGCTATGATCAAAGCCGGAGTACCAAGGTCCTGTTATTGCATTAAATAACGCTCATACTATTTGCATTGCGAATCAGGGTTTTGGTATTAAAGTGGGTATGGGACAAAATCCAGGCCTCTTTTTTTAAACCCTTTAAACTACTATTAATCATTGCTTCTGGGTTAAATATGCCAACTACTAGAAGTTTATTTTTTCCAATAATTGATCTACCCGAAAAGGTTTGTTCCTTTTCAGGTTGGATTAAATCATTGATAAATTTGTGTTATATTGTTTTCATAAACTTACCTGTAACGGTCTAGCTAAAGTGCGTTTTAAGGTTCTGTCGCATTAATTAAAAAATCACTATTTGAAGCCTAATTCATACAAAACGAAAAGCCATAAACCATTGAAATAATGTGAGTTAACTTTTTGAACATTCAAGGAATTTGACGAAAAATGGGCGAAAAATAATTAATGCGACAGAACCTAAATTAGCAAGCATACTGCAGAGTGTGTCCGTCCTGTAACGCCCATTCGGTATAGGGGAATTAAGCTACAGTCTCTTTATTTAATTCTGAATTTCAAAGAAAGTTTTAACAATAGTGTAATATAGTGGATCAATACGCGTATATTTAGCGCATTATTTATCATGAAAAATCGGACGATGGAAGAAGGAAATATTGGATATAGACTTGGTTATGAAGAGTTAGAAGTATTAATTGGAGATACTAATAGCTCAACAATGGAGTTGTTTAAGATTATCGAAATATTGTATTATTCTAGACCTTGGATAGGGACTTCAGACATTGAAAAAAAACTCGAAATAGAATATGGTCATAGGCTTGATAGCCTCAAGGGAAGGGTTTTGGAGAATAAGATAGAAGAAAAGCAGGAATTGGAGCTGACAAAAAAACTTGAAGAACTTGATGGCTTGTCATTAGATAAAAGCACATTGGAAATCAGCCGAAAATGTTTGATTGAAGAGTTGAATAAAAAATGGGATAAAAAAAGTAAAAAAAATACACGCCGCAGATTACAAGAGAGGCTTACTTTTTTAGAAAGCAAGAAATTTGTAACGAGAAAGGCTGTAGGTGCTGGGTATTTATATAAACTAGCTGAGGGGCATGATATAGGTTCTACGAAATATAACAAACAAGATCTTAGTATACTAGAACAATGGAAGACTGTACTAGATAATTACGAATACATCCCAATTATCGAAGATTTAAGAAGGATTTTGAATCGAGACTTAAGGAAAGAAGGTGAATCAACACTAGAATTTTCTATTATAGACTTGCCAAAAATTTTTTATGGAGGGAGAGAATTTATACAACATTTCTATAATGCGATAGCAGAAACCACAAAAATAGATTTTGTTTACCAAGGCTTCAATAAGCCTGAACATAAGGTGATAGATTTCATGCCATATCTATTAAAGGAACATAACAAGCGATGGTATGTCGTTGGAAAAAGAGAGGTTAGGGGGGAGGAGTTCTATATTTATGCTTTAGATAGAATTATATCTGGTACATATGACTTTGAAAAAGAGTTGTTCGAAAGAGAGGAATTTGATGCTCAAAGTCATTTTTCTAATTCCATGGGGATTTTTACGAGTTGGAAGGAGTCGGATTTGAAATATGACCCAACAAAAGAAGAAAGTACGGATCCAATTAAAATATCATTCAAAGTCAAAGACGGTGATAAATTCGATAATATTTATTACTTGACGACTAATAAAATACATCATACTCAAAAAGAAAGTAAACCGGATGAAGACGGTTGGGTGAAGATTACGTTAAAAATGTTTCCAGAAGCTGATTTAATACGTTTAATTAGGGGGCTAGGAGTTCGTAATCTAAAGGACTTAAAACCAGCATTTCTGAAAAAATGGGTTGAGGAGTTATAATGCGCGAAAAAAAAGCGTAGTACAAACGTATATTTGGAATATGAATAAGCCAAATAACTCCATTGAAAAAATTGATGCGATAACAATTTGTTGCCCCAATTGTGGATGGCAACCAGAAAGTAAATTGTTTTACCATTTATCGTTAAGTGTATACCAAAACAAGAATAAATTACACAATATAGCATGCAAGCATTCTTTCTGTAATTACAACGGGAATCTTATAGAATGGTTAATGTTTACACCAAAGAATTGAATAGAGAAATGGACGATTTAAAATACTACATAGAAGATATTGATGGCTATTTAATTTCTTGTCCTAAATGTGGGAAAGAACTAGAAGAATTTGCCTTTTTCAATTTAGCGCTCGATATTTACAAAGAGAAAAATAAATTAATGGCTCTTATACAATGTGAACCCAAAGGCTGCAGTTATGAAGGCCATTTATTAGATTGGGTTGGCTTTATTAGAAATTTTTAAAACAATAAAAACCATCACTTAATATCATGATAAAAATAGAAATCCCCCTAAAAGCAAACCCTAATTCCGTTCAAAGAAGAATGGCTGGCAACATAATGATGAGAAACAGAATTCTAGATGGAAATAAGAAGATATTAGACCCTACCAAACTAAAGGAAGTATTGCTTGACGCATTGAAAGACTACGAAGGCAAAATAGCAATACATGACGAAGATGGACAACATAGGCCACCCCTTTTTAGTTTGGAAATTAAGCCTGATAATTATTCATCTGTAGCAAATTTAATACATCATATAGAACGTGAATATTTAAGAAGAAAAATGAGTTTTGTTTGGATAAGTTTTTCGTAGTAAATAGCTTAATAAAGTATTACTTTTTAATATAATAAATGTCATTTATTGCTCTTGAATTTTTAAATCGATAAAGGCTTTAACTTCATCTAGGTTAGCAGGAACGTACTCATCCAAAGCATCATTTCTTGGACACTTGTTGAGTATGTCTTTTAACAAATTTAATTCTTCCGCTGTAAAAGCCTTATTAAAATCCCTTGTTATACTTGCACCAGGCGCTGGGGAACACACTACAGGGATACCATTATAATAGCTAATAGTGTTATATGTTGTATTAAAATGATCTCTAGCGGCAGCTCCCACTGCAACTATTAAACAAGGGTTAGCTACTAAAATTAAGTCATCGAAATACTTTTTCACACAAGTAGAGCAAGCCTTATTAACACCTTTATTATTTTTACTTTTACAATGCACAATATCAGCAAAAGCGTAATCAATACCAGGAATTGCATCTCTTTCTATTAATCTGGATATATTTTTTTGAATCTCGGTCCAAGTTGTATTTTTGCCATCCCTTAAGCCTGAGGTCAGCAAACAACTATTTTCATAAACCCAACTATGTAACACACCTCTATCAGTGAATCGATTTAAAAAAAAGTCATGTACAATATTTATTGGCCACGTTCTATCAGGGTACAATTCATTAACACTTACACTTGGGTTTGAACTGACCACTAAAACTGGTGCATATTTAATGTTTCCACTAAAAGGTTCTGGATGCTGAATGATGCCTATATCTCTTTGAAAGCCAACTATTTCGTTACAGGAATTGTTAACATTTGGTGTTGCATGCAGCGCCATAAAATCTTCACAATTAAAAATTCTGTTAATGATAGTGTGCATTTGATTTTGATAGTGTTTAAGTAAAGTTAGAATTATTTTTGAAATTTACGTTATCGCAAATAAAGATTAAATGGTTTTTTAAATTACTCTAAAGAGCTTATCAATATCTCCTACCCCGACATTTAAGTCATTTGCTTTACGCCACATAAACTGATCACCAATAGGCTCAAGGTCAATATTTACTGACATATGCGAAGTGCCTTCAGGACTAGATATTGCAGAACAGATTTCACTTACACCTAAATTCAATAAGCCATCTACGGGCATGTCCCATTCACCCGGTCTGTTATAAATAACCGAATTAATTGCTAAATCATCTTGCAACACATTGTACACAGCTGTGTTATCAACCGCTAAAAAAAGGATATGAATATTATTCTGTTTATACACAACACCAGTATTCGATAGCTTTTCCATAAACTGATTACACACATGCCGTTTTTCTTCTTCTACGTAATCTTTATCGAACAATAGATCAGCAACTCCAAACTCTTCGAATGGATCATCTGTGCGATCAATCGGCAGAATATCTTTATGTTCTTTAAAATCTTCCCACGTGCTCCAGTATCCAATATAATCTTTTGAAATAGCAAGGTTGTCAATATGATTTAATGTTTCTATTGATCTAAAATCATTAGTATCAATTAGTTTTGAGTCATTATCTCTATTGATTCTAATTTCACCATTATTATTTATCCAATATCCTGTATCCGAAAAAATGAAAAATCCGGCTGGAGCAAATCATGCTGCTCAGCTTGGTTTAGGTAAGTATCGATTATTTGAATATCTAGACCCGCGCCTGGATACCAACATATATATTTTGGATTATAGGCAGTAATAATTTCAGAAATTGTTTTCATTAGATTAAAATTAATTTAATATTCTATTCACAAACCAAAAATATGATTTCACATCTCAATAATACAGATTTTATAGCAACTCATATTCTACATTTTCTTTATCTAAAGTAGTAATTAATATTTCAATAATACGCTGTTTATCTCTGGTTTCAAACCACTCTCTGGCTCTCCCAACTCTTCTAAACTCTTCTTTTATCTGTGCCAATACTTTATCCTCGACCTCTTTCAATACATGCTTTTGGATTGCGACCAAAGGAATGAACTCAACCTTGTTGTCAAAATTATCGTAATAACATCTACTTCTGGATTCAAAAGAATCTTTTGTTATTCCAATTTTAAGATGTTCATTATTTACTTGTGTCTTATAATTCTGAGCTCGATAAATTGATTTTAAAACTGCACTTGTCGGTATTGCAATATAAATTCCTGTTTGGTTCCACATAGTTTCTGTTTTTTTAGTTCGTTAATCTTTACAATCTGCTTTCTACTCTTGATTCAAATAAGAATCCATTATTGTTCTCATATTTGTATAGTTCACGCCATCATATGAACTATCGGTTCTGTCGCATTAACTTCATTAAAGATAATAAATTTAATTTTTAATGCATTGTTAAGCAACTAACGAACAGAATGTTTTGAACGAAGTAGAACAAGGATTAATGATTTGATCCTTTTTAATTATGCTGACTACTTCTGTTCCTGAGAGGGTTCGCTGTACTGATTCAAACTCCTTGAATCCTGTCATTATTCTTATTCGCCTTTTTATTCTTCGGTGGTCTTGTTCTATGATATTATTCAAGTACTTGACCTTTCGTATCTTTATTTTCTTTGTGCTTAAACTTCTTTTGTTCACTGTCAGAATTGCTGAACTATTAGACCCACTTTTGTCTATGTTTACAATTCTTGGCTTGCCATTATTACCTATAGCTTTGTTGAAAAACTTTTGTGCTGACATCTTTTGTTTCCGCCTAGTTAACAAGAAATCTACTGTATTTCCATACTTATCTACTGCTCGGTATAAATACATATCTCTGCCTTTTACCTTGATATATGTTTCATCCATTCGCCAACTATCACAAACCTGCTTTTTTCGCTTATGCATATTCTTCTCTACTTCTTTAGAAAATTTAAACACCCATCTTTGGATAGTCGAATGGTCTACTTTTATCCCTCTGATTGACATCAATTCTTCCACATCTCTATAACTCAAGGTAAATCTCAATTTGAAATAAACAGCTTGTAATATAATTACTCTTGGATATCGGTGACGCTCAAACATAATTTCAGTATTAGATGAAGTCAAATCTAAACATTTATTAGTTACTCCAAGTTAATGCGACAGAGCCTCCAAATTTTCCCCAACATATTTTCTCCATAAAATTTATCTCCCTCAAAATATCCTCCCCAAAACAAATTATTCCCTCTTCTTCTTTTACTTACATCTTCATATATAAATAAATCATACATCTCATTTAATTTACTTAATCCCTTTCTCATAAATTCATAACTATCATACTTCAACTTCACAACCTTCCTCATATTTTCAACATCCTCTTCACTACATCTTTCAACCTCCATTTTATCATAATATTTTTTACTAATCATCTTCACTCTCATACCTCCATTATCCTCCTTTCTCAACATTTCAATAATTTCTTCATCATTAAACCTCATACTAATAAATAACCCTTCACTACTAATCCATTTCTTTCCTTTATAAATAATTTCTCTTTTACCCATATTTCCCATCCATCCAAAATTCTCATTCACTTTACCAATCTTAATAATTTTCTTCTCTCTCATATCGCTTTTTTTTAAGGGGTTTAGTCAAATATAAGGAGTGGTAGCGCTATTTTTTCGCGCTATTTCAGGGGCTAGGATAAATTCAGTTATTCTTTTAAAAGGTCGATAATTGTTAATTGAGAATTACCCACAAAAGCTTGACTATGGCGAGGAAAACTTTTTCTTTTACTCACAGATTTAACTCCATTGCGGTAAGTAGTAACTGTACTATATCCTTCGCAATAATCATTGCGGGTAACTAAAATCTCAAAAGCACTATTGTACTTGTAGGGCGCATCTGTAACCACAACATTGTAATCAATCAGCCTATGATTCATTACAATATGTTTTATTGGGTTTTTACTGAAAAAACTATCGAAAAAGGCATACATGCAATTGTTAATATTATTGGCGTAATATCCTCCTGCACCCAAACCAATAAATGTTTTAGAATACTCTTCAACTCTTTTTGTCGCTTCCTCATCTGATATTTGAGAATTATCACCAGCAGAACTCCCAGCTCCGTAGCATACATGGTTAAAAAGAACGACTGCGTTTTTATGTAGTTTAAGATCTCTCTTAATCTCTTCAGATGATATTTGTCCTTGCGATAAATAAAATCCATCTCCATTACCATGCCCAGCATATAAAAAGATGTGTGCATTTTTTGAGCCTTCCACAATCGTTTTCCACGCAGTTGGTGAAGTATATACAGTGACATTTACTCCCTTACTTTTTACGTATTCAGCTAATTCCAATATTCTGTTAGGAATGTCTTCAGTTTCTAATTCTCCAATAACAAAAACTGCTTTGATTAGATTTAAGCTGTCTTCTGAAATGTAATTTTCACTTTCAGTATATCTAGGGTACCAGAGTTTTTTCGGCTTTTCGATAAATTTTTTCTCATCATTTTTAATTGTTGAGATTACGCCAAAAACAGGATCCACATAGGTACTGTCAAAATACTTTTTGTTGGTGTTTTCTGATAATAAGCTTGAGTTTTTATTGTTGAACAAGTCCAAAAAATTGATGTGCAATTCACCATTTTTTTTCAGAAATAGAAAATCATAGTGAATTTGGCTAACCTTTTTAGTAGGTATGAATTTAAGTATTGATCGGAAATGCTTAAAGTACCCTGTTTCTCTTCGTTCAATTTTCTTTTTTTTAATCAGCGAAAAAGAAAGCAACTCGTAATCATTATTACAATAAAGCTTTAGTATTAACTGTTTCTCAGAATCTTTCTTTTTTGTAAATACTTTTGTTAAGCATTCTTTGTCGCAATTTTTGTGAGTTATTGTTGCTCGAGATGTTACTCCAATTAATAAAAAACACGTTACGACAATTGATTTAATTCTTCCTACTTTTCCCATCTTGCTTGATTATTAGTTATTACTAGTCTAAATATAACGAGCCTACGCGCTATTTTTTAACGCTATTTTTTAAAGAATGTAACAGATAGGAGGGAAGTAAATTATTGAATTTTGTGTTTTAGTAATATCGTTTCGCTTGAAATTTGCTTAAGCTGAATCTCTTTGTTGATTTTAATCAAGAGATTTCAATCATATTTAACATACTTTTAATATCCTCCAAAAAGTTTGAACCAGCCCCACGCGAGGTCGCCATTATTGATGTACACAGTCGAAAAATACTCAACTGGAGTCTTTCGAACTCAATGACCGCAGAATGGTGTGCTGAACTTTTGCAAGATACCATTGATAAATATGGAAAACCTGAAATACACAACTCAGACCAAGGATCACAGTTCACAAGTGAAATCTACATTGACATTCTCAAGAAACATGATATACAAATCTCCATGGATGGTAAGGGAAGAGCGTTGGACAATGTTTATATTGAACGTTTTTGGCGTTCAATAAAACAGGAGAAAATCTATCTAAATCCAGCCAATGGTGGATTAGAACTGTATCATAACGTAAGAGAATATGTGGATTTTTACAACTCAATCCGTCGTCATACTGAAATCGGGAAAGTTCCTCCAGATGAAATTTATTTTAAAAAACAGATGGTCGGTTGATCAATTAATAATAACTTAGTTTTTGTCCTAAGGAAGGGGAGTAGTTCACTATTATTATAATAATGGTATACGATCTATAACAGATTCAAATCTTAGTTTATACAAATAAGGTTCGGCTACATCGTTTATTTTTTTTGCTTTTCTTTAAGAAAAATGGAATCAAACAAATAACTAAAACACTGATTTTTTATT
>Ga0209654_1001452_pt1 | contig 18876 bp, 20 predicted proteins | sample SaaInl1SG_22_DNA_FD_184646 | JGI IMG/M metagenome (GOLD analysis project Ga0209654, IMG submission 184646) | Marine microbial communities from expanding oxygen minimum zones in the Saanich Inlet - ESP_161SG_22_DNA (SPAdes) (version 2) | ecosystem: Environmental > Aquatic > Marine > Intertidal... | reverse complement strand
GCTAATAAAATACCTTTATTCATGGCGTCATAAATACCATTATCAGGTTCTGATTTCCAATTAGAAATTTTCCCTTCATATTTTCTTATAATCTCCTGGGTTCCATCTTTTGAACCTCCATCAATAACAATATATTCAATATTACCGTAGTTTTGATTAATAACATTAAGTATAGTACTTTCTATGCTATCTACACCATTGAATACAACAGTTATAATTGAAATACGCTCCTTATCACTCATCATTAAAGTTATTTTTCATAACACTGCAAAAATGCTCTTCATTATCAATAAATATAATTTCATTATCCGATTGATTCTTTAAAAAATTTATGAGTATTTCAATCATATTAATATCTATGGAAGGAAACATTCTAATTAATGAATAAGTTGGTATTTTTTTACTTGCAGCAAAATAACAGATAGCATTAGTATCAAGTCCTAAACAAAACTTAAAAGACTCTATATTAATAAATTCCGCTGGAACATAACTAGGTAACTCATAATCTGATAATACTTTAATGCTATCTGGCATACCAATACGTGGATGACCTTTGACAACCACATTAAAACCAATAGTTTTCAAATCAGTTACTATACTCTTCAATTTTTCATTATAAAAATTAGAATCAAAAATTGTATTTTCACATTCTGAAATGAAAAACAGTACATTAGACTTATGCTCAAAAGGAATCTTAACAGAATGCGAATACTTAACAAACACATCTGAATTTAATATTACACGCTCTCTATTTATTCTATATCTATTTATTGGAAATTCAGGAAGTTTTTCTACAATTTCCAATTTAAAACTAACTGCAGTTAGATATTTAAGTATAAATCCATATATTTTTACTTTTATCGTCTTTTCTTTTTTACTAAATAATATCGCAGAATTATCATAATGATCAATATAAAAAATCGAATTCTTTTTTTCTAAAACGTTCAAAAATGATGCTGTCAACCAATCTTCAAAACGAGAAAAAAAATATATATCCGTATTAATTACAAAATTGAAATACTGTTTTGTTAAAGCTTTAATTCTTTGTCTTTCTTTAATGATCTCAAAAATATTCTTAAATGACGTTAAAGCATATGGAATAAAAACAAGTGCGTGTAAGTTAAGATTTAAGCCTTTAATGAATATAAAAACATTCTCAACATTAATTACATAAACCGAAATTACTTTTTTTTCTTTATGTTTTTCATATAAGGACAAAACATAAGGGATATCGGCTGGTGCCTGGCAAAATATAATAATTTTATTTTCTTCTTTAACAGAATTTACCATTCTCTTTTAAATGCTTAAAGGTTTCAATATCGCGATATTTTATTATTTTGTGTGGATTACCACCTATAACCGCATAATCCGGCACATCCTTCGTTACTACTGTTCCCGCACCTATTACAACCCCCTCCCCTATGGTGACCCCAGGCACTATAGTAACGTTACTTCCACACCAAACAAAATCTTTTATGATTACTGGTTTAACAATTTCAACAGTATCGTAAGGTATTGAAACAGTACTATTATAGTTGTGATTTGTAGAGAAAATAGTTAACCCTCTTCCTGTATGAAAATAACGACCTATTGAAACACCTCCAGAACATTCTACAAGTGTATCTGATTTTAAGTGGCTAGTAGGATCAATTTTAAATTTTGAATAATCATCATTTGTGCTTATGATTTTAACTCCCTTAAAACCTTGAGGTACAAAATTGATAATACAACCACATTTGTTCTCTACTCTTTTTAACTCTAATATATGAATTAAGTGTAGTAAATAATTAAACAAAATATCCATTTTAATTCTTAATAATATTTTTAAAATATTTTTTTTCATTGTAAAATAAAATTTTAGAGAGAAAGGCGTTTTAGAATTTAAATAATTAAAAAACTAATTTAGTTACTACTGTATGATTTTTATTAAACATAGTAGGATTATCTCTTTTTTAAATACTCCTCTAAATGAGGAAAATAGATATCAAAAAAAAACAACCAAGGAGTTAATTACTAATATTTTTTAATAATTTTAGGGCCATAAATTTAAAAAATCTCATTAGATCAGATGCATTTGAGCCTGCTAATATTTTATTATATTTATAATCATCTGGGGTATTAGCTGATTTAGTTCCAGACAAAACACCACTTTGAAAAAGATCTAAGCTTTCAATTACTTTATTTGAAAGCTTAGAACTTGTTAAATGAATATCCGATGAAACGTCATTAGGGTTATTTAGAATATAATCAACAGGTAAGAAATCAAACATAAATGATATTCTAGTTTCTAAACAAACACATTTACTATGATATCCTAGCGTGTTAATTAAAAAAAGAGAGCCATTTTTTTTATTACAAGTTACTAAATCTTCCTTGTGATTCTCCATATATTCTTTACTTGGATAATAAACATCCGGAGAAGCAATTTTTTGAGAACCTTTAAAATATCTGAAGGCTCCACTATTTAAATCCCCACCATCTATGACAACTTGTGCTCTGATTAACCCCCCATTTCTCATGTCTGAATGCCAAACAAGCTCATTAGGGTTATTCTTTTCATGATATAAAGCAACATGGGCTAATTTATAATTTTTAAAACCAAGAATTTCTATCTCTTTGGCTATATCAATAGCTAATTCTAATAGATTAACACTATCAATTTTAGCTGTTGGATAAGGGATTTCACAAGTGGTATTACTCAAACGAACAGCATAGCCGTGACCATATGTTTGTAGCTTTGAAAATAATTTTTTGCATTCTACTCTTAAATCTTTTACTTGATTCTCATTTAAAAAATCATACTTTATTTGAAGACCATCATCTATAAAATCTAAAGTTTCATTTTTTATTACTTTAATATTTTCCATAACTTTTATTTTTTATTTACCGAGTTTGCTGTGAAATTCTTCTATGTGTTTTACGAAAAATATAAATATTTAATTTATAAATTCTCGTGAGTAATAGTTAAATAATATTTTGTTTTTTTAATACATGTAATGTGATGAAAAATGAAAAAAATGACAAAAAGACGAAAGACAAAAGAGATGCTACAGCGGGACCAAAAACACCTAAGATTGGAATTAAAACAAAAGATAAAACAATAACAATAGTAGCACTCAACGCAAGTAAAATTGATTTCAATAACGTCATCTTAAAATAATCAATCACCAAACCCGTTATCGTAAATACACCAAAAAAAGCTTGAGAAAAACACATGATGTAAATAATTGGCATAGCCAATTTGTATTTTTCACCTAAAAGCAAATGACCATAGAAATATAAGATTAAACAAAACAGAATAGATACTATTAGAATTAACATAGAATACAAGACTGTTACTTTTAGAATAAAATATTTCCCTTCTCTTTTACTCAACTTTTTATAAACTAAAGGGTATACCACTTTAATCATATTTGAATTAATCATGGCTATAAATGAAGCTAAACCCGCTGCTGCTGCATACAAACCGACTTCTTTCAATGTGAAATAATTTAAAAGAAAATAGCGATCAGATTGACTCAAAACCCAACCTGCTAAAGCTGAAAAAATTAGCGGCGTACCATATGTAATGATGTATTTAAATTGCCCTTTATTAAAAACAAAATTAAAAGAAGAACCAATCGAACTTAAAAAATAAAATCTAATTATTAAAAAAACAAACTCAGAGATTAACAAACCAATAATCCTAAACTTCCAATCTAAATCTAAAAAAGAAATAAACACCACCGTTAATAAGAAGCCGAATAGTACCGTTCCGGTTGAGATCAAACCAAACCTTGTAGGCTGTGAAAACTGAAAGAGTTCCGTATTATGTATGGAACTTAAAATCATTAAAAAACCCATAATGATTGCTAGAAGAATTACAAAACCAAATTCTTTGAAATAAAGAGAAGCAGGAATAGCAAAAAATAAACAAACTATGAACGAAACTAAAACAAAAGAGATACAACTATTTCTAAATTCAATATACTCCTCTTTTTTAAGATTGACTATCTCAATTGCCTGTAAACCATTAGCTGAAAAAGACATTATTGATGGTAAAAAAAATAAAATACTAGCGTAAATACCTATCATCCCATATTCCTCTGGAAGTATGTATTTAGTCAAATAGGAGATAGAAAGTATACCTATTCCCGCATTAATAATTGTAAAAACATAATAATTCACAAAATTTAACACCTCTTTATGATTTAATAAAAATTTTATTTTTTTTATCATAGGGAACATTTAATACTACTATTATGAAAATTAATCAATAATAAATTCTCTTAAAATGTTGCTAATCTTCTAATCCAGTGCCAGCAACATTGTGTTTTAACTTCCAATTCCCATCTTGATCTTTGCCCCATAGATGTGGTGATCTCCAGCTATCAACCTGTTCCGTAAAATATTCTTCCGTAATACCACAGTATTCTAGAAAAGTTTTAAAGTATTTAACGGGAAACTCACTGTCAAATTTGTTAACTAAAGCAACACCCTCTTCTCTCAAAATGTGACCATCCCTAATTTCGTGTGCAGTATCGGAAGTACATCTACCTAGTCCAAATTTTATCAAAGCCAAATAATAATGAAAACCATCAATTTTATCATCTAATGATGCATACTTAGAATAAGTAGCTTCATTTCTAACAGGATTAGCCTCAAAGCCTGTATTCTCAACACAATAATAATAATTTTCTTGTGGAACCCATTTTTTATAATAACCATAAAAATGGATTTCTGCCTTTAGTGCATCTAACTTTTCTATATCAGGAGCCATGTAGGGAACTAAGTCATTTGCACTTACCCCATACTTTATCAAATCTTCTGGTCCTAAACCTGAAAAATAATGTTTTTTATGATCTCCTTTATAATCTCTAGTTGGACTAAATGCATTTTTCATATCACCACCGTATTCAACTTCTCCATTCTCACCATACATAATTAAAGGTATATCATGTTGAACTGCAATTTGTAATGGGAAATTCGTTTGTCCATAAATAAATGGTTGAAATATTCACCTTTAACGAGCAATTCCTTTCTTTTTTGACCTTCTTGAGTAAATCCTAAACGAGAAAAACTTTTTATCATTGCTATGTTATTTGAATATGTACCTGCGGTGATTTTACGCAGACTTAGGATATTAAAAGCATAATCACACGCGAGAATCAAGGCCTCTTTCGAATAACCCTTCCCCCTTGAATTTTCATCACCAATCATGATTCCAATATCGCAAATCCCTGATCTCCAATCAATATGGCCAATTTTAACTGTCCCTACAAATGAATCATTACTTTTTTCATAAATAGCAAACAGGCAATCTTTGTTGCTCTTGTACAAAATTTTAACATATTCTTCAATTTCCGAAAATTGCAATGGCATTAAATATTCCATTCGATAAAGAGCTGAAACGACATCAATATCTCTCAACCATTTATGGTAACTTGGATCATATAAATTATTATCGTTAAATTCTTTTAATTCGATACATTTTCCTTCTAATGTTAACTTTGTCATATGCTTAAATTTTTATAAAGTAAATCCATCATCCACTACGATGTTTTGACCATTAATATATTGTGATTTGTCAGACAATAAAAACAATAATGTTCCTGTGATATCAGTGGCGTCAAGCATTCCTTTGTTTAAACATAGATCGTTATAGTTTTGGATAAAAGATACAGGCTGTGCATCAAGTATTCCACCAAGTGATATTGCATTCACCCTGATATTTTTTCCTTTAAAATATTTTGACATGTACTTTGTCAAGTGCAATAATCCAGATTTAATTACTGCATATTCAACGGGCATTGTCAATTTTGTATTATTATAAATTTCAAATCGGGGGGCAACCACTCCGTAAATTGATGAAATATTAACAATATTACCAAAACCTTGTCTGCAAAAGTATTCCGAGAATTGCTGGGAAGTCAAAAAATAACCTCCCAAATTGATATTTATATTTTCGCAAAAATCATCATATGTAACATCCTCAAATTTCTGTCCATAATTTTTATTCCGGGGATAGGCATTATTTACTAATGCATCAATTCTACCATATTTCTTATTAAGAATATCGATCACCCTAAGGATTGACTCCTTATTGTTAATATCCAACCATTGGAAATCAATAATTCCAGTTGATACTAGTTCCTTTAATTTATTCGCAGTAATAACTCCTCGTTTCTTATCAAAGTCTGCAATTATTACTGTCCCATTATTTTCCAAAACTGTTTTAGCAAATTCACTTCCAATTAATCCAGCTCCCCCAGTAATAACAATTACTTTATTTTCGAGTAACATTGACATGTTATATGATATTTTTGTAAAATTCAACTTTCCTATCCTGTTTTACAGGAAAACTTTTTCGATATTCTGTTGCGTCGTCAAAATTCAAATCAAATATTTTGACAATTCCTGAGATTTCAAAAGGTTCTATTTTTTCTCCTGTAGGCGAAAAAACACAAGAACTTTCCTCATATTCTAAACCGTTTCCATCGACACCAATTCGATTTACCCCAATCATGAAACTTTGATTTTCAATCGCTCTAGAATTAAGCAACGTTCTCCAATGACTAACTCTTGATTTTGGCCAATTCGCAATATTGATTAAAATTAAGTTTTCTTTTGATAATTCTTGATATAACTCCGGAAATCTTAAATCAAAACAAATACTTAGTCCCCAACCTCCCGTCCAAGAAAGGCTTTTAACTTCATTACCCCCAGAAATGAATTTATCTTCTCCACTATATGAGAAAAGGTGTATTTTTTCATAATTACCCTCTATTTCTCCCTCACTATTTACTGCAATACAGCTATTGTATTTGTTAACTCCTTTAGAAATCATCATTCCAAATACAATATTGATTTGATGTTCTTTAGCAATATTTTTAATTATTCTAATTGAATCTGAATTTTTATGATCTTCTGCTAAATCCAAATTATGTACTGAAAAACCTGTAAATGTCATTTCTGGGAAAATGACGAATTCAGCTTTATTCTTTAATGATTTGATAATTCTTTCAAACTCAATCAAATTAACTTTTTTATCTTCCCAAATTGAGTTAAACGAAACAGTTGCTATTTTCATTAATTATACTTTCTAAAAACCGGCTTAATAATATCCGATTTTAAATAATTTTCATACCCATTTTCTAATGCCAATTTATATATTTCTAAAGCATATTGTACAGCATCTAATGTAACTTTCAATTCTTCCTCTTGATGAGCGTGCGATACCGCGATATATGGCATTAATACTTTTTTATCTAACATTGATTGTGCAAACAGCGTTCTAAATGCTAACGAAATAACCCCATCTTTATCCTTTGTAATGTAATTTGGGGAACATGGGTATCCTTCAACGTAGAAAAAATCTTGAATTTGTAAATCAATTGCAATTTGATTCATTCTTGAAATTAATTTTTTACCATAATCCCAATAATGATTTACTACATTATCTCTTTTCATTATTTCAATAGTCTTAATAAATGCACCTAATGCACTCATCTCGGCTCCATGAGTGGTGGATGTTAAAAACACACGTTCTGTACCCTCTTCTAAAATACCGCCCAATTTCATAATTTCTGATTTACCACCAAGGGCAGCTACTGCTTGACCATTAGCCATTGCCTTACCAAATGTACATAAATCAGGTTGAATATTATAATAAGTTTGTGCTCCTTGTAAATGCCATCTAAAACCTGTAATCATTTCATCCAAAATAAATACAGCGCCATTTTCTTTACAACTATTTTGAACATGTTGAAGGAAATTGTTCTTATTGCTAGGGCAATCTCTACAAATCAAATCAGTATTACAAGAACCGTCACAAGGCTTTATGGTGGTTGCAGCTTCTAAAATAACTCCTGCAATTTGCCCTTTGTATTGATCAAACAACTCATTTAAGGAATTAATATCATTATAATGAAATTTCAAAGTAAAATCACTTGTTTCTTTTAATGTACCTTTAGTTAGTACAGTAGAACCAATAAACCAATCATCAAACGAAAAAAATGGTTGTTCATAAGGAACTATAATATATTTTCTGTTAGTATAGGCCCTTGCTAATTTAATGGCTGCAGTGGTAACGGATGACCCATGTTTAGCAAACTTAACCATATCCACTGAAGGAATAAGTTCACACAATAATTCTGCAGCCTTTAACTCGGTTATAGATGCTCTTGTCAGATTATTTCCTTTCAAGATTTCTTCATAGCAGGCATCGGCAACTTCCTTATTTCCGTAACCAATATTTACGGAACGCAATCCCATTCCGTAATCCAAATATTTATTCCCGTCTGGAGAATATACGTAAGCTCCTTCTCCTCTTTCCAAAATAGAAGGGGCATTAGATGGAAATTGATCATCTCCTCTTGAGTACGTGTGTGCGCCTCCTGGGATAACATGATGCAATCTTTGTGTATAATTGTCTTTCATCGATAATTTTATTTTTTTTGAAAAATTAATTTTCTTCTTTTTTTTGCTTGTTAAAATTGGACCAGTAAAGATCATTTAGATGTTCATTGATCTGATTCCAATTATTTTTTATAATTGTTTCAATCAACAAATCATCCGAAGCATTTAAAACATCAATACTTGATATAACTTTTTTAAAAAAATCAGCGTCTGGTTCATAATCCAAAGTCATGCGCATTTCCTCAATCTTCTCATCCGATTTCAACTGAATAACATCAATTTTAGCTGTATTGAAAATCTTACCCCATCCCGTTTCTAATTTACTGGTCTCAATTCCTTTCAAAGAACTCTCTAAAAACAATGTGCTATAACCTGTACTATTCATTCCTAGGGGCAACCCTTTTGTTTGAACCATATGCGATCCGGATAACAATTTTTCAATTATTGAACTCGAAGCTTCAGTAGAACATAAAATATCGTCTCCGTCTATAGAGATTATATAATCTATATTATTTGCTACGGCACACTCCAGATGACGCAAAGGAATATTTTCATCAGACCCATAAAAAACTGCTGCCTCATTTGTATCAAAAATTGATTCAAACTTTTTGTTTTCAGCTTTTACTGAAGTAGTAATAAATATTTTCAATTCATTACTCTCTATTTTTTCTTTAAATGCAGTTGAGAAACGTTCAACTAGCCATTCAATTAATGTTTTCTTGTCGACTTCAATCAAATGCTTTTCACTTAATCTGGTTGACCCCAAACGTGCTGTAATAAATACTCCTGTCATTAGAATATCTCAATAATATTATTATCGTCAGAACTTTCAACAGCATACAATACCTTCAAAACCTTATGATCATGTTCTAAAGTATTCGGAAAAGGTTGCTCATTATTGGCTGCCTTTAAAAAAGCTGCCATTTCATCTATATACATTTGCTCAGTGATGTTTTTGTTGTAACCAATTTGAGCAGATAGTGTTTCGTATATTATTTCTTCCCAATCATTGGACTCCGGATCATAAATTTTTATCATATTATCATCCCAATTCCAATACAATTGCTTTTTATCTCCGTTGATTACCAATCGGCGGGTTGCATACCTTGAAACAACATCAACCGACAAATTAAATATCGACTGACCATAATCCATCAATAAATTATAAGTATCATCAATATCATCAGCTCCTTTAATTTGAATAGTATTTTTATAAAGTCCTACAACTCTCTTCGGGAATCCTAAAACTAGAGTAATCCATGTTAATTCAAAAGGAACAATCTCTCTACCTCCACCTGTTTCTTTATTTGAAACATAGTATTCACTCACGTCTTCATAAGTATGCCAATCTGGTAAATACTGCCCTGAATGATATAAAAAATTAGAAATTTTACCCAATTCATTGTTTTGGAGTATTTCTGCTATTTTTTTTATTGCAGGATGAAAAAACAAGGTACATGACGGTGCTAAACAAACATTTTTTTCTTTTGCTTCTCTTATCATTTGTTCAAAATCGGTATCAACTACACTAGCTTCAATAAAAGCGGGAATACCCAATTCTAAAGCCTTCTTCATATAAATATGATGAATAGCGGGAGGCAATGATATTACAAAGCCATCAAATTTATAATTAGCAATAGCTTCATCAAAACTACTAATCGTTTTTATATGATAATTTTTTTCTGTTTCTTCTCTACGATCATCTCTATTATCAAGTCCAATAATATTTTTAATACCCAAGACCTGCAAATTTCGAACTCTTCTTTTGCCCATTGAACCTAGTCCAATAACTAATATAAAATCTTTCATTATTTAAATTTAATATTGTGAATATCTATTTGTGCTTTTTCAAAATCTTCGTGTTTACCCACATCTAGCCAATAGCCAAAAAATGGAAATGAAATTACTTTTTTATTCTGTCGAATCAACTCTTCCATTAAATCAGTAGCATTATAAAAATTATTTTCAGGAATAAAGTCTAATAATTCTCTTTTAATTAAATAAATACCACCATTTGAATAATAAGTGTAAGTCGGTTTTTCTTTGAAACTTTTCACTTCTCCTCTTTCCGTTTCTAAAACCGCATAAGGTATTGCTACCTGATACGGAATGGTCAACACAGCCAAATCTGCACCTTGCTTAATAAATTCTAAAAAGAATTGTTCGTAATCTATGTTTGTTAAGAGATCAGAATTCGTTACCAAAACATAATCATGTTTGAAATTGTTTATTTTAGAGACAGCCCCTATTGTACCCATAGGATCATTTTCCCAAACATATTCAATGTTGATATTTTTTTGTTTTCCTGCACCAAAATATGCTTCAATTTGTTCCCCTAAATATTTTACCGATACCCAAAAATCATCGATTCCATACATAATCAATCGGTCCAAATTATGTTCCATTATGGGCTTATCTCCTACTTTTAATAAAGGTTTTGGTGTCGCATCCGTTAATGGTTGCAAGCGCTGACCTCTACCACCAGCCATAATCACTGCATCAACAGGCAAATAAGATTTAATAAATCTAAAATTTATGACATTAATGACTACATCTTTTTCATCCAATACAGGAATTACCTTATAATCTTCTTCACGGTATTCTATTATTTTTTGAATATCATATAGTCCTTTTCTAATAAATCGTGGATTTGATTGTATGATTTCGTCTATGGGAGTATCTAAATTGAAATCATTCAGCAAACCTCTTCTTACGTCACCATCTGTTAATGAACCAATTAATTTGTTATTCTCATCAACCACAAATAAGATAGCATCTTGCGATAAATTATTAAGGATACCAAGTGCTTGTTTTAAATTCCTCCCGCTTAAAATTAAATGTTCTTTATAAGATCTCATTGAATTGCTTGATATGATGGATAATTAAATCTGCTGCATGTTTATTATAATACTTATTTTTCCCTATAAATGCTTTGTTGATTATTGCTTTGTCAACTACTTCAATTATATTTTGGTAATTAAATGGCGTATTTATGACATTATCGCTTTGCATACGCCCTTGTTGTCTATCACCTACATTCACGACATATTTACCAAAAGAGGCGGCCTCAATAATTCCACTAGAAGTATTACCAATTAACAATTTGGCATAATACATGGCACTAAAATAGTTTTCCTTTCCGAAATTTTCGACACAAATAACTTGTGTTGAAAACTCGTTTTTTAATTGCTCAATTTCCATTCTAAACACTGACCCCATTGTGTCTGCATTGGGCATTGTAATCACTAAAATCAATTTTGAAGCAACCTGAGAAAGTGCTATTCTCATTTCTCTCGCAAAATGTCGATTCATTTCGGTATTTACCGTTTCAGGATGAAATGTAATTAATGCAAAATCTTTGTTTGGTAGTTTAAATTTTTCAAAAAATTCCGTTTTGTTTATTGGTTGAAATTTTTCTATTTCATTTAAACTTAAAGAACCAACAGTATAAACATTTTTATTTTGACCAATTAACTCGATTACGCGTTCTGAAAATAGTTCAACTGCTGTAAAATGTAACTTTGATGCCAAAGTAATTTGGTTTCTGTATATATTATCTATTGCTCCTAGTGTTGTTTCTCCACCATGTAAATGTGCGAATTTAACATTGAAAGGAATTCCCGCTTGTACGGCTGCACTCATTTCAAAACGGTCTCCTAAGCAAAAAACCAAATCATATTTATTTACCTGCCAAAAATCTGCAAATTTAAGCACTGTTAATCCATAAGAAGTAGCAATTGCTTGTTCATCATCATTAGCAATTAAAGATGAAATAGTATGGATACAATCAAATCCCTGATTTTCAATTTCAGTTAAGGTATATCCGTGGCTTTTTGATAAATGTGTTCCAAAAGCAATTATTTCAAGCTCAAAGGAATTATCTTCTTTGATTTTTTTTAATAATGGTAAATAAATACCATAATCTGCTCTTGAACTTGTTAAAACACTTATTTTCATTGAACAAATTTTATTAAATCATCCTCATTAAAATTAGCTTGTGCAACTTGTCCTATCACGTCGTCCCATTGCATGGGAGAAATTCCATTTCCTGGTCTCTTAGTTGTAATATTTGATTCAGAAAAAATATCCCCTTTATGGATAGCCGTTTTAGCGACAATACTTTTTCGAGCAATTTCCATATTTTTTAATTCTGAACTACTTGGTTCCTTCATACCATTTCCCGAAATAGCCATATCTATATTTCGAATGCTTGCCACCATTGCTTTTAATTCTAATGGTTCTAGTGAAGCTAGTTGATCCGGGCCAGGTAAACTTCGATCTAAAGTAAAATGCTTTTCAATCATTTTAGCACCTAATGCTACTGCTGCTGTCGGCACTTCAATTCCTAATGTATGGTCTGAATATCCGATTTCTACATTAAATTTATTTTTAATAGTCAACATTGCTAACAGATTCACATCCTTCATTGGTGTAGGATATTCTGTATTGCAATGTAAAATATAAATAGTTTCTCTTTTAATTCCCGCAGACAAAAAAACATTCAATGCCTTTTCTATATCATCTAGCGTTGACATTCCTGTTGAAATAATCACTTTTGAAAATAATGCAGCTGCTTTTCTTAAATAAGGTAAGTTTGTTATTTCTCCTGAAGGTATTTTTACCATTGTTAATCCTAACTCCTTCAAATAAATTAACGAATCTAAATCAAATGCAGTTGAGAAAAAAGAAATATTCTTTTGACGACAATATGCCATTAATTCGACATGTTGTTCGTGTGAAAGTTCCAATTTTTTAAGCATTTTCAACTGATTTTCAGTTGAATCCTGGGTATTCTCTATTTGATAATCAGCTTTTTTGGCTGATTTTGAAACTAAACTTTCTGATTTAAAGGTTTGAAATTTAACATAATCTACCCCAGCTTCAACAGCAACATCAATTAACTTTTTGGCTAAATTAATATCACCATTATGATTTACTCCTGCTTCAGCAATAATTATTACTTTGCCCATTTATATGAATCGAATTGGATTTCCAACAATTTTTTTTCCATCAGGAACATCACTTATAACAACTGAACCAGCTCCTATTATCACATCTTTACCTATCTTAACTCCTTGCTTAACAACACTATTTGCACCTATAAATGATCGTTCTCCAACGAAAACATTCCCTGCCAAAACTACACCAGGAGCGATATGAACACTATCCAAAATCTCACATTCATGCTCGATTACACAAGCTGTATTTAAAATAACGTTTTTGCCAATTTTGGCTAATGCATTTATTGATACATTTCTGTTTACAAATGTTCCGCTATTTATCTTTGCAGATTGCGATATTGAGGCAGTATTACTTATCAATGTCGTTATTTCTGCATTTTTTGAAGTAATTAGATTGTAAATTTTTTCTCTAGTTAAATTATCTCCAATTCCAATAATGAATCCTATTTCTATATTATTTTTAAAGAAATCTATTTCTCTTTCATATCCAGCGTAATTCAAATTAAATGGATTGTTTTGAGCCCTGCTTTTCTCTGTATATCCAATAATATCATATTGGTTTTCAATAGCAATATCTGCTACTACATAGGCATGTCCTGAATATCCAATTAAAATAACTTTCTTATCTAACACTACTTGGAATATTAACGATACGTTCTTCTAGAAATTGCGAATTTAATTGTTCATCTCTTTGACAATGTTGGTACATCGGTAAACGATACATCAATTGCCAAATCGGTCTTGTCATTACTTTTGCATTATTTGTTTCTGCTAAAAACAAATTTCGTTCTTTTTGATTTTCTAACTCTACGCACATTAACCAATAATTGGCTTTAGTACCGGGTGTTTCTGTTCTAAATTGTATTCCTGAATTGTTGAAAAATCCTATATAATCAGCAGCTAAGGAACGTTTATTTTCCAAAAAAATATTCAATTGTTCCAATTGTGCGCAAGCTAATGCTGCATTCAAATTGGGCATTCTAAAATTAAAACCCAATTCATCATGAAAAAATTCATAGGGGTGTGGAACTTTTGCAGTGGTTGTTAAATACTTCCCTTTCATTCCTAATTGCTCGTTATTGGTAACAATTGCGCCACCACCTCCACAAGTAACGATTTTATTACCATTAAACGAAAACACGCCCATTTCACCAATACTTCCCGTTGGTTGGTTTTTATATTCACTTCCCAAAGATTCTGCCGCATCTTCTACAATTGGAATGTTCCATGTATCACATACTGCTTTTAATTCATCCATATGCACGGGGAATCCAAACGTATGCATCGGTAAACAAGCACTGATTTTATTTCCTGTTTTTTTATTGAAACATCCTTTATCACGCAATTCACCAAATTCTTCTAAAAATTGGGAAACCGCTTTTGGAGACAAACCCATCGTATCTAAATCAACATCTAAGAAAATGGGAGATGCTCCATTGTATACTATTGCGTTAGCAGTGGCAACAAATGTTAGTGCTTGTGTAATAACTTCATCACCTGTACTCACACCAACTAGTCGTAAAGCAACTTGAATTCCAGCAGTTCCATTAACAACAGCCACCGATTTTTTTGTATTGGTAATAGAAGTCATCATTTCTTCAAATTGATCTACATAAGCCCCAACCGAAGAAACAAAAGTCGAATCGATCGTTTCAATTAGATAATATTTTTCATTACCACCAAAAGTTGGCGCATGTAACGGAATAAACTCTGTTGATTTGAAACTTTCTTGAATAAATGAAATGGTATCTTTTATATGCTTCATCTTTACATTTTTGAATCCAAATATTTCCCCATTTCTTTGTGTTCAAAATCCGGAATCATTTTAAAAAACAAATCTACTAGTTGTTTTTTATTCCATTTTTTTGATTTTTTGAATTCGTTTATTGAACTTGAAAAGATATCAATTTTATCAGTTGAAAAAATGCCGTCATTTTTAATAATCCCAAAATTTGCAAAACGGTTCATATCCAACACTTCCTTATCTGTAAAAAATTCTTCAAAATCTTTTTCACCTGTGGTATCGCTATGAGTAAATAAACATGGCCACATTCCTTTTTCTGGTAATGTAGCTGTCATTTGTCTTGCTTCTTCTTCAGACGAACACAAATAAGGTTTATATCCTAATTCTTCTAAATACGTTACAGCGATGTCTGCAAAAGTTATTAAGTGAAGGTCTTGATTTAATTTTGGAAAAAAAACATCCCTATTTTCACCAAATATACACGACATTAAACATAATTCACCTGATTCCTTGGGTGTTACAAAATATCTTTTAATATCGTTTGGTGCTACAATAGGCTGTCTTTTTTGAATACGTTGATTAAAACCATGTAATAAAGAACCATCTGAAAAAGCAACATTTGCAAAACGAGCAGTCGAAATTGTAATTTTTTGACTCAGATTCATTAAGTACATTTCCATAATAAGTTTAGAAGCTCCCATCATATTAACAGGATTAGCTGCTTTATCAGTAGAAACACAAAAATATTTTTTTGTTCCTTTTTCAATTGATTGTTTAACTGTTTTTTCTGTATTGAATACATTTACATCAATCATTCGCATTAATGTAAATGGATCTTTTTCACTTCTTACATGTTTTAATGCAGAAAGGTTTAACACATAATCGTATTTCCCATCTGATTCAATAAATGCATCGTATTCAATAGATCCAATATCTAAGGCAAAGGTTTGAAAATCTCCAACTATATAACCAAATGAACTTCTTAAATCACGAACCAATTCAACCATATTGTTTTCACTTATATCAACAACATGCAGTTTTAATGGATTTCGTTTAAAAATTTCTTTCGTAACTGCTTGACCAATTGAACCAGCTCCGCCAATTACAAGAAACGAAGATTTACTAACAATATTTGAAAGTTCAAGTTCATTTGTTGAAATATCCATTTTAAATATTTCAGACTCTCTTCCTATTAACTTAAGGATATTCATATATAAGATTCTTTAGTCTTAAACTTATTCACTTAAACTATTGTTTATTAAAAAGCCTCCCTTTTTCAAATACTGATCTTTCTGCATTAACTTCATATCCGCTTGCATCATGTCTTTTACCAATGAAGCTAAATCGTGTTCTGGTACCCAGCCTAATTTTTCTTTTGCTTTGGTAGGGTCTCCAATTAATAAGTCTACTTCAGTAGGTCTAAAATAAGCAGGGTCGATAGACAAAACTTCTTTCCCCAATTCTAGTTGAAATTCAGGAATGTTACATTTTACAACAGTAGCTTTTTCATTGACTCCCGCTCCTGAAAATTCTAATTCAATACCAACTTCTGCAAAACTCAGTCTTACAAACTCTCTTACTGTTGTTGTCTTACCTGTTGCAATCACCCAATCTTCAGGTTCTTCTGCCTGCAGAATCAGCCACATCATACGTACATAATCTTTTGCATGTCCCCAATCACGTTTTGCATCTAAATTTCCTAAATAAATTTTCTCTTGTAAACCTAAAGCAATTCTAGCAGTCGCTCTTGTAATTTTACGAGTTACAAAGGTTTCTCCTCTTCGAGGGCTTTCGTGGTTGAACAAAATGCCGTTGCAAGCAAACATATTGTAGGCCTCTCTATAGTTTTTGGTAATCCAAAAGCCATAGATCTTTGCAACTCCGTAGGGTGATCTTGGGTAGAATGCTGAATTCTCATCATAAAATCCTTTGTCATTTTTATTCTCTGGCATACCTCCATATAATTCTGAAGTAGAGGCTTGGTAGATTCTCGTTTTCTTTTCTAATCCCAATAAACGAACCGCCTCTAAAATACGTAAAGTACCTAAACCATCTACATTCCCCACATATTCTGGCGTATCAAAAGACACCTTCACGTGAGACATGGCTCCTAAGTTGTAGATTTCATCGGGCTGACATTCTTCTATAATTCTGGTCAGATTCATTGCATCTGTTAAATCACCATAATGTAATTTTAAGCGTTGATTCGGGTGGTGAGGATCTTGGTATAAATGATCAATACGGTCTGTGTTTAATGAAGAAGATCTTCTTTTGATACCGTGCACTTCATACCCTTTTTCTAACAATAGCTCTGTTAAATAAGAACCATCTTGTCCTGTAATTCCTGTTATTAGTGCAACTTTCATGATTATAACTTTATTTCTTTAATCTTATCTATATTATCTAAAAACCATAAATAGGTTTTTTTAATGCCGTCTTCTAATTCTGTTGAATATTGCCATCCAAGTTCTTTCATTTTGGAAACATCCATTAGTTTTCTAGGAGTACCATCGGGTTTGCTTGCATCCCAAAGAATATTTCCTTGGTGCCCTGTTACACTTTGAATGGTCTCTGCCAGTTCTTTTATCGTAATATCTTTCCCAGTACCTATATTGTATAAATATTCAGGTAAATTGTTTTCTAAGGCATACACCACCGCTTCTGCCATATCATCTACAAACAAAAACTCTCGCATTGGAGTTCCACTTCCCCAGAGCGTTACATCAGAGTGGTTGTTTATTTTGGCCTCATGAAATTTACGCAGCATCGCTGGCAATACATGTGAAGATTGCAAGTCAAAATTGTCAAAATACCCATACAGGTTCGTAGGCATTAAACTTACATAGTCTTTGTTGTATTGTTTGCGTATTGCTTGACAGGCTTTTACTCCTGTAATTTTAGCAATGGCATACCACTCATTAGTAGGCTCTAAGGAATCAGTTAATAAGTATTCTTCTTTTAAGGGCTGCGGAGCAAACTTAGGATAGATGCAAGAACTTCCTAAAAAAATAAATTTTTCGATTCCAGCCTTATGAGCTCCATCTATTAGATTATTCTGGATCTGCATATTCTCCATCAAAAATTGATACGGAAAATCATTATTCGCTAAAATACCTCCAACTTTTGCAGCTGCGTCGATGACCACTTCGGGCTGTTCTTGATTGTAAAAATCACTAACCGCTTGCTGATTCCTTAAATCAAGTTCAGCACTAGTCCTACCTATTAAATTGGTGTATCCTTTAGAAGCTAAAATTCGCCAAACAGCAGAACCTACCATACCTCTATGACCCGCTATGTATATCTTTAAATTAGTCGTGAACATTTTTCTATTTTTTCTCGACTACCACCGGTAGTCTGATTTGATTTATTCTCCCCTAAATACTGCAGAAAAACTACTCCCCCTGCATCAGATCCTTCCACAGGATCCTACCAATCACCAACCCGCTGAACACAAAGCCGCCCGCTATCATCCCCAAGATCATGCTTAGCTTCCAGCCTAAGCCGTTATCTCCCGCTATGGGTAATCTAGGCTCATCTAATTTTTGGAAGTAAGGCGTTTCGCTTTTTAAGATAAAATCAGAAGTCTCTTTGTTTTTAATTACCTCAGCGTACATCGCTCCGTACATCTGCAAGTTCCGTCCTGCTCGCGAGGTAGGCAGTCGATCGTAGGTTGTAATAATACCTAGTTTATCACTGCCTGTAGCCAAACCAGTCTCAGCACCACTTAATAATAAGTAAATAGAATCTGCCTTATGGGTAAGTTCTTCAAGCGTC
>Ga0209654_1001451_pt1 | contig 18897 bp, 12 predicted proteins | sample SaaInl1SG_22_DNA_FD_184646 | JGI IMG/M metagenome (GOLD analysis project Ga0209654, IMG submission 184646) | Marine microbial communities from expanding oxygen minimum zones in the Saanich Inlet - ESP_161SG_22_DNA (SPAdes) (version 2) | ecosystem: Environmental > Aquatic > Marine > Intertidal... | reverse complement strand
GTTTAAATATTAAACCTGAAAACAAGGAATTCTTAACCAACCTCGCGAGAATGAAAGACGGAGAAATGTCAATTGATTTACAAGCGGCAGGGTTAGAGGAAGAATTTGGGGCGAAAACTATGAAACTAAGTGACATGAATAAAGATGTTGCGGAAAAAATACTTGCATTTCAAGACGAATTTAAAGATAAATCAGAAAAAGACCTCATAAGAGAACAAGTAACTTTAGTTGAAAACATAAGTAGGGATGTTAACTATTTAGCGTTGTTGGCTAGAATGGAAGTTGCTGGTGTAGGTGACAAAGCGGTACAAGTATTATCTTCAATTAGTGCAAAAGAGGCGGGTGGAGATATAAGTAGTTTATTATATAAAACTACTGATTCCTTAGTAGAAATGTTTGGTGAACAAAAAGCGGAACTTATAAAAGGTATACAAACCCAAATGGGTATAGACCCAACCGAATTTAAAAAGAATAAAAATACCTCTTCAGAATCAAGTACTGAACAAGGTAAGACAGACACTCTTAAAGTAGAAGTTAGTGCTAAAGACGCAATTACCGGATTCTATCAAAAGGAATGGTCGTTAAATCCTGAGAGATGGGTTCAAGGTAAAGGTTATTTAAACCCTAATTAATTTGAGGGTTTTTCATCTTAAATCTATTTATATTAAAAAGAAATTATGCCGAGTAACTTAGATTTCGATTCTACAAGTCAATTTAGGGATAGTATATTAAATAGGACGTTACAACAACCCAACGGTCCTCAGACATTTACTAGTTCCGCATACTCTGTAGAGTCTCTTAGTGACCATTCAAATATTAGTCAGGGAGATGTAGATGACAATCTAAATACTTACTTATCAGTACCTCAAAACTCAAACACATTTACTACAGAAAATTTTAGTACTGTTGATACTTTAAGAAATTTAACAAGGATTGATGATTTGGGGTTATATCCCGAATATTTTGTACAAGGGAGTTATAGTAATTTAATTAGTATCATGACGACCGACAACTACGATAATGAATCGAGGTTGATGAAGTTTGCTGCAAGACATATTAGGGAAAACAAACAAGGACCTGTTTTGGCGAGAATAACACAAAATTTAGTTGCCGCCACTTATGGTAGAGTAAGACTAATAGATGCGTTGGAAGGTAATTTGGCAACAGCAGTTAATATTGTTACAGGTAAAGAAGGTTTAATAGAGAAGAATTTTAAAGTAACGGTTGCCAAAACCATAGCAGGTAAGGCGATTGATTTCTTACAAACAGTTGCGGGTGTGGAATTTCCATGGAGTGAAATACCTGGCGATTATTTGACAAACCCAAGAAGACCAACGGTTAATAGACCTGAGGCACAAACAGGATTGGGTGCAATTATACAAGATGTGACGGGGGCATTAGGTTCTCTAATAGGAATTCAAAGAAGACCTAAACTGTCAAGAAAACCATCTGATTTAATGATTGAATATTTAGGTTCAGGTCAGAAGGATATTTTATTCGACAACCTAAGTTATTCAACATATGCACCAAACTACACAAAAACAGCAAGATCACAACAATCATCTAAATTATTTACTTTCATTGATAAAGTGGGTGACGCAATTAACGACGTTTTAGGTATGGGTGCACCAAGAGGTGTGGCATACATAGGTGATGATAGAGGTGAAGATGTAAAATACGCGATGGGAGATTTTAATGATAACATCGTTAGAAGTAGTTATTACCTAAGTTTAATGTTTGATCCTGTACAAACACAGTTATTTGAACGACAACGTTCTGTAGTTGAAGGGGGACAAATAGGTGGTAGATTAACATGGTACAGTAGTAAATCAAAAAATAAGTTAGGAGAAAGTAACCTTGAATACCAAGTCGAGAGATCTCAATTAGAGGAAAGTCTTTCCACTAAATACGGATTTAGGAGTGACTCCATTTTAGGTAAAACTCAAGAACTACTTGAAACCATGCCATCAGACGGTGGTGCTGCGAGATCACATGTGGCGAACGCAATCGACCAAACAAGTAGAATATTTAGAGAAGGTAATGTAATGATGTCGAGAGGATCGGCAGTAAAGTACGTGGATAAGTTTGGAGAAGAGTCAGGTGTTGAATACTGTAGAGTATGGACAAAAGACGATCCATACATGAATATGTCCGACACAATGAAACGTACAGGTAACATAAGAAAATTTGACTCTAGTGTGATGTCAAAACCATGGAATTTAAACATGGCACCAATGTCTAATGGAGAAGGCTCTTTTGAGGGATCAACTAATATTGTTGAATCTACATTTGGTGATGGTTACATGGCAAAAAAATATATGTTCTCACTTGAGAACTTAGCGTGGAAAACATCCACACTACCAGGTTTTACATACACGGACTTACCGTTTTGTGAAAGAGGACCTAATGGAGGTAGAGTGATGTGGTTCCCACCATACGATATTAAAGTATCAGAACAAAATAGTGCAAGATGGGAAAGTAATGTCTTTTTAGGTAGACCTGAACCGATATATACATATCAATCTACTGAAAGGTCGGGACAAATATCATTTAAAGTAGTTGTCGATCACCCAAGTATATTGAACCTTTTAGTTACTAAAGTTTTCAAAGGAATGTCAGATGAAGAATCTGACAATTATATAAACGCGTTTTTTGCGGGATGTAAGGAATTAGATTTTTATGAGTTAATAAGAACTTACACAACTTTAACTAAGGAAGATATAGGTAGTATTCAAAAATATTTAGAAGCGGATAATCCTGATAAAGAATCAATCACCAAATATAAAGTAGAGGTGGATGATAGTGAATATGAAACACCCGATTTAAGTCCTATTGAACAAGCACCCGAGAAAACCTTAATTAACTTATATTTTAGGAACGACTTCCCAAAGATAGGTTCAAGTGCGGTAACAAGTCCCAACACATACACCGAAGAATATACTAGATATGTTGGAAATAGAGGTTCAGCAACAGGAACACCGGCTGACGGGACTTATATGAAAGACTTAGTAAACGGATTGGATATGGTCTTTACCGCACCACTTACCGTTAACAAAAAGAATGACATAAAAAATATGTTTGGTAAATCCGAGGGGATAACGGGTAGTACTTCTGATTATGCACTTGTTAGGGATAAAATAGATAAGGGTTTCAATAGACTTGTTGATAATAAGACGACATATGACAGCAAACTAACCTCTATTAAATCAAGGATTGAAGGTGGAGAACTTAAAGATGTTTTAATTAAAATATTTACTAGTACATCATCTGTTGCCGATAACAATTATAACGTAAAATTATCGGCGAGGAGAGCTCATAGTGTCTTTATAGATGTTATGAAGAAGATACAGAAAAACAGTAAAGATTATGGAGAAGACTTTTCAAAGGTCGTTCCATCATCGGGAGTACCCTCAGTATCTCAAACACTTGGTTATACTTTTGAAGAGTTAGGATATGAAGGTATAGAAGGTGGTTTACGTATAGGTTATAGTGCAAATGGAGAAACAGTTAGTAAAGAAGAAAACTTGTTTGGCGGGGGTAGTGTTCCTGTAAATTGTCACAAAGACGAAATACGATCTAATAGTGCACTAAAAAGAACTGCACCTGTTACGTTTTACTGTAGACACGCAACCGTGGAAATGGTTGAGACACCAATAGATAAATTACCTGACCTTCCTGACGACCCAAAAGTTAAACTAACACCCGACGGAACAATAGAACCACCTAAGGTAAAGAAACCACCTATTAATGAAATGAAAAAAATTATCATGAAGACGTTGTCTGAGTGTTATTATTTCAAGGCATTAGAGGAGGATTCACCTGTTACATTTAAAAGTTTAACAGAAAAACTAAAATACTTCCATCCCGCGTTTCACTCAACAACACCTGAAGGTTTGAATGCGAGGTTAACATTCCTTTTGCAATGTGTTAGACCTGGTGATACAATACCACTTAAGGGTATTGCGGATAATAATGATATAAATGCGAGAAATACAAGTTTCGGCCCACCACCGATATGTGTGGTTAGAATTGGTGATTTTTATCATTCTAAGATCGCAATTAGAGATGTCAACATAAATTACGACGAAGGTGTATGGGATTTAAATCCTGAAGGTATTGGTGTACAACCAATGATTGCTAATGTGACCCTACAGGTAAACTTTATTGGTGGACAAGGATTAGATAAACCAGTCGAAAGATTACAAAACGCGCTATCATCTAATTTCTTTGCAAATACAGAAATGTATGACCCAAGATCTATAGGTACAAGTAATATTAACGGACAAGATCCTGAAAAGTTTACAAAAGAGTTTTTAGAACAACTACAATCGGCGGGGTCCAATTCTCAAACACCTGATGGTGAACCATTAGAAGAAAATGAAATTAAACAAGGTGTTTATATTGGAGGATCAGGAGAGACACTTTCATATGGTGAGATCGTTAGTGGATTAAATACAGATATAGAATCATATTTTAACACTTATAAGGAATCGTATAATACGATACTAAAACAATATGGACCACATATACATTCGTTAGTGTTTTCACCCGATTACAGAAAGATAAATAAGTACGATGTTAACACGTCAACCACTTCAACAAGGGAAATAACTATGTTTGGTGAGTTTGATAAAATAAGAACCTTAGATCTTTTCTTAATAGAACTTAAAACAAAACTAGTAACGGCTATTGAATTAGAAGATGTTTCTACAATGTTTAAATTTCATAGATTTTTAAATGACCCTAAAATGGAGAGATCCAATGAGTTATTAAAACCAGTATTAAGGAAAATAGTTGAGGATAAGTTAGATTCTTTATTAGAAAACGAAGCAATTAAAAGTATAAAGGCAGCAAGAAATTTAGTTATAATTAATTTAGATAAAGTTAATTACTTAACAAAATATGTGAGTGATGGTATGATTGTAGAAGGTAATGCCACACAGGCAAATCTTTCAGGTTTTACCTATGAATCGGTTTATTCTGAAATCGATCACATGATGGATTATTTTGACAAAAACTATGACAAGTTTGAGAAAAAATTAGACACAACTTATAATTTTAACAGTCTTTCGGTAGATGTGGATACACTAAGTGAAATATTATCCTTATTATTAGGGGGGACACATGGATCTATAGAAGATATAAAAAAGGTATATGAGGTGGATACAACATTATTCCCACCCAATATAAAAAATAAAATTGATAGAAAGGTCGATAAGTTTTTTGACGAAACAAAGGAGGAAAGAATAAGACTTTCTAAGTGGAAACCAAAGAAAAACAGTTCTGATCTTAACTTTAATGTGATAGATACGGTACCAATTACTGATTCATCACAACAAGATACATTAACAAAAGTCCATTCAACTATAGGTGAACTTGGGTCTAAATTAAATCACTTTAAAAATGAGTAGAAAATATTTCAATAGGTATGAGTTTTTTGAGGAAGAGGGAGATTTTAAAATAGTCCCTGGTATTGAGATACCAATTAGGTCTACAGACAAGTATGTACAATATAAGAAGGGGAAAGATAGGTTTGATAAAATTTCTCAAGAATATTATAATACCCCTGTATTTGGTTGGTTAATATTACAGGCAAATCCATTAGCAGGAAGTATTGAATTTGAAGTACCAAATAATTTCACGTTAAGAATACCTTTCCCACTGGTTAGTGCTTTACAAGAATATAAAAAATCGGTAGAGTTGTACAACTTATATTATGGCGAAGAATGATACCACAAATAGTGAAAACATATTAGTTAAGGTTAATCAAAACAATCTTGTTTATATTGACCCTAATAGTGTTGTGTCTAACGGTATTATAGAACCGAGATCCACAAATCATGAAAATTTAGTTTATTATATAAATTTAGAGGCGGACTTAGTTCCGAGAACTACACTTAACTCCAACAATGCGGGTGGTGGTCAACTAACCTCTGTAGCAAAAGGAACTCTTAATTTATTACAGAATAAAGACGGAGAATACCTTGATACAAAGTGGACAGATGTCTACACGGAACAACCCACAAAAGACCCTGAAAAAGAAGGTATCTATGAACCTAATCATGATTCATCGGGACAATCTTTTGGAATGACAAGTGTCAGTATAGAAGTAAAAGGTGTGAACTTTGTACCTGTAGTAAACATAAGTTTTGTAGATATAAGAGGTAAAACTCTTTTTGAATCACCTAAAAATTCACCATATAAATCTTTTTTTCACCTACCATGGCCAATATTTTATTTAACAGTAAAAGGTTTCTACGGTAAGGCGATAAGATACAGACTTCATTTAATTAATTTTAATACGTCATATAACGCGGGTAACGGTAACTTTGAAAGTACGGGTAAGTTTGTTGGATCAACATACGCATATCTTAATGATATTTCTTTAACATCTATCCTTAATGCACCTTACATGTATGGTATTGAAATACCTACTAAAAAAGAGACGAACACAAAAACAGGGGAGTCAAAAGTCAAACTTTCAAAAACATCACGAGGTTATCAAACACTATTATCGGTATATCAAGAATATCGTAGAAAAGGTTTAATAACAATACCTGAAGGTATTAACCCGACATTAAGAGAACTTATACAAAAATCAAAAAATTTAGATAAGGAGTTAGAAAAGGCAATATTTGGTGATAAAGGTATTGTTGATATGAGACTATTTGGTTTGGTAAAGGAATTCGACGATGCGTTGGTGGAATTTGTTGGTGCGGTTAAAGCGTGGAGAACGAGATACCTATCAGATGGATATATCTTCCTCCCACCAGATGAAAACGGTATAAAATACAACTACCTCAGTAAGGATCAATCAAATAAGACAACAAATATAGTTGGACCTAAAAGTGGAACATTAGAATCAATCTTAAAAGTTAAAAGTGCGAAGATTAAAAAGATCCAAAACTCAATAAGGGAATTACTTAAAAAATCAGGAAAAGAATTTAAAACTTTTAATGTTAGTGTAAAGAACCCATTAGTTGATATAAATACATATTACTCTTCAACCGACCCAAAGTTGGGTGGTAAAATTGGTGTGGCCTATGATTTAATGATAGATCACATAAATGAAATTATAACCTCATTTAATCAAGAAAAGAAAAAATTACAAGATAAGGTAGAGGAGAAAATGAACGAAATCGTTAAAACCAACGGTAACGAAGGTTTAGGTTTCGAACCAACAATACGTAATGTTTTTGGTGTTGTTTTGGCAGGTGCAGATACTTACATAAGGTTAATGCAAAACGTACATTTTCGAGCGTATAACGTAAGAGAAGAAAAGAAAAATATTTTAGTTGGATTTTCAGATGAGTCAACTTCCGAAGGTGCGGTTTATCCGTGGCCAGAAGTAAATAAGGTAAGTGACAATAAAAAGAAAATATTGGCATATCCTGCGGAGTTTGATCTGATACGAAAGTTGAGATCAGATAACCCTACGTTATGGCCTGAAGTTGAGTTCGTTGAAGAATACATGGCCGTATCCCAAAGAATTACAGATAATTTAGCGGAAAAGGAGAAGACTTTCGATAAGGTTAGTTTTGAGTTTGAAAATTCAGACCCCAACCAAAACGACCTAAAGAAGATTTCCGAAGTTAATAGTTTAACTGGTGTTGTACCTTACTCGGATAAAACATTGGCATCTATGTTCTATGAAATTATAGAAAGATGTAAATATAGTATGTTATTTGACAGTTTTAATACTGAAACATCGATAAAGGAACTTGCAGATTTAGAATTTAAAACCCTACAATCTATGGTGGAAGGGGATTCGTTCGTTGTAGATATTCTAAAGGAAATCTCAACTTTCAGCCAATTAGAATCTAAACTTGAAAGTTTCTCACCTTTTGAAAGAAAACCATATTATGATGATGGGATTGCCACAGTACCTTATATTTCAGATAACATATACGAATCATTTAAGTTACAAGATTACTCTCCCGACGCATTAGAGTCGGCGGATATGAGTGAAGAGTATGAAAAATTAAAATCTAATTTAGTTGAATACTCTGTAGAAGAATATAGGACTAAAATATACCCTTTTAATTCTACCACATATTTGGACTATATTAATAAGACTTCATTAACAAAGGACGATATTAATTTAAGGAACATTTATAAGGTTAATACAACTAAAGGACTTATACAAACACCCATAAATCCCGAAGCATGGGTTCGAGATTCAAATGATCAAGGTAATCTCTTTAGCGGTTTAAATTCATACGCATATATAGGAGATTCTAATAATAATAAACTAAGTTCTATAATCAATACACCTTATTTCCATAAATCATTATTTAATGATTTCTTTGGAACAAATAGTTCGGGTAAATATAAATCGTCCGCATACCTACTTCTTAATTCACTACCATATCACGATTTAGACATGGAAATAGAGTTAGAAGAAGGTAAAAAAACAAGGATGTCAAACATCTTTAAAGAGATAAGTTCGACACACTTTATACCATATCACCTTATGGTGAAGTGGGGATCCATCTACCATAGATATAAAACATATGTATTAGATGGTATTGATATAATGAATGATGTTACTACACCAATAGACGGTGGATTGTTTTTCGACATTAATCAGAATCAAACATTTTCAGGAATTACAAGAAATGATCAGACCGATATAGGTATACACCCTTATTATTCGAGTGTGTACCACCAAGTTATTAATGGGTACCTTTATTATGATGTATCAGACACAACACCAACATCGTTTGAAAACACTATTACAAACGGTATTTTACATATAGACTCATTCGAAAAGTTTGGTGGTTTTAAATATTATAATTCATTTGTTGATAATAGTAAGTTTGTTGGTGGTGAAAAAAGATACACTATTTTACCATCACATGGTGTCATGGTTAGGAGTGGAGGTAGCGCCGATAATTTTTATAACCCATACTCTACAGACTATAATATAACAGAACAATATAATTTTAATGTCGATTGGACTTTTAAACACGATGAGGAGTTTGCGTTTAGTGGAGTGACATTCCCACCATATAACCAATACGTGAGTAAAAACAATAATGGGGTTCTTAGACAGAATATAACAATAGGTGATAATAATAAAAAAGTTATAGACCTTATTGCGACATTCTCACCCGAAATATTAAATGAGTTTGAAGATGCGTTTATTAAGTTCTCGAGTGAGAAAGTTAATACGTATGAGTCACCAAAACAGTTTGAGACTGTACAATATGATAAATTTCAAGACTTGTTACATGATTTAGTTACAGTAGAAAAGAAAGATGATGATGACTTAACAAATATTAATCACCACTTAAGATTAATCACTAGTAGACAGATAGAACAACAAAAGTATGTCACTGATGTAATGGTTAATTCTAAAAATTTGGTACAATTAACTTTATCAAACCCAAAAGAGTTAAACTTGAATGCAATTAGGACATTCATTCCGCAGAGTGTTAGGATGTATGAAAAGGGGTATGAATCATCACAGTTATCAAGTAACTTGAAGTTTATAGAATTATATCTCGGAGAAGACATGGACGGATATTATGAGGAATTCTTTCCGTTAAACGACATGGTCTTAAATGAAGAAAATATAATACACTATAGATCAATAATTCAAATTTATGCGGGATATAGAAAGAATGGGGGTGAGTTAAATAGGGATAAGTTTGTTACATATTTGAATGAATCAATTGCATTACCGTTTGAAGAAAGGGTAATTTCCTTTATCACTAAATTATTGGCTCAATTCCCTGGTTTAAAAAGACGTAAAGATAAAAACAATAACTTAGGTGTATTGAGAACATTCGGTATGGATCCTTTAAAATTGGAAACATATAGTATGTTTAAACTCTTTAACGATAGGTGGTCTTCAGGAAATTCAATAGGGCAAAGGTTACTAATGGAAGAGTTCTTATTTTTGGATAAGGCGAATAAAGATATTGGTGATGATTTGTTTTATGATGTAAAAAGACTTGAGGTTTTTGAATTAGCGGAAAGTCAAAATTTAAAACTATACAATGTTATTTCTCAGATGTTATCAGGAAATAATTTAGATTTTAGACCACTTCCAGCATATGTTAATTTTTACGGTAACCGATCAGGTAAAACTAAAATAAAAAAATCCGAAGAGGTTGCATCGTTATTATTTGGTAAATTTTTAGATGTTGATGTTGAACATTCAACCCCTAAAATGATCGTTCAATACGTTGGTAAACCCTCATCTCATATTGATACATCAACAATTAGTGAAGAATATAAGTACAAGAATGATACATTTAATGTAGGTGATACAAACAATAATCCTGTATTAATAACCGACCCAAATTACTTTGAACAAGAAAATTTTAAAAACTCCAATAAAGTGGTTGCATTTGAGGTTAGTTTTGGTGATCAAAATCAGGGGATATTTAAATCAATTAGTCTAGACCAATCACAATTCAAAGAGACTTTTGAAAGTAATGTTGCGTTAGAGAACACAGCAAGATCGGAATCAGGATCGGGGGTTGCACAAGTTAGTACAAATCTATATGACATATATAAGGTAAGATCTTATGAATGTACGGTAGAATGTATGGGTAATGTCATGATTCAACCTACCATGTATTTCCAACTTAAAAATGTTCCTTTATTCGAGGGAGCATATTGGATTGTGGAGGTATCCCATAGAATAGAAAACAACCAAATTAAAACAAATTTTAAAGGAGTTAGGATGCCAAAGGCGAGTTTACCTGACCCAAAAGAATCCTTTACTGCATCATATAGAGTTATGTATGATAAGATAATGAAAAGTGCGTTGGCTAAGATTAAATCACTAAATCAAACCGACACTACGGAAATCATATCAACATCTGAAGGTAATTTTAAGACCGATAGAGGTAATAATATTATAGAGGGAGAAGAACTAATTAAAGAATCTGGTGTAACTAATTTGGGGGTACCATACAATGGTTATAAAAACATCCTGTCAATACAGAAAGTAAGATATAAGAATAAGACTTATTTTAGAAGTATCGTTACTAAATTCGATGGACCAACTAACCTAAACATGTCCTTACCCACACAGGTATCGTCATCAATAACCGTTAACCCTAGTAAAGTTCCATTCACTGAGATAAACCAATCTAGTAATTATTTCTATAGATTGAACTTTTATTCTCCATACATGACAAAGAAAAACAATACAACACCGTCGCAAGTGTCGGATTATTTACTTACTTCTGCGTCCACAGAATTCTTTAATCCAAAAAATGGTAGAAGAAAAACCATTGAAAGTTCATCCGTGTTAGACAATTCTGGAGGAGCCACAAGACAAATAACAGGACCCGCAGATCAGGGGGGTTCTAAATTGAATATTGGTGATGGTGTATTATACAGTGGAATTGCACTATCTAAACAACTAATGAAGGATTTAAAACTCCAAGAAGGTGACGTTATTTATTTTAATATCCTATAAAGAGGACAATTAGTAAAAACTTGATATTTATAATAAAAAGAATATTATGAGCAATATCAAAATAGGGTCCGCAATTGACGGTTTTTTAAAAAACAAGACGGTTAAGAACCTCAATGAGGAAGGAACGGAACAAGAAGTTTGTGACATGAACACTGGTGAATGTTACACTATTAAAAGTAAAGATGGTCTTGTAGAAAGAATTAATAAAAAATATATTACCGAAGACGGTAGACAATTATTAAGAGATTAAAAGATGAATTTAGAAAAACAACTACACGAAGAATTAATGAGATACCGTAGTATTAATAAGTACGGTAAAAATTTAATACAAGAACAAGAAGAACCTATAGATGATATTCCTGCAGAGGAACCTGTAGATGACATTCCTGTGGAAGAACCTGTTGGTGATGCCCCTGTAGATGATATTCCTGTGGAAGAACCAGTAGACGGTGGTATCGAACCAGACGTAGAAGAGGTAGATATTACAGATCTTGTTAACATGACTCAAAACATTAAAAACGATTTAGATTCGTCTAAAAGTGATAATGACCAAGTTATGGGTAAGATGGGTGACCTTTTTTCTAAATTAGATGATTTAGAGAGTAAATTATCTCAAATGGATAACGTAATAACCAAAATAGATGGTTTAGAATCTAAGGTTGAGGACATGAAAGAACCTACACCTCAGGAAAGACTTGAGATGAGGTCGTTGGATTCATACCCATTTAATCAGAATCCTTCTGAGTTTTTCTCACAGAAACAACTTGATATGAAAGCGAGTGGTAAAAATGAATACGTCATAACCAAACAAGATGTGGCGGATTATAACCCAGGAGAAATGAGAGATTCATTTAACCAAGAAAAACCTGATGAAAATGAGGTTGAGTGGTAATGTAAAATTTTTTCTTGAAGTACAATCACAACTTAAAGTACTACATTGGCAAACTAAGAGTCACGCAAAACACATATCTTTTGGAGAGACTTATAATGTGTTAGATGGTCTTATAGATAATTTTGTCGAAATTGCGATGGGTATCTACGGTAGATTTAGATTAGAGGAAGAAGAAACACACATATCTATTCAAAACCTTTCTGATGTTGACGTACTTGGAATGATCAAGACTGTGAGGAGTAGTTTACAACAAATGGAAATAAATCCGAAAGACACAGATCTACTTAATATTAAAGACGAAATGTTGGCCCAGATCAACAAACTATCTTATTTACTGACACTTAAGTAAAAAACACTACATATAAAAAAATTAATAAAGTTCAAGGGGTTGACTCTTGAACTTTTTTTGTGTATCTTTTTCATATAACATTAATAAATTAAAATTTAAAAATTATGAGTTCAATCGACGCAATTCTTTCTCAGTATGAGAAAAACACGCAACCAGCCGCAAGCGGCAACAGAATTTCCAGTGAGGAAAGACTTAAAAAGTACTTCACTACTATTCTTCCTAAAGGAACACAATCAGGACAAAAGAGAATTAGAATTCTCCCAACAACTGACGGTACAACTCCGTTCCAAGAAATAGCATTCCATGAAGTACAAGTAGATGGAAAATGGTTAAAACTTTATGATCCGTCTCAAGATGGTGATATATCTCCTTTAAATGAGGTTAGACAAAGTTTATTGGCCACAGGAAGTGAGGATGACAAAATCTTGGCAAGAAACTATAGAGCAAAAAAATTCTACATAGTTAAAGTTATCGATAGAGAAAACGAACAAGATGGTCCAAAATTTTGGAGATTTAAACATAACTACAAAGGTGATGGTAATTTAGATAAAATCATTCCTATCATTAGAAGTAAAGGGGACATCACTGATGTTGTAGAAGGTAGAGACCTAATCTTATCATTGGCAGTTACAAAGGCGAACAATGGTAGAGAATACACAACTATTAATTCTATTATTCAGGAAGATAAATCAGCATTACATACTGACCCTGAAGTAAGTAACGCATGGGTTAATGACCCACAAACATGGAGAGATGTTTACTCTGTTAAACCTCTTGAGTACTTACAATTGGTAGCATCAGGCGAAAACCCTGTTTGGGATAAAGACGCTAAGAAGTTTATATCTTCTATGGGTGGTGAGGAAACATTTGGAGGATCATCAATGACACCTAAGGTAGAAGTGGAAGATCCACAATCAACAACAAATGTAGACGACAACCTACCATTTTAATTAACACGGACCCACCCAAAACAATTATTGATGGAAACATCTGGTGGAGTAAGAAAAACCGATTAGTCGGTCCCTATGGGTGGGTCCATTTTAAAAAAGAATATGGCAATTAAGAAAAAAGATTTTAAAAGTATCAAATCAAAGTTCTCTAAACAGGCGAAGTTTAAGTCTGATAGGTTTTTTGATTTAGGTGATGCGTTTTTAGATGCTACAGGATTACCAGGTCCGTCCATGGGACATATTAATATGTTTTTAGGACACTCAGATACAGGTAAAACAACGGCACTTGTTAAAACCGCAGTCGACGCACAGAAGAAAGGAGTACTCCCTGTTTTTATAATTACAGAACAGAAGTGGGATTTTCCACACGCAAAATTAATGGGTCTTGATATTGAAGAAACAGTTGATGAAGAAACAGGAGAAATTGAATACGATGGATTTTTCTTATTCAATAATGAATTTCAATATATAGAACAAATTACTGATTACATAAATGAATTATTAGACGCTCAGAAGAAAGGTGAATTAGAATATGATTTACTATTCTTGTGGGATTCGGTTGGGTCCGTACCATGTAAAATGACATTTGATGGTAAAGGGGGTAAACAACATAATGCATCGACGTTAGCCGATAAAATCGGTATGGGATTAAATCAGAGAATTTCAGGTTCAAGACGAGTTGATTCAGAATATACAAATACACTTGTTATTGTTAATCAACCATGGGTTGAACTTCCTGATAACCCATTTAGTCAACCAAAAATTAAGGCAAAGGGTGGTGAATCAATATGGTTAAACTCCACACTTGTATTTAGGTTTGGTAATCAGAAAAATGCGGGTACTAACCCTATCTCTGCAGTTAAAGACAAGAGAAAGGTAAAATTCGCAACAAGAACGAAGATTTCTATCATGAAAAACCATGTAAATGGTCTTGGATATGAAGATGGTAGAATCATTGTGACCGCACACGGGTTTCTAAGTGGAAAAGATTCTACTGAGGAAAAGAAATCCTTAGAGGGATACAAAAACGAACACGCAGAGTTTTGGAAAGACCAATTGGGTATCGAGGGTGACTTCGACATCAAAGAGGAGGTATAGAATTGTTGAACCTATAAAAGGTAAAAATGTCAGTATTATTAGTAGACGGAGATAACTTACTTACAATCGGATTTTATGGAGTAAAAAATTACTTCTATAAGGGTGATCATATTGGTGGTATATATCATTTCATTAATACTTTAAGAAAATCATTTGAACTTTATAGGTTAGACAAAATAGTTGTCTTTTGGGACGGAGAAGATGGATCCGCGACAAGAAGAAAAATGTATCATAGATACAAAGAGAATAGAAGACAACGAATTCGTACCGACAAAGAAAAAGAGTCATACACAAGACAAAGAAGAAGAGTCCAACAATACTTAGAAGAATTATACGTAAGGCAAGGTGAGTTTGAATTTTGTGAGACAGACGACTGTATCGCATACTACTCTCAACAATCAAACGAAAACACAATAGTCTATTCTTCGGATGGGGACCTAGCACAGTTAGTTTCTGACACCACTAAGGTATATAACCCTTCACACAGGAAACTTTACGGTCAAAATGATATAATACTATACGAACACCAAGAAATACACATACAGAACGTTAAAATCGTTAAAATAGTTTGTGGGGATAGATCGGACAATATTGCGGGGATTAAAAACATGGGCATTAAGAAGTTCGTTAAGTTATTCCCTGAATTGAAAGACACCCCAATAGGTATTGAATATGTTATTGAAAAATGTAATAAGTTATTTGAAGAGGATAAGTATAATAATACTGTCAAAAACTTACTTACAGGTGTTACTAAATACGGCGTTTTCGGGGAAGAATTTTTTAACCTCAATGAGAGTATCGTAAGTTTAGATCAACCGTTTCTCACGAATGTAGCGAGAGAAACAATCACAGACCTTATACACGAAAAATTGGATCCCGAAGGAAGATCCTATAAGAACACGATGAAGATGATGATGGAGGATGGGATATTTACTGTTCTACCTAAATCAGATGACGCGTGGATAAAGTTCCTTAATCCTTTCTTACGTTTAACACGTAAGGAAAAAAATAAAAGAGTTATAAAAATTAAAACAAATGAGTAACAACGAAACTACAAAACTTGAATTTCTACTAACCTTGAATGATAATATTATCTGTCAGAGGTTCTTTAATGTCAGAGGATTTAACCCAAAAGTTAAAAGATCTTTGGATCTTCACTACGATGTGAAAAATATTTGTGAAGAAATCGAAGAAAATTTGAAACAAAAAACTTTGGATTATCTACACAAAGATCAAGATTATTTTCCCGTTTTCGACCCTTCCAACAACGAAGGTTCGGACCCAGATGAATACTTCAGAGTAGAGATTAAGCAGAATGACGATGTATTTATTTCAAGAGCATTCCCTGCACATATCTATCACCCTAAAGTGAGATATTCTGTGGACATTCGACCGATCTTAAGAAGAGTATTAGGTGGACTAAGTGAGACCTTCTCTTTAGAGGATATAACAACAAAATATATGAATTATAATTTACAACAAAACTAAAGTACTATGAGTGAGATGAACTTCGGAAAATTAGGAAATCAATTCCAACAAGCATTAATAAAATCAATTATTGAAGACGCCAAATATGGTGAACAAATAATGGAGGTTTTAGAAAGTAGGTACTTTGACAATAATTCATTTAAATATATTATTACACATGTAAAAGAGTTACAGGACATATATAAAACTATTCCGACATACGAGACTCTTAAACAGAAGATAATGAGTGAAACGTCAAATAATCCACTAGCGGGTAGGTTACATAGTGAGACACTACATTCAATAGAGAACTTAGAAGAGGTTGTAGTGGGTCAGACATATGTAAAGGACACGGCACTTAACTTTTGTAAACAACAAAATTTAAGAAAAACAATGAGTGAGGCATTAAAAATCATTGATAAAGGAGATTTTGAGTCATATGACAAAATTGCGGATATGGTTAATACGTCACTACAAGTAGGAGCTACAGACGATGATATCGTCGATATATTCGATGACCTTGACAATGCATTAGATATCGATCCAAGAATACCTATACCAACAGGTATAAGTGGATTGGATAATCTTTTAAAAGGTGGTATTGGTACAGGTGAGTTAGGTATGATACTAGCACCCACAGGTGTTGGTAAATCAACTATTTTGACAAAGTTTGCTAACACCGCAGCAAACACTGGTCACAAAGTAGTACAAATATTTTTCGAAGATACTCAAACACAAATTAGACAGAAACATTTCACTTGTTGGTCTGGTTTTAGTTCTGACCAACAGACTGAATCACCTGAAATGAAATTACAGACAATCGCGAAGGCACGTGAATGTCAAGAAAGAGAAAATTTTGGTGGTTTAAAAATCATCAGAATGGAAAACTACAACACCACTGTTAGTGATGTTAAAAGAAAATTACTAAAATTACAATCACAAGGATTCAAAGCAGACTTAGTTGTTATTGATTATGTGGATTGTATGATTGCGGATAGGTCTAAAGGATATGATGAAGAGTGGAAAGGAGAAGGGTCAGTTATTAGACAATTAGACGCAATGTGTTATGACTTAAATGTGGCGTTATGGACGGCATCCCAAGGTAATAGAAGTTCAATATCTGCGGACATTGTGAATGTTGATGATATGGGTGGGTCAATTAAAAAGGCACAGACAGCACATATAATTCTTTCAATTGCAAAGAGTTTAGAACAAAAAGACAATAAGACGGCTAATATGAGTTTAATTAAGTCGCGAGTTGGTAGAGATGGAGTTAACTTTAACAACTGTAAATTTGATAACGAATTTATGGAAATCGATGTCACGGAACAAGAAACCTTATTGGGTCATCAAATGAGGAAACAAGAACAAGGTATCCACCGTGCTGCAGAGATTTACAAACAAACTCACAATATATAATCATTAACCTAAATACATTAAAACATGACTGAAAAGATTTTACAAGAAAATCCTGGACGATTTGTCCTTTTCCCCATCGTACATCACGATATATGGAAATATTATAAACAACAAGAAGCATCCTTTTGGACTGCGGAAGAAATAGACCTAATGCAAGATGTTAGTGATTGGTCTAATAAGTTAAATGACGATGAGAAACATTTTGTTAAACACGTTTTGGCGTTCTTCGCAGCATCTGACGGTATTGTAAACGAGAACCTCGCAGAAAACTTCGTAAATGAAGTACAATATACTGAGGCTAAGTTTTTCTACGGTTTCCAAATTGCAATGGAAAATATTCATAGTGAAACTTATTCATTGTTAATTGATACACTTATTAAAGATAAGGATGAACAAAATAAGTTATTTAACGCGGTCGAAACAATTCCTGCAATTAAGAAAAAGGCGGATTGGGCACTTAAATGGATCGAGTCTGATTCATTTGCGGAGAGACTTATTGCATTCGCAGCGGTAGAGGGTATTTTCTTTTCAGGATCATTTTGTTCCATATTCTGGCTCAAAAAACGTGGTTTAATGCCGGGATTAACCTTCTCCAATGAGCTCATTTCGAGAGACGAGGGGTTACATTGTGATTTTGCGTGTCACCTATACAACGAACATATCTCTAAAAAATTAAGTAAAACAAGAATTAAAGAGATTATTCTTTCTGCATTAGAGATTGAAAAAGAATTCATTCTTGAAGCGTTACCTGTTAGGTTAATTGGTATGAACTCTGAACTAATGTCACAATATCTTGAGTTTGTTACTGATAGATTATTAGATTCTTTAGGTGTGGCAAAACATTTTAAATCTGAAAATCCATTTGATTTTATGCAAAACATTGCATTACAAGGGAAGACTAACTTTTTTGAGAAAAGAGTAGCGGAATACCAAAAGGCTGGTGTTAATAACGAAACCGAAGAGGACATAGATTCTGCGTTCGGGGATATGGATTTTTAATACGGGTAAAGATGAAAGTAAAAAAGAGAAATGGTTCGTTAGAACAAATGAAATATGATAAGATCACAAGAAGAATTTCTGCATTGTGTTCTGATCTAAATTTAGATTACGTAGATCCAACGTATATTACCTTAAAAGTAACTCAAGGAATATATGATGAAATAACCACAACAGAGTTAGACACATTAGCAGCGGAAACCGCAGCGTCTATGACGACAACTCACCCCGACTATTCAAAATTAGCGGGTAGGTTGGCAGTTACTAATTTACATAAAACCACACC
>Ga0209654_1001450_pt1 | contig 18910 bp, 17 predicted proteins | sample SaaInl1SG_22_DNA_FD_184646 | JGI IMG/M metagenome (GOLD analysis project Ga0209654, IMG submission 184646) | Marine microbial communities from expanding oxygen minimum zones in the Saanich Inlet - ESP_161SG_22_DNA (SPAdes) (version 2) | ecosystem: Environmental > Aquatic > Marine > Intertidal... | reverse complement strand
AAATGCTTCAGAACGGCTATCACCAAAAACTTTCTGGAGACGTACTTTTTACTCTTGAACCAGGGGTGATTTCATATGGTCCTAAAGGCACCACACACGGCTCTGGATATAACTATGATACGCATGTACCTCTTTTGTTTTATGGGAACAGAATACAGCCTGGAAAAACATACGAACGTACTAGTGTGACAGACATTGCTCCTACTATTTCGGCACTTTTAGGGATTGCTTTACCAAACGGAGCCACAGGAACTGTTATTGAAGAGGTGATTTATTAGCCGAAGCGATGAGGTCTTTATTTATAGTGTCGATGTAATTTAACAACGCATCTTTTCCAGTATAATTTGCAGAAGAGGTAACGAAGTAATTAGGGAATTCTTCCCAAGTTTCTAAAAGAATGCTTTTATACTTATCGATGTGATCTTCAATTGCTTTGGGACGTAGTTTATCAGCTTTTGTAAAAATGATTGAAAAAGGGATTCCATGCTCTCCTAGCCATTGCATAAACGCCAAATCAATTGTTTGTGGAGCATGACGAATATCAACTAAAACAAATGCAGAAATCAGTTGATTACGCTCTTTAAAATAAGCTGTAATAAATTTTTGAAATGTTTTTTTAGCGGCCTTCGAAACACGAGCATAGCCATAGCCAGGAAGATCTACTAAAAACCAATCTTTATTTATTAAAAAATGATTAATCAATTGTGTTTTCCCTGGGCGACCAGATGTTTTAGCTAAGTTTTTTTGATTGGTAAGCATGTTTATGAGCGATGACTTTCCAACGTTACTGCGTCCTATAAAAGCGTATTCAGGGAGTTTGTTTGTGGGGCAATTTCCGACTTCTTGGTTGCTTACCACAAACGTAGCCGTTTTAATTTGCATAACTGTTATGTTTTAAAACCCTCTTTTAGTAAACCACTCATATACGATTTCATTAAATCGATCCGGGTGCTCCATCATGGCTGCATGCCCACATTTATCAATCCAAAATAAATCTGAGTCAGGAAGTAATTTGTCAAACTCTTCAGCAACATTTGGGGGGGTTACAATATCATTTTTACCCCATACAACACAGGTTGGGGTTGTAATTCCAGGGAGGTCTTTTGCCATGTTATGACGAATGGCACTTTTTGCAATAGCAAGTATTTTTATGAGTTTATTACGGTCATTTACGGTCTCATAAACTTCATCAACGATGGCTTTGGTAGCCACCTCAGGATCATAAAACACTTCTTGAGCTTTTGCTTTCATTACTTCGTAGTCGCTACGTTTTGTGTAGCCACTGCCCATTGCACTTTCGTAGAGTCCAGAACTGCCTGTAATTATAAGTGCTTTTACTTCTTTAGGGTATAGCTTTGTATAATACAGCCCTATATGACCACCTAGTGAATTTCCAATAAGGATGACATCTTTATAGCCTCTAAATTCGATAAAATCATTCAAGTAATTTGAAAAACTTTTAACATTCGTTTTAAGTAAAGACAAGGAATATAAAGGTAACTCAGGAAGAACAACCATATATCCTTTTTTACTAAAAAACTCAGTAACACCATCAAAATTACTTAGTCCACCCATCAATCCATGAAGAATTATAATTGGCTGTCCTTCACCGATTTCAACATAGTTGAATTTCCCCTCTTGCTTTAAACTATAATTCATATTAATTCAAAAAAAATTGGTCTCTGGCAAATCTACACAATTTAATTTAAAATGTTTTGAATATTTAAAGCGAACTGTCAATTGATTTTAGCGTTTTTAATGCCAGTATAAACCCTCATATTGACTCCATAAAAGTAATTAACAACCTTTTGTTGATAGCCTTTACCACTTTGTAAGTTGTTGGTTGTCTATGGTATAACCCTAAAATAAGTGCATTTTATCGGTTTTATATGCTGTTTATAGAAATTTATTAACAAAGTGGTAAATTGTGGTAAATTGTGGTAAATATTTTTTAGCTTTGAATTCAAGTATATAATAAATCAGAACACCGCAACGTGAATACATTAATTGGAACATACGAATGTAAGGTAGATGCAAAAGGCAGACTCATGATGCCAGTTGCATTTAAAAAGCAACTTGCTTCTGTTACGGAAAAAGGCTTTGTATTAAAACGTGCCGTTTTCCAGCCTTGTTTAGAGTTATATCCAATGCAAGAGTGGGAATCAATGATGCAAAACGTCAATAAGCTCAATCGATTCAAAAAGAAAAACAATGATTTTATCAGACGATTTACAGCAGGGGTCAAGTCTGTTGACTTAGATGTTTCAGGACGACTGTTAATTCCAAAAGACCTTGTAGGTTTTGCAGGAATCACTAAAGAAATTGTAGTGACTTCGGCAGTGAATATTATTGAAATTTGGGATAAAGATAAATACGAAAAGGCTATTGATGATGCTGCAAATGATTTTGCAGATTTAGCAGAAGATGTAATGGGACAAGATGATGCAGATGGACTATCATAACCCTGTGTTGCTCAACGAAACAGTTGAGGGATTGAATATTAAAGAAGATGGAATCTATGTAGATGTGACATTTGGAGGTGGAGGTCATAGCAGAAAAATACTTAAATCTATAGGTTCAAAAGGAAGGTTAATTGCCTTTGATCAGGATAAAGACGCTCTTTTAAATACAATAGAGGACTCTCGTTTTTTATTAATAAATGAGAATTTCAGACATGTGAAACGCTTTTTGAGATTCCATGGCATAAAATCTGTCGATGGAATTTTAGCTGATTTTGGGGTTTCCTCGCATCAATTTGATGAAGCTGACAGGGGGTTCTCAATCCGATTTGATGCTCAATTAGATATGCGGATGAATCAACAAGATGCTCTTTCGGCGCATTCGTTGGTAAATACCTATGAAGAAGAAGATTTAAAGCGTGTGTTTTGGCAGTATGGAGAATTAAGGATAGCTCCAGCCTTAGCAAAAACCATTGTAGCGGCAAGAGCCGAAAAAGTTATAGAAACCACCTTTGAGTTGAAATCTGTTTTAAAAAAACACCTTCCTAGTGGAAGAGAAAATAAAATTTTAGCGCAGATATACCAAGCGATTCGGATTGAAGTGAATCAAGAAATTGAGGTTCTAAAAGCGTTTTTATTGCAAACTCCAGAGTTGTTAAATGAAGGAGGACGATTGAGTGTTATTTCATACCACTCTTTAGAAGACCGTTTGGTCAAACGATTTATAAGAAACGGGTTGTTTGAAGGAGAACCTGAAAGAGATGTATTTGGAAACTTTGAAGTCCCACTAAAAAAAGTAGGCAGTTTGATTGTTCCAGATGCAAAAGAAATAAAACTAAATAACAGAGCACGTAGTGCTAAATTAAGGATTGCTGAGAAACTAAATACATAATCAGACGAATGAAAAACAAGCTGTACAACATTTTAAAAGGAACCTTTCTTGTGAGCGATGGAGCTTTTAAAAATTGGCGTCTGATTTTCTTTTTTTTAGCACTTGCACTCGGAATGATTGCAAGTTCTCATAATGCAGATAGTAAAGTCTATAAAATTGCAAGACTCAATGAGCAGGTAAAAGCCTACCGTTCTACCTATGTAGAAACTCGTGCACAATTGATGGAATTGAAAATGGAATCGGTGATCCGAAAGCGCTTATCAGGGCTAGGAATTAAGCCATCGTCCAATCCGCCTTTTAAAATTATCATTAACTCAAAAACTAATTAATTTAATGCAATCAACTGAAAAGTCTATAATGAACAAACTGTACTTCACCAGTGGTGCGATGTTCATTTTTGCGCTTTTGGTAGTGTATAAATTAGTTACAATTCAATTTGTTGAAGGCGACCAGTATCGCAGTATTGCAGATAACCGAACAATTAAAGACGACATCATTCCAGCAAATCGTGGAAATGTGTATTCTGTGGGAGGCAGCTTGTTGGCAACCTCTGTGCCTAAGTATGATATCCGTATTGATTTAGTAACTCCAAGTCATAAAAATTACGAAGCATTCGTCGAACCTTTATGTGATTCGTTGGCCAATTTTTATAATACATCGTCTGAGGAATATAAACGTAAGTTGCGTTTAGCCCGAGAAAATAAAAACCGCTACTTTCTGTTAGCACGTAATTTAGATTACTCCCAATATTTGCAATTTAGAGATTTTCCGTTGTTGAATTTAGGTGCTTTCAAAGGAGGGCTTATAGTCGAGCAAACAACAAAACGCGATTATCCAATGGGATCCATTGCACAGCGGTTGATTGGTTATGAGCGTTTTGATGATCAAGGCAATGTAACCCGTGTTGGAATTGATGGTGCTTTTGGTGAAAAATATTTGAGAGGTGAAGATGGTCAAAGACGCAAACAAAAAATAGGCAAAGGACAGTGGAAACCCATTGAGGATTACAATCAGGTGGAACCACAAGATGGCTATGATGTGTACACGACCATTGATGTCAATATTCAAGACATCGCCCACCATGCACTTTTGGAGCAATTGGAACACTACAAAGCCGATCATGGAACTGTGGTTGTTATGGAAACCAAAACAGGCGAAATACGTGCCATCTCTAATTTGGGTCGAAATAAAGAAGGGCTGTATTATGAACGTCTTAACTATGCAGTTGGTGAATCGCACGAGCCTGGCTCAACTTTTAAGCTCATGGCCTTGGCAGTCGCTTTAGAAGATAAAGTTATTGATACCACCACAATGGTAGACACTAAAAATGGGGTCTTGTCCTATTATGGTAAAAAAGTAAAAGATTCTAAAAAAGGGGGATATGGCAACATTTCGGTTGCAGAAGCCTTTGAAGTATCTTCTAATACAGGGATTGTAAAGGTAATTCACAATGCATATAAAGAGAATCCTCAAAAATTTGTGGATGGATTGTACAGAATGAACCTTAAAGACTCTCTTGGACTTCCACTTATTGGAGAAGGAAAATCGATTATTCCAGATCCAAGAATTAAAAATGGACGCTGGAGCGGTATTGCACTGCAATGGATGGCGTATGGATATGGCGTTTCTTTTACGCCGCTTCAAACCTTGACGTTTTATAATGCCATTGCAAATGATGGCGTTATGGTGCGTCCAAAGTTTTTACGTGAAATTAAACAAATTGACACTTCCATAGAAACCTTTAGTACAGAGGTTATAAACCCCCGAATTTGTTCCGAAGAAACGGTTTTAAAACTACAACAACTCCTTAAAAATGTGGTAGAAAAAGAGCACGGAACTGGGCATGGCTTGTACTCCGACAAATTTTCTATGGCAGGCAAAACAGGAACCTGTCAAAAGGATTATGTAAATAAAGATCAGTTGAATTATATCTCCTCTTTTTCAGGTTATTTCCCTGCAGATGATCCAAAATATTCTTGCATTGTAGTCATTCATGAACCCGATAAAAGTGTTGGGTATTATGGCGCTGATGTGGCGGGACCAGTGTTCAAAAAAATTGCACAAAAGATCTTCACAGATGCTCCTGTAATTGATGAGATAAATGACCTCAATAAAAAGTCCGAACTTGTTAAAGCAAGTTATGATAATTATTATGCTGTAGCTCAAAAGTATAAAACGATCATGCCTAATTTAAAAGGGATGTCGGCTATGGATGCAATTTCTATTTTAGAAAACATGGGTCTAAAGGTTAAAATTCAGGGTAATGGAACCGTTTCAGAACAATCGATAAAAAGTGGTCAAAAAGTAAAACCTCAATCTGTAATAACGCTCGTTTTATCATGAAGAACCTAAAAAACATATTACAGAAAACGCTTGTTGAAACCATCATTGGATCCATTGACCGATCGATTTCTAGCATACAATACGATTCCCGAAATGTTGAGCAGAACAGTATTTTTGTGGCGATTAATGGAGGTGTTTTTGATGGTCATGCATTTATTTATAAAGCAATTGATCAAGGAGCAGTGGTCATTGTTTGTGAAGACTTACCCGAGCAATTAGTTGCAGAGATTACCTATATAAAAGTTAAGAGTGCAGCAAGAGCCTTGGCGTTTATGGCCTCTAATTTTTATGAAAATCCTTCCAAAAATTTAAAGTTGATAGGAATTACTGGGACCAATGGCAAAACTACGGTTGCAACACTTCTTTATGAATTATTTAAACTAGCGGGTTATAAGGTAGGGCTTATTTCTACCGTAAAAATCATGGTGGATAACGAAACATTTTCTGCCACACATACCACTCCTGACCCTGTAGTAATCAATTCGTACTTAAGCCAAATGAATACTCAAGGGGTTGAGTTTTGTTTTATGGAAGTCAGTTCCCATGGAATTCATCAATATAGAACAGAAGGGTTGCATTTTGAGGGAGGTGTCTTTACAAATCTATCTCATGATCATTTGGACTATCACGCTTCATTTTCAGAATATAGGGATGTAAAAAAATCATTTTTCGATCAATTGCCAGCAACTGCATTTGCACTTGTAAATGCCGATGATAAAAACGGATTGGTGATGCTTCAAAACACCAAAGCCAAGCAATCTACCTATGCTTTAAAAAGTTATGCAGATTATCGTGTTCAGATTTTGGAAAATCAATTTAGCGGCCTTTTGTTAAAGATAAATGACAGCGAAGTATGGGTCAAGTTGATAGGTGATTTTAATGCGTATAACTTAACTGCAATTTATGGTACTGCCGAACTATTGGGATTAAAATCAGATGAGATCTTGCGTATAATGAGTGCTCTTGACAATGTTAATGGTAGGTTTGAGTACTTTAAATCAAATACAAACATCACGGCTATTATCGATTACGCACACACCCCAGATGCTCTAAAAAATGTATTGGGAACAATAAATACAATTCGATCCAAAAATGAAACACTAATAACAGTGGTTGGATGTGGTGGCGATCGAGATCGTTCTAAGCGTCCAAAGATGGCGCATATTGCGTCTGCTTTGAGTACTAAAGTTATTTTTACAAGCGACAACCCAAGGTCAGAAGATCCTGATAAAATTATTTCTGAAATGGAAGTTGGTGTCGAAGCACAGCACTCCAAAAAAACCATGTCAATTACAAATCGTAAGCAAGCAATTAAAACGGCCTGTCAGTTAGCGCAGTCTAATGACATCATTCTTGTTGCTGGGAAAGGGCATGAAACTTATCAAGAGGTCAATGGGGTTAGAAGTGATTTCAATGATTATAAAATAACAAAAGAATTTCTAATACAATTAAACAAATAATATGCTGTACTATTTATTCAAATATTTAGAAGAATCGCACCAATTTCCAGGAGCCTCTCTTTTTGGGTTTATAACCTTTAGGGCAGCAGTTGCAATTATTTTATCACTAATGATTTCAACCATTTTTGGGAAACGCATTATTCGTTTTCTTCAAAAACAACAAGTTGGTGAAACTATTCGTGATTTAGGATTAGAAGGTCAAAAAGAAAAGGCGGGCACACCAACCATGGGAGGACTGATTATTATTTTTGCCACTCTAATCCCTGTTGTATTATTAGCCAAGTTAGATAATATTTATATCATTTTATTACTCATTACTACCTTATGGATGGGAGTCATAGGATTTATAGACGATTATATAAAAAAATTCAAAAATGATAAAGAAGGCCTAAAAGGTCGATTTAAAGTATTAGGTCAAATTGGATTGGGAATCATCGTCGGAACGACTTTATATTTTCATGATGATGTAACAATTAAAGAAAAAATATCCGCCAATATACAGGTTGAGACCGCAGCGAGTCAACAGTCCACAATTCAGTTTTACCCAGAAACAAAATCGACCAAAACAACCATCCCTTTTGTGAAATCAAACGAGTTTAATTATGCCGATTTGATCACTTGGATTCATCCGGGTTTAGAAAAATATGCATGGATCGTTTTTGTTTTGGTTGTTATTTTTATCATCACAGCCGTTTCAAACGGCGCGAATCTAACTGATGGAATAGATGGTTTGGCGGCAGGAACCTCGGCAATCATTGTATTGACCTTAGGAATTTTTGCTTGGGTATCAGGAAATATAATTTTCTCTGATTATTTAAATATCATGTACATCCCAAGGGTAGAAGAAATTACGATTTATATCGCTGCGTTTGTAGGAGCGTTGATTGGTTTTCTTTGGTATAACACCTTCCCAGCGCAAGTATTTATGGGCGATACAGGGAGTTTGACAATCGGCGGAATCATTGCAGTCATTGCCATTGCAGTCCGTAAAGAATGGTTGATTCCTGTGTTGTGTGGAATCTTTTTAGCAGAAAATTTATCAGTGGTATTACAAGTAAGCTATTTTAAATATACCAGAAAAAAATATGGCGAAGGCCGTCGCATTTTTAAGATGTCGCCTTTGCATCATCATTACCAAAAATTAGGCTACCACGAAAGCAAAATTGTCACCCGGTTTTGGATCGTAGGAATTTTGTTGGCCATTTTAACCATTGTCACTCTGAAAATTCGATAGATGAAACGATTAGTGGTTCTTGGTGGAGGTGAAAGTGGCGTAGGTGCTGCTCTGTTAGGAAAAGAAAAAGAGTACAACGTATTTCTTTCTGATGCTGGAAAGATTGCAAAAAAATATATAGACGTTCTTAGACATAATGAGATTGAATGGGAAGAGGAAGGGCATAGCGAGTCAAAGATTTTAAATGCAGATATAGTGGTTAAAAGTCCTGGAATTCCAGATCACATTCCACTGATTCAAAAACTAAATACAGCTTCTGTTTCTGTGATTTCCGAAATTGAATTTGCAGCATTATTTACATCTGCCAACATTATTGGAATTACGGGAAGTAATGGAAAGACCACGACAACACTGATGGTTCATCAGATATTAAGTCATGCGGGTTTGGATGTAGCAATTGGAGGAAATATTGGCGATAGTTTTGCGAAACAAGTCCTGAATAATAATACTAACTACGTTTTGGAATTGAGTAGTTTTCAGTTAGATGGAATTGAAAATTTTAGACCACACATTGCGATTATTACCAATATTACCCCAGATCACTTGGATCGTTATGATTATAAATTTGAAAACTATATCGCTTCAAAGTTTAGAATCGCAATGAATCAAACCTCGGAAGATTATTTGATATATGATTCAGATGATGAGGTCATTGTATCCTATTTAAAGACCCATAACATTCAATCGACATTAGTGCCTTTTTCGCTTTCAAGAAAAGTCAAAAACGGAACGTATTTAGAACAAAATAATATAATAATAGAATTTAATATTAGAGACATCATTATGCCAACAACAACCTTAGCTTTAGAAGGAAAGCACAACATCAAAAATGCGATGGCTGCTTCGACCGTTGCTCACCTGTTGAAAATTAGAAATGCAACGATTAGAGAAAGTCTCGAAGGATTTCAAGGAGCTGAGCATCGCTTGGAACAGGTTCTTACAATCAATAAAGTTCAGTATGTAAACGATTCCAAGGCCACTAATGTAAATGCGACCTATTATGCCTTAGAAAGTATGAATACCCCTACGGTTTGGATTGTGGGAGGAGTCGATAAAGGAAATGATTACAAGGTATTGTTTCCGTTTGTCAATGAAAAAGTCAAGGCAATTATTTGTTTAGGAAAAGATAACGATGCATTATTTGATGCTTTCGGAACAATGGTGGAAAACATCATTGAAACTCAGTCGATGATAAAAGCGGTTCAAATCGCTTATAAAATTGCTACTGCTGGGGAAGCAGTATTATTATCTCCGGCTTGTGCTAGTTTCGATTTATTTGAAAATTATGAAGATCGCGGTCATCAATTTAAAGCCGCTGTAAGACAATTATAATGAAGACAGTATTTGATAACATAAAAGGAGATCGTATCATATGGGCTATTGCTGCTTTGTTGGCAATATTCTCGTTTTTACCAGTTTACAGTGCGGCAAGTAATTTAGCCTACATTGGAAACGGGAGCAATACTTTCAGTTATTTTATCAAACATTTTGTGCATTTGTTCTTAGGATTTTCAATTATCTATGGAGTTCATAAAATTCCATACCGTTATTTTAGGGGGCTTTCCTTAGTAATGATTCCTGTGATATTAATATTGTTAGTAGTGACAATGCTACAAGGTTCAACCATAGAAGGAGCAAATGCAAGCCGTTGGATTCGTGTTCCAATAGTAGGATTTACATTTCAACCCTCAACCTTGGCTGCTCTGGTATTAATGGTGTATGTCGCGCGATATTTATCAAAAATTAAAACTATAGAACACTCTTTTAAAGATTCTATTCTTCCACTATGGATTCCTGTTTTTATAGTCTTAGGGTTGATTCTTCCTGCTAATTTTTCAACGGCAGCGCTTATTTTTTCAATGGTGATTTTATTGACATTTTTAGGAGGGTATCCATTAAAATATTTATCGATTATTATAGGCTCTGGTCTTTTAGTACTTATGTTTTTTGTGCTAACGGCGAAAGCCTTTCCAGATTTGATGCCAAATAGGGTTGATACTTGGACAAGTCGTATTGCAAGTTTTATGGATCCGGATGTCACTGTAGAAGATTATCAAATTGAAAAAGCTAAAATTGCCATTGCTACCGGAGGTATCCAAGGATTGGGGCCAGGAAAAAGCATTCAGAAAAACTTTTTACCACAATCATCATCTGATTTTATTTTTGCCATCATTATTGAAGAGTATGGTCTCATAGGTGGCATGTGTTTGCTCTTTCTGTATTTGTGGTTGTTATTTAGAATTGTAATAGTGGCTCAAAAGTCAGAGACTGTTTTTGGAAAATTATTATGCATAGGGGTTGGAATTCCAATTGTGTTTCAGGCTTTAGTGAATATGGGTGTAGCGGTGCAGCTATTCCCTGTAACGGGACAAACATTACCGCTCATAAGTAGCGGAGGAACTTCTATTTGGGTGACTTGCTTGGCACTTGGAATTGTGTTAAGTGTGAGTAGCAAACGAGCCGCTGAAAAAATACAAGAAGATCAAGAACCACATCCTTTAGAAATATTAAGCGAAGCACTTTAATGAAGTCGTATAGAATCATATTATCAGGTGGAGGAACAGGGGGTCATATATACCCTGCAATTGCCATTGCAAACGAATTAAAAGCACGATTCCCAAAATCGGAGTTTTTGTTTGTGGGTGCAAACGATAAAATGGAAATGCAAAAAGTACCACAAGCAGGATACCCTATTAAAGGGCTATGGATTGCGGGCATTCAAAGACGACTGACGTTTAAAAACGTATTATTTCCTCTTAAATTAGTGGTGAGTATGATTAAGTCCTTGGCAATTGTAAATACATTTAAACCTGCTGTTGTAATTGGAACAGGTGGTTTTGCAAGCGGACCTCTATTACAAGTGGCTGCAATGAAAGGTGTGCCAACGTTGATCCAAGAGCAAAATTCATTTCCGGGAATTACAAATAGACTATTATCCAAAAAAGTAAATAAAATCTGTGTGGCATATGAAGGGTTAGAACGCTTTTTCCCTAAAGAAAAATTGATTCTAACAGGCAACCCAGTCCGACAAGATTTATTGGACTTAGATCAGAAATCGGCCGAAACACAAGCGTTTTTTAAGTTAGACCCCAATAAAAAAACACTGTTAGTACTAGGGGGAAGTTTGGGAGCCCGTCGTATGAATCAGCTTATAGAATCCGAATTGGATTTTTTCAATGGTTTAGGGATTCAAACAATATGGCAGTGCGGGAAGTTGTATGCCGAAGATTACAATCAATTTAACTCCTATCAGCATGTGCAAGTGCATACGTTTTTAAATCGAATGGATTTAGCCTATGCCGCAGCCGATATTATCATATCAAGAGCAGGTGCCAGTTCTGTGTCGGAGCTTTGTGTTGTTGGAAAACCCGTAATTTTCATTCCGTCACCCAATGTGGCAGAAGATCATCAAACCAAAAATGCATTAGCGGTTTCAGAAAAAAATGCCGCCTTAGTTATAAGTGAAAAAGAACTAGAATCAAGTTTTGAGACACAGTTTTCTAACCTCATTACATCTGAATCTCAACAAATAGAATTGTCAACAAACATTAAAAAGTTAGCTTTAAAACAAGCAACCCAAACCATTGCCGATGAAATTGAAAAGCTATTAAACAAATGAATTTAAAAACCATCCATAACGTATTTTTTATTGGCATCGGAGGTGTCGGTATGAGTGCGCTTGCGCGATATTTTGCGTTGGACGGAAAAACCGTTGGAGGGTACGATAAAACCCCCACTTCAATTACGGAGTCTCTTGTAGAGCTTGGGATTGCTGTTCAATTTGAAACAAAACTAAATCAAATCAACGAGCAATTTTTAAATCCAAACGAGACACTCATTGTATTTACACCAGCAATTTCAGAATCAAATGCGATTTTACAGTATTTTAGAGCTCATAATTTTGAAGTTTTAAAACGTTCCGAAGTGTTAGGTCTCGTTACTGAATACACCCAATGTTTGGCAGTAGCAGGAACACATGGTAAAACTACAACGAGCAGTATTTTAGGGCATTTGCTGTATGCGTGTCATGAAAAAGTTACTGCATTTATTGGGGGCATTTCAGAAAACTACCACTCTAATTTGATTCAAAATGGAACGGATATTTCAGTGGTAGAAGCCGATGAGTTTGACCGTTCGTTTTTAACTCTTAATCCAGACTTTGCTTGTATTACATCCATGGATGCAGACCATTTGGATATTTATAATTCTGAAGCCGATTTAGTGCATACCTTTAAGCAATTTGCTCAGAAGATTAAACCATCAGGTAAATTATTCGTTCGAAAAGGACTGCCTTTAGAGGGGATTACCTACGGAATTAATGAGGCAGCAGATTACAGTGCGATGAATATTCAAATTAAAAATGGATATTATCAATTTGATCTTCAAACTCCACGCGAATTAATTCAAAATATAAGCTTTCATTTACCAGGATCACATAATCTGTCCAATGCGATTGCAGCACTTGCAATGGCATTAGAATTTGGGTGTCAGCCAGAGAATTTAAAAACAGCTTTGAATGCGTATAAAGGGGTCAAAAGACGTTTTACGTATCAAATTAAAACAGATGATTTTGTGTTTATAGATGATTATGCACATCATCCAACAGAAATAAATGCCGTGCATCAAGCGGTAAGAGAAATGTATCCAAACCAAAAAGTAGCAGTTGTATTTCAGCCTCATTTATACAGTCGAACAAATGATTTTGCAGATGATTTTGCAACGAGTTTATCTCAGTTTGACGCTGCTTTTTTATTAGAGATTTACCCAGCAAGAGAGCTTCCTATTGAAGGTGTTACTTCAAGTTGGTTGTTGGAGAAAATCAAGAGTCCGATTAAAAAATTAATTTCGAAATCAGACATTGCAAATGAAATAAAAAAATTGGGATATCCCGTATTTATGACCTTAGGAGCCGGTGATATAGGGGTAGAAGTGTCAGAATTAAAAGAAAAATTAAGCTATGCGTATTAACTGGAATTTCTTAAAAGGCGTGTTGTTGCTAGGGTTGGTCGTTTTTTTGTATGCTTTTTCGTCACACAAAAACAACAGCCGTCCTGTGACTAAAGTAGCGGTTCAATTTATCGGAAATGAAAACGTTTATATTACCACAGACATGGTTAATAAATTGTTAATACAAAATCAAGAACAACTGTATAAATTACCGAAAGATAATTTAGATTTGAAGGAAATGGAGATTTTACTTGAGTCAAATGACATGATAAAATCTGCTCAAGTGTATCTTACTGTAAACGGAGAAGTTAGAACGAAAATCGAACAAAAACAACCGATTGCGAGAGTATATTCTGACACAACATTTTACATTGATGAAGAGGGATTATGGATGCCATTATCCCCTCAGCACAGTGCACGTGTTCCATTGGTTACTGGAGTTGTAGATAAAGAAGATTTAGAGGCCGTTTATACGATGGCCTTAAAAGTTTATACAGATCCTCTTTTAAAAGCGTATATAACTGAAATTCATCAAAATGAAAACAAAGAAATTAGTTTAAAAATGAGGCTCTTAGAATTTGAAGTATTAGTGGGTACTCTTGAAAATTTAGATGAAAAAATGAAGAATTTAAAAGCGTTTTATCAAAAAGCAAAAAAAGATAACGTGTTAGATATATATAAAAGCGTGAATTTGCAATTTGATAGTCAAGTTGTTTGCACAAAAAAATAAATTTATGGAAGCTCAAAACATTTCAGTAGGATTAGATATTGGTACCACAAAAATTGTGGCGATGATTGGTCGTAAAAATGAGTATGACAAATTAGAAATACTTGGAATTGGAAAGTCCAAAAGTCTGGGGGTACATAGAGGGGTCGTAAACAATATCACACAAACCATCCAGTCCATCCAACAAGCGGTTTTAGAATCCGAATCCGATTCAGGTCTAAAAATTGGAGAGGTCACTGTAGGCATTGCTGGACAACACATTCGGAGTCTTCAGCACAGTGATTATATCACAAGAGAAAACTCTGAGTCGGTAATTAATGAAGAGGATATTGATCGTCTCATAAATCAAGTTCACAAGCTGGTAATGCTTCCTGGTGAAGAAATTATTCATGTCTTACCACAGGATTATAAAGTAGATGGGCAGGCAGAAGTTAAGGAACCAATTGGCATGTATGGCGAACGCCTCGAAGCTAATTTTCATGTGGTGGTGGGGCAGGTTTCCTCCATTCGAAACATTGGTCGTTGTGTCCAAACGGCCGGCTTGGAATTAGATGGAATCACTTTAGAGCCCTTGGCATCTGCCAATGCGGTGCTCAGTCAAGAAGAAAAAGAAGCGGGAGTAGCTCTGATTGATATAGGAGGTGGAACAACAGATTTGGCGGTTTTTAAAGACGGAATTATCAGACATACGGCTGTCATTCCTTTTGGTGGAAATGTGATTACAGAAGATATCAAAGAAGGCTGCTCAATTATAGAAAAACAAGCAGAATTATTAAAAATCAAATTTGGATCAGCATGGCCAGGCGAAAACAAGGAAAACGAAATCGTGTCGATCCCTGGTTTGAGAGGGCGCGATCCCAAAGAAATTACCCTCAAAAATTTATCTAAAATAATTCATGCTCGGGTGGTTGAAATTATTGAGCAAGTTTATGTAGAAATTAAAAACTACGGACACGAAGAACAAAAGAAAAAACTCATCGCCGGAATTGTATTAACAGGTGGTGGGAGTCAGTTGAAACACCTAAAACAATTGGTAGAATACATCACAGGAATGGATACAAGAGTCGGATATCCAAACGAGCACTTGGCGGGTGATAGTGATAGCGATATTACCAGTCCAATGTATGCCACAGCGGTAGGACTTGTCATGGATAGTTTAATGCGACAAGAAAAACGAATCAGTACTTATACAGAAGACACAGAGAGCGAAGAGGAGCCAACAGTTCAACCCCCTGTTGAAACACCACGCGATAATCGTAGCTTTTTGGATAAATTAACCGAAAGAGTTAAAGACTTTTTAGACAACGCAGAATAAAAATAGATAACCAGTAAATTTTAGTATATGAGCAGTAATAATAATTTTGGAATCACATTCGATCTCCCCAAAAACCAATCCAACGTCATTAAAGTCATTGGAGTCGGAGGGGGTGGAAGCAATGCGATTAACCACATGTTTAAACAAGGTATTAAAGGAGTTGATTTTGTGATTTGTAATACCGATTCACAAGCACTGAACAACAGTGGTGTTCCCAACAAAATTCAACTTGGAGTCAACCTAACTGAAGGTTTAGGAGCCGGAGCCAATCCAGAAATTGGAGAACAATCGGCTGTTGAAAGTTTGGAAGACATCCGTGCGATGTTAACCACCAATACCAAAATGGTTTTTATCACTGCAGGTATGGGTGGTGGAACCGGTACTGGAGCGGCACCAATCATTGCCAAAATGGCAAAAGAAATGGACATTCTAACCGTCGGAATTGTTACGATGCCATTTGAATTTGAAGGGAAAGTAAGAAATGCACAAGCCCATCAAGGGATTGAAAAAATTCGAAAAACCGTGGATTCATTAGTCATCATTAACAATAATAAGTTAAGAGATGTCTATGGTAATTTAGGGTTTAAAGCTGGGTTCTCAAAAGCCGATGAAGTACTCTCTACTGCGGCGCGTGGCATTGCCGAAGTCATCACGCACCATTACTTACAAAACATTGATTTACGAGATGCTAAAACAGTATTGAGTAATAGTGGAACTGCTATTATGGGCTCTTCGACTTCTTCTGGACAAAATAGAGCTCAGGAAGCGATTACGAGTGCTTTAGATTCTCCATTGCTTAATGATAATAAAATTACAGGTGCCAAAAACGTATTACTGCTCATCGTTTCTGGCACTCAAGAAATAACTATTGATGAAATAGGTGAAATTAATGATCATATTCAAGCCGAGGCTGGTTACGGTGCCAATATTATCATGGGAGTAGGAGAAGATGATGGTTTAGGAGAAGCTATTTCTGTGACCATTATTGCAACAGGATTTGATGTCGATCAACAAAATGATATTACAAACACAGAAGTTAAAAAAGTAGTCCATGCTCTTGACGACGAACAAACAATGCAACAGGATTTGATGCCCTCAGAGCCCTTAGAAACTCCATCAGCAATTGTGGATGCTGTTAGTGAGGAAACCGTGGTCTATACTTTAGATGAAGATGCTACGGATGAAAAGGATATCGAGCTTACTAGTGAATTGGATTTAATTCCAACGTCAGAAGCTATTAAAAACATAGAAGTTGTGTATGAAGAAGTTGATCTAGATGACTATGAGGACGAATTTATTATCAATGAAATCACCACCATGCCATCAAAAGAAACGGATTTTAAAGTTGTGGAAGAAGATCAAACAATGCTAACCTTTGACCTTCCAATTTCTAGTAAATTAAAAAAATCAGAATCTGAAACCGTAGAAGTGTTTACACTTGAAGATACAGTGAAAGATGTGAAGGTGAGAGACATTGAAGTGAATGATTATATCGAATTAATTCCAGTAAACGAGGTCAATGAAAATGGGGAAACGCGTTATGTGTTGGACGATTATATTGTTTTAGAGCAAACAGATCAAAAATATGAGGATAAAAACCAACCTAAAGAAGTTGAGGTTGATGAAGAAATGACCTTTACCAAAGTCACGGTCAAAGAACGGTCAGTAACATCGGAGCCTGAAGAAACTTCAGACCCTTTTGACAGTCCAATTTCAATTACGCTCCGTGAAAGAGCGGATGAAAGACGTCAAAAAATGAAGGCTTTTAATTACAAATTCAATACCTCTAAAATTGAGGAAATCGAAAAAGAACCTGCCTATAAACGACAAGGAGTTAATTTGAATAATTTAGAGCATTCATCAGATGTTCAGTCATCCAGAACAACCATCGGACTTGACGACAATGATGAGGTTCAGTTACGTTCCAACAACTCTTTTTTACATGATAATGTAGATTAAAACCTATAGAGATTAAAATTTAAAACCTGAAGAAGAATTTCATTTTCAGGTTTTTTTTATTTTTAAGAATAAGAGTTATTGTTTTTGTTATATTCGCATACTAATTTAAATTTAATCTTATGAGCTTACAAGATTCAGTTATGACCGCGCTCAAAGCTGCAATGAAATCCAAGGACACAGTAGCACTCACAGCATTACGATCTGTAAAATCTGCAATTTTATTAGCACAGACAAGTGGTTCTGGTGCGGAGTTGAACGAAGCAGAGGAGTTTAAATTATTACAAAAATTAGTAAAGCAACGTCGTGACAGTGCGGCTATTTTCACGAAACAAAACCGTTTAGATCTAGCAGAGCCAGAACTTGCAGAAGTAGAAGTGATCAGTCAATTTTTACCTCAAATGCTAGAGGCGTCTGAAGTTGAAAAAGTAGTGGTTGAAACCATTGCGTCTTTAGGGGCATCTGGAATGAAAGATATGGGGCGAGTGATGGGTGTTGTGAGTAAAACCCTTGCAGGTAAAACCGATGGAAAAACAATATCCACCATAGTAAAAGCAAAATTATCTTAAATAATAATGGCCCAGTAGTTCAACTGGATAGAATATCAGATTTCGGCTCTGACGGTTGGGGGTTCGAATCCCTTCTGGGTCACCAAATCGGAGAATTGATTCACAGGAATTGGTTCTCCTTTTTTTATGTTTGAGATTTCCTTCGATAAAATCGGAATAGAGCCAAAAATAGCGTTCACTTTTGGGGTTCGAACTCTGTCATTTGACTTGTCGTAACCCAATCCGGAAGGAAACACTAAATGTTGCAGTTTTTGTCGTTGTTTTAAATCTCCATCAACCCAGATCTTCTCAAGAGATTCGGATAAAGTAAGGGCTTTATCAATGGCCAATTCAAGGTTCGAACTACTAAGTGATGGATTTTCAATTTTTAACTGTAGTTTGTCTTTTTGAGTCTCATACTTGTCTTTAAACTTTTTGTAAATAGCGCTGTCTAATTCACCAAGGGCATATCGCTCTTCAATGGAGTCTATTTTAGTGTTGAGCTCTGTAATTGTTTTCTTAATGGACTTCTTTTGGGTTCTTAACTCTTTTGTGATGTTATCATAAGTATAGGTCATCACTTCTTTACAATATCTTTGTATTTAGGATCTAATTGATAGGTTTTTAAATCCTCTGTAAAAGTATTATGAAGTGCTTTAGCAGATTTGTTGCACGAGCATCCTTTAGTTCTACATTTATAATAGTACAGCCCTTTTTTCTTTACAAGATATCCTGTTAGCGGTAGTTTACAGCTATCGCAATAGATAAACTGTTTTAAAGGAAGATTTTCATTTTCTGCTTTGCGGTGTTTTGGATGATACGTTTCAATAGCATTAATCTTTAAAAAGTCCTCTTTAGACACAAGAGGTTTGTGTTTTCCTTCAATGACTTCACCTGGAATCATCTTGCTCACAAGTATACCACAATAAAAAGGATTTTTAAACAACTCACTTAGTCTACGCTCATCTATTTTCATTCCTAAGTTTTGAAGCTTATCGATTATATAAATATTAGAACAGATTCCTTTTA
>Ga0209654_1001449_pt1 | contig 18915 bp, 19 predicted proteins | sample SaaInl1SG_22_DNA_FD_184646 | JGI IMG/M metagenome (GOLD analysis project Ga0209654, IMG submission 184646) | Marine microbial communities from expanding oxygen minimum zones in the Saanich Inlet - ESP_161SG_22_DNA (SPAdes) (version 2) | ecosystem: Environmental > Aquatic > Marine > Intertidal... | reverse complement strand
TAAGTGCACTACCTGTTGTACTGTTATCTATTCCTACAAATTTATATTAGGAAGCTCAGGCTGCCAATTTTTAGGTTGCCTCCAATAGTCCTGTATCAAGGGACGACATAAACTAGGTGCAACGTACACTTTACAATCTTTTAATCTTTTTAACATATATACTCCTCCAGTTTCTCGACCAACATGGGTACAATGTCCGTAATGGTAGCCTGTATATATTAATTTTTTTAATTGTTTATCGATTACAAATTTTTCTAGTTCATCTGCATTAAGAGTTTTTAAATCAAAATTAACTGTTATTGCTCTGTGTGTTTGTGACAGATAATTACATTCTATTAATTTTGCACCTTTTATTCTAAGATTCCATAATCTACTATTTAAATAACGAACGAATAGATCGTTCGTCTCCGGCTCGCTACTATATCCTTTAACAGATTCCGGAGTACCTACATCCATAACTACTATAGCACAGTCGTTGGGTATCATACACTTTCAGCCCGTTCTATTAAAGGCTGCATAGCTTTAATATTTTTAACTTTAGAAGGGTTATGATATATTAATAAATTCTTATTATGATCTAGAATTTCGTTTACCTCCTTTTCTTTTCCGACCGATCGTTCTCTAAAAGTTTTTAGATTATGACTTATGATTTCCATTTTATAATCAATAGAATGCGGTAGTCCAAAATGTGTTTCTGAAGTAGGACGAAGATCGATACTATCGTAACTTTCGTCAAAAATATTACTAAAAGTTACGTACCCAAGAGATCTGAGATATCTCAACATAAACGAATTACCCCATAATATAAATGGATGTTGAAACAATATAGTCTTATATGTTTTTTCAGTGATAAAGAACATTGGCTCGTGTACTGATGTTTCTGGTATTAAATTAATACAAGTATTATCTATAAAGTCTTTAGGGAAAAGATCTTGCTTTTTTCCTATATCAGTATGAGTTGCATCTAATACATTTATTTCTTTAACTGAAGACATTATATCAGTTAATTTTTCTCTATACTTTATACTATATCTTTTAATCATATTTTCTATAGAGTCAGAGTCAGGTCGTTGGTGTCGATGCAACCAACTATACATTGCTTTATTCTTTTCTAGCAACCCTTCTTCTTGAAGGTGATACTTTAATAAACACTTTGCAGGTCTCGGACAACCGTTAAGGTATAAAAAATCGATCGGTTTTTTAAGATTAAATTTTATAGATTTAGAGTAATAACTATCAGGAACTCTAGGACTTGTACGTGTACTTACAAGTTCTCCAAATATATCTATACCAATGAAATTCATTTCTTCTACACCGTCATTGTGTAGTGTATGTGTTTTTAAATCACCAGTAATAAAAAATACATTCTTTAATGGTATCGATAATTTTCTAAGTTGGGGGAGAATGTATAGTTTAAAAGGATCATATTGTGCTTCTTCATTTCCGGGATGAAAGGCTTCGTGGGCAAAATGAAATACTAAAATACCCTTTCCTCTACTCAGCTTTTTAACTACCTTAGAACCTAACATTTTATGTAGATTTACAGAAGTACAAAAATGTTCATAATATAAAATATCAATTGGAAATATTTTAGCATGCTTTACTTTTGGTACTACCCTTGTACTAAAATATAAGTTCATTAATCGAGAAAATCTATGAAATTCAATATTGCCAGTTACCATAGTATCTTTATAAGGTTTAGTTAACAAATACTTTCGAGTGTCGTAAATCATTTAAACACCTCAAATGTTGATAAATCGGGATAGTCTTTCCATGACCATTTCTTAGCGATAGATTTTTTTGCTCTTGGTAATTTTTCTAGACCCAATTTAGCAGTTTCGGGTGTCATATAATAATGATATCCTATTTGATAAACTTGCTGTTCTGCCCAAGGTGCATTACGATGTCTTCCGTCGTAGCTCATTTTAATTAGTTCTGCCTTATCTAGCGCATTATTACATAATATAGCACCACCGCGCCCTAAACTAAGATGCTTTTGAAATTGGAAGCTTATACACATAAATGATCCGGATATATAACTATTAGGGCGCCATAATACCGCTGCATCGTATATTTCGCTTGTTAATCCATAATACTCTTCCCACTGAGCATCTATCCATGATATATTTGCTCCAATTTTTTTTGCTGTCATCGGAATACTTAGATATGTATGCTTTGGAACTGTAACATTTTTTATATTTTTATATCGTAGACATAATTCAATTGCATGTGTACAACAGTCGGTAGCAACAGCAAAGGGAGCACCAAAATAATCTGCTATTTCCTTTTCAAATTGTTCTACAACTTCAAACGCCATCAAAAGTCTTTATACATCTTGCGGGCGACCCTACATACATGCCCGGCTTTTCAATATTTTTAGTTACATTACTAAACGCACCTACTACGGTATTATCGCAAATTTCTAGTTTATTGGTTGCGCCGCTTCTAAAATTAAACATAACATTATTGCCTATATTACTTTTGCCCGCAAGCATTGTTCCGCTATGTAATATACAATTATTGCCTAGATGTGTATAATGACTTATTAAACAGTATGTTTCTAAAATACTATGCTTTCCAATACTTGCACCTTGCATTACTGTGCTAAATGGTCCAATACAAGTTCCGTCGCCGATTTCTGCTGTATCTGCTACATATGCAGTACTATGAACATAACTTGCAATATCATACTCGTCTACTTCCAAACATACGTCATGTCTTTCTTTTAAATCTAATCCAAAGCTAACAATATATTGAAAATCGTCCTTGTACAAGCTTCTTCTAAATTCTTGCGGTTCTATTATTGTAACATCGTCTGCTGCTTCGTGAGATAGGAATAGCATTTCTTGTGTTAAACTACTTTCTCGATATCCGACTAGCTTTATAGGTTTACTGTTTCTAATAAACATTTCTTAAAGTCCTAAAATATTTGTTTGTATCAATGTTATGCTTTTGAAAAGTCTTTTGTAACTTTATAAGCTGTTTTTGATTATGTGTGATAACTGGTAACATTTCTGTGTACATACTTTTTAAATCATCTATACTTAAACTATTAATATATTCTATCACATCGAATATTTTTTCTAATCTCTTTTCATGATTAGTTTCAAAGTCGTAACTTTCGTCCCACCATTTATTAAATGTCTTCCAGCCCATTTCTTGTGCAAATTGTAGACTCATTGGAGGACCTACCATAACAAAGGGTCTAGCATGTATTATAGCTTGCATAGTTTTTTCAGTAAGTGCAGCAAACGGCTGCGCAAATTTTGTTTCTGTTATTATTGCACAAAAGCTTTCGTTGTAGAATTTCGAAGGCACTATATCATGTCTAATATTAGGAGTTTGTTTATTATCAGATGACAGGGTGGTATCGACAATGTTATCCATTTGTACAGGAGAGTTATTTTTTAAAGAAGTTACTCCTGCACGAATCTTGTCAGAATATTTAAAATTATCTAAATCAAACCAAATATTTGATTTTAATTCCTTTATATCTGCATCATAGAACCAAGATAAATTTACATTATCATAATTTGATAATAATGCTGCTGTTAAGTGTCTATGTTCAGTATATTTCCAGTTTCCGCACCAAAATTTCTTAGTAACATTATTAGAGTCTGGTTGTGTAAAGTTAAATGTCCAGAATGTAGGATACTGCCAACCGATAGGTGTGCACCATAAATTTAAATCTGGGTATTTATGCATGAAAAGTTCTATCATATATGCATTGCAATAAACATTTATATTAGTAAGATTATTATTTTTTGCAAATTTAGTAATACTATCAAATTCTTTACAAAAAATATTGTCCGTATCTTCATCTTCAAAATTATGATAACTAGTATTATTTGGAGCATTTCTATTATAAAGTATAGGCAAATCAAATAAATGTATGTCAAGCCCATTATGATTTAGATATTCTTTATACATTTGAGAAACCTTTGACGTAGGTCTTTCTAAAAATTTTATATGTCCCGGATACATCACAACAATATGTTTACGTTCAATATCTTTTAAAAAATTGTTCTGTATTTGAGAATACATAGTATTTAAATCTTTGTTTTTTCCTCTTTTAACACTAGAAAAGTTTGCAATAGGAAAGTTAAAGTAAATATGTTCTCGTCTTGGGTCCATTGTTGTTCATCTCTACTAAATATAATATACAGCTATAATGTACTTATTGGATTAATAAAATGTTTAGACAAGGTTTGGTAACGCCGTGGTGGGGAACTATGCACACTACGCTCAAGTATGAGCGCAGGCCTCATAACGATCCAACTCAGATAGCAGAGTGGACTTCTCAAGGCTTTACACAAAAAAATTTTACAGGATCAATGTATGGCATGGACAAAGAAATGCCAGTATGGTCTGATCTTTTCTTAGATATATTTCCCAGTACTCATATCGGATTGTGTTTATACAAAATGGATACTGGAGACATTATGCCATTACATTCTGATACTTATAATAAATTTAAATCTTTATATAACATTGACAATAGTGAAAAAATTCATCGAGCAATTATTTTCTTAGAAAATTGGCAAAGTGGTCATATATTTGAAATTAACGGGACTCCAATAACTAATTGGAAGGCCGGAGACTATATTATTTGGAAGGGTAGTACTCCTCACATGGCTGCTAATTTAGGTAGCACTCCGCGATATACTGCACAACTTACTTTTTTGCCTCAAGAAAGTCTACTATAATATTTTCATTTAAATTACGAATTTTTAAAATTTTTGTAACATAGTTAAGTGTATCATCAATTGTTGCAGTATTACTTGTTCCTAAAATCCAGTTCAAATTAGATTCTAATGTATCTTTACATGCAGGGTGTCTTAAAATAACAGATTCTAATTTTTCTTTGATTATGTGTTTTCTTGCATCATCTAATACTTGCGGATTAAGATAGTTAGGTTGATGTACTCTTCCTAGAATAATTTTATCAACAGTTAACTTTTTCCAATTTTGTTCTGCAACAAAATCGTATAAATCATTTAAGTAAAAGGCACTTACACTGTTTAAACTACATAGTATAAAAGTTTCAACATTATTAGGATACTTTTCGCTTTCATTTATAGTATCAATAATTTTATTCCATTCAGCTGGAAAGCGCAGATAATAATTTATCTGATCAACACCGTCTATACTAAACATAAGCTGTGTCTTATAGAATTTTTCTAAGAGTTGAAAATCCTTAGGTTGTAAATAAGTTCCGTTAGTATGGAATCTTACGCTTATGTTTTTTGCAACATCAAGTTCTACTGCACGTTCAAGTAAATGCTTTACTTCTTTTAACATAAATGGTTCGCCGCCGCCGAATATAAATTCTTTTATATTAGGTAATATTTCGTCTATGTTGTTCCAGAATCTTTCTTTATTAATCCAATTATAGTCGTCTCTATTGTACTCTGTCTTATAAACAATATCTGACTTAACTTTAGGTGTAAGATCTTCTTCGTTTAGTTTAATAACATCGTCAAACCATTTATGACTTTCATTCGGTCTGCACATAATACATTTTAAATTACAAGTATTACCTAATCGTAAGTCTAATGTAATTAAATTTTTAATATCAACAATCGGATCTGGAAAGCTAGGTTTAATTATACCAAAAGTATTTTCAAAATGTCTATTACTACTAGTTCGATGACTATCTACTCCGTGTGCTTCATCGTTATAACATTGAGCACAATTTGATACCTTTTCGCCCTTTATCATTGCTTCGCGTACTGCAATTACTTCAGGATGATTCCATGCGTCTTTAACGTCTATTTCATTTAAGTTAATATTGTTATATGCTTTAGCTATACAACACGGAGTTACATCACCATTTGTAAATGTTGCTAAATGTATAAAAGGATATGCACACCAGGTGTCAGACATTGTTTATTATCTCCCATAGTCTAGGATTTACGCTACTTAAATCTTCGTTTCTTGTTTTGTCTAAGACATTTGTAAACATTTTAAATTTTCTTAATTGTTTTTCGTCATAGCTTTCTAAATCACAGATTGCTTTTATGTTATTATACCGCCCTATAAAATGTTCATCATTTAAAAAATTAGGGCATGACTCTACAAACTCTTTTATCTTTTTAAAGCATTCTTGTTTATAATCTGTAGGTAATATATCTGCACTAAGTTTTCTTGGGTCTGTTAGCACAATCGGAAGCATACGTATTCTATACCAACCATACTCTTTGTTTATATTTTCTATAAATTCAAAGAATTCTACTATATATTCTAAATTTACGCTTTGTACTACGGGACATGCAAACATTATAATATTACGAGGCAGTTCTGCCATTCTTCTAATATTTTTTTCTATTTGAGTCCATTTACTTGGATGACGCAAATACTCTTGTATTCTACCATAACCTTCAATACTAATTGCAATTTCTACACTTTTAAATTCTTGTATCATTGCATAAAAGTCATCTCTTAGATTTGTCATATTAGTATTAAATGTAAGGTGAACATTTTTTGCTACACCTTCAGATATCAGTCTTTCCATTAATTTATAATTTTCTTCTACAAGAGTAGGTTCTCCTCCAGTAAAGTAAATCTTTTTAACATCTTTTATGTTTCTATAGACGTTATCTTTAAATTTATTTGTCTGATACCATTCATTAATATTGTCAAGTTCAGGATCTACCCAAGACCATTTATATTGGCCTTGATCATGTAATTTTTTATATTCCTTGGCAATCTGCGAACTGTTTAAAGCGCCACAACTGCGACATTTTAAATTACATAAATTTCCAAACCTAAAGTCATAATACATTGGATCATGTTCTACAGCATAATTGTTATTAGAACTTGTAGCTATAATATTTTCAATCTCTAGATATTCATTGATGCCTAGATTATTCATAGTTTGACGCTGGCTTAGTCCTCCGTTATCTTCTTCTTTCCAACATTTAGAACATTCAGGAATACGTTCGCCGTTTAACATTTTTTCACGGACTTCTCGTATACTTTTACTATTGTAGATTTCGTTAATATCGTCGTGTCCTAAATTATAAGCTTTCCCGTTGTCGTCCGAAATTGTTTTTGTACTTAGACAACATATCTTACAATTACCAGTAGGTTCTGTAGCAAGATGTACCCAAGGCATAATACAGAAAGATTTTGATTTCTGTAAGTCTTCTTTTTTCATATCTTTTCCTTAGAAATTTCTATATCAACTGCACAACTACAGTAGTCTTTAGGACAAATAACAGGATTACCATCTAGCTCTAAGGTACCTTCATATATATTACCTACCTTGCCGCCAACATGACAATAACCTTTGTATATATCGCCATTGATTTCTATAATGACCCCTTCTAGGCCAAGATTACATTTGTAACCGTTAAATCTATTCATGTCATTGGCAATAAGATATTTGTAGTCTACGTCAACAGTCTTTGCATTACCGTCTTCTACAATCTCCATCCAATTATCGCCTCGTCCAAATAAACCTTTACACTTATCTATCTTATGCTGCGGAGGTGACCATTCTCCTAGATAGTTCGGAGGATTACGCAAGAACTCTAATTGTTCTGATGTATAATCAATTAGCCCATTAGCATCAACGCCAAAATCTTTTTGGATAGGCAAATATGTAACTTGTATATTCTTACGGCCTTTAAATCTTTCGCCAAGTTCTAATATAGTATCCCAATGTTCCGGTTCCATCATTAGATCTAGATTTACCCAACAATGATCTATAAGGTAATCTATATTTTTAGCAAGTTTATCAGGTTTGGTCCAATTAGCATGATAACTCATTACCAAATGATCTATATACGGTTCTGCTTCTTTCCACCAGTCTAAACCTCTACTACCATTAGTAGTCATTGTTATTTCACAACCTCTACTATTAAGATACTTTATCATTTCGATAAATTGGGGATGCAGTGTAGGTTCGCCTCCACTAAATGCAAATATAATTTTATTACCCGGCGCTATTTCTTTTATTCGATCTACAAACTTAGCAAGTACATCCATATCGATAGGATTTGTACTTCCGTTATTTAGATTAGGAGGGCAATAGCTGCATCGAAAATTACAAAAGTTGTGCAAACTCCAAGTAACAAAAAAAGTATCTCTATCTTCAATAAAAAAGATTTTATTTAAATATTTTGACATAATTTATAAAATCCTTCAAGTTCAGGAAATGCTTCTAAGAAATTTGTATCTCTTCGCTTGTCATGTTCATCAACAAAGATAACAAAATCTTTTCTGTATCTTGTTAACTCTTCTTCAGTAAATGTCTTATTAATCATATAATCACGTAATCTATCGATCTTATCTATAGTAAGTTTAGGAAAGCTTACACTTTTCATATAATCAACTGCTTCTTCTAAATAAGAAGAATATTCGTTAGGTAAAATTTGTATACACTGATGCGGAGGAAATCGTAGGTACGGTGTGTCAAAGCTAATGCGTCCAGGATACTCTGTGCGTAGTTCATGCATATATTCCATAAACTGCTTTACTCCGGGTACACTAAACACATTAAACGTAGATGTAAAGCTAACTCTGCACCCCGGAACTTCATCTAAAAATCGTCTTACATTACGCTGGAATTGTGCATAATCTAATCCTGTACGTCCGTATTCCGCTTGAATTCCGGTAGCGTCTAAACTAGCAAACATTTTAAATACGCCGACTTTATCTACCATACCTTTACCAGCTTCAATTGCTTGATCAATCAACTTGTCTGGTACACACATGTTAGAGTTAACAACTACTTCAAGCTTTTCGTTTGGATTTTCAGCAATGTAATCTAATAATGTAAATGTGTGTTTACTCATCAACGGCTCACCGCCCGTAACACGCAAGACATGCATGTGAGGATAAGCATCAGGTAGCCATTTCCAAAATGCTTCTACATAAGGGTTATGTTCTCTGTCTAGTATAAATGGTAAGGGTTGATCAGGCTTAATGTAATCATTAAAATCTGTACTTGTCTTATAACCTCCGTACTGTTTAACTTCTTCTAACCATTTACTACTTACTGTAGGGTTACAATAACTACATTTAAGATTGCATGTTGTACTGAAGCTTACTTCGACATGTCTTGGATATACATTTTCATCACCTGTATAATCTTTAAAAATATGTAAGTCGTTCTTAGCGAAAGTTTCTGCATTTCGTATTACACGATCACTAATATTTCCTAAATCTTCCATTTTCCAACAATAATCGCATTCTTTAGGACGTTCGCCGTTGAGCATAAGTTTGCGTTGACTTTTTTTAAATTCTGTATTATGTAGTGCTCCAGGATCTTTTTTAAGTTCTTCTAACGGTACTTTATGTGTCCAAGGATGATAGCAACTGTGTGTTTCTCCTTGTGCTAGATGCAATGTAACCATGTGCCACTTTGCACTACAAAAGGTTGGGGAGATTTCGTCAGCCTTTTCTAAGTGTATAAGATGTTCTTCTGATAAGTTACTGCGGTTTACAGTCATTATAAAATTTCTCCAATTCTGGGAATGTTTCTACAAAGTTAAATCCTTTGCGCTTATCGTGTTCTTTGTAAAAGTTATAAAATCTTGTATATTCAATAGCTGGCACATTTTTACTAGAGCTTACAGCATGTTCATACATTCTTTCAAACTTTTCAATTTCAGTATCTTGAAATCCCCAATGTCCGATATTATCTTGATCATTTTCTTTCATGTAGTCAAGGTCATTTTTTAGTATATCTAACATTTCTTTATTAGCAAGACTAACTGTTTGCCAGCTAGGATATCTAAGATAGCTGATATCTAACCAAATGTTTTTCCAGTCTTTAGCAGAAAATATCAGTCTATATTCAAGGAGCCAATCTAACAATAGTCTAAATTTAGGAATACTTAATAAATTAAAAGTAGCCATAATAACTACTTTGGAGCGCCATTTAATCATTGGCATTTCAGTAGTTACACGCATTAAATTTTTTATAAATTTTTCGTAATCTAAACCCGGTCGAATATATTCTGCTTGTTCGTGTGTGCTTTCAATGCTAGTGTAAATTTCGAAACGCTTTACTTTTTCATTTTCAATTAAGTCTTTACCAATTTCTATCAATCTGTCTATCAATTTATCTTGCACACACAGATTAGTGTTAATTAATAATTCCATATTTGGGTTAGGATTTTGTTGTATATATTCTAGAATACGCCATGTGTGTTTGCTCATTAGCGGTTCGCCGCCTGTAATTCTAAATACTCTCAAATTTTGTGAAAGTTCTGGCCATATTTTCCAAAATGCATTTACGTAAGGATTATCCTCTCTTTCGGGTATAGGAGTCATACCTTGTCGATCTAACCATCCTAAATCAGCATGTTTAAAATCACCTAAATCGTAAGGACCGTTCCTGCGAATATCGTCTTGCCATTTAGAACTAATTTGCGGACTACAATACATACAATTAAGATTGCATACATTACTAAAGCTAACTTCTAAGTATGTTGGTAAGAATTTTTCGCTTAATGGATCTTGCAAAATTGTGTCAATATATTCAGCACTCCAATATTCAGAACTTTTATAATGTCTATCACTTAGATGGTCTTTTCCTAAATTTTCTATATTCCAACAATAGTTGCATTCTTTAGGTTGTTTACCTTCTAACATCTGCTTACGCTGCTCAATCTTATATTGAGTATTATGCAAGGCATGAGGATTTTTTTCTAATTCTTCAAGAGGAATTTTATGAGGTGCAGGGTGATGACAACTATGTGTAAATCCATTTTGTAAATGAATTGTTACTTGTGTCCATTTGGCAGGACAAAAGCTACAACTTGTTTCATTTAACTTAGATTGTATTTGCCTTGCATTTTCATTATAATAACTCATTCAATGTCAATCGCTTTTTGCTGATATACTCTTTCAGGATTTTGGTACACAGTTTTAAAGAACTTACTCTGATCAGGATTTAATGGTTGTTCTGCAATAGGTATATCTAATTCATTAATTAACTTAATACCGTATTCTTTTATTTCAAGATCAATGTCTTCAATCGATTCAAAAGAAACTTTCCATAAATCATTTAGATATTCAAAATCACGCACCTGCACATAATCCCAGTCTGTACACATTGTCATATAAAGACCAGCACGAGCACCTAATATAGCCCAGTTGCCGTTTTCGGCATCTGCTCCTATCATTAGCCATACATACAACCTTTGTAAGTTTTTCCAATGAAGTGATTTAAATTCTTGTTTGTTAACACGAAGTCCTCTATCAAGTGCCATTTTAACACCTTCACGAAATCCGGCTCGCCAAGCTTGTTGAGGAGTATGATTATTCCAAACATCACTGAAGCAACTATTTTGTTGTATATACTGTATATCCCAACAAAAATCAACTTGGGCGTGTTTATTCATTGGATCGGCATTTTCGTGTGTTCTCATATTTAGAACAAACTTTTTAGGCCAGCACTTAAGGCCGCCGTTACCGTACATAAGGCCGTTTATTTGATTATATCCTGCCCAACTAATTACACAATTTTCTAAATCTGTATGTTCTTCAAAGTCAATTTCCTGATTTAAAAAATCAGATCTAATTACGTTATCACCATCTACAGTAATAAATCGATCAGTTTCACTTAGTTCAGCACAGGCTTTGTGTGCAGCATCCGAACCTTCTACCCCATGTACACGTTTTGCCCAAGGAACTTTACTACACAAATCTGCATAGTTCTTTTCTGCGTTAGGTTCATCGTATGAAAGATAAATGATGTCGTAATCAACTACTCTAAATTTTTTTGTCATTGTATGTGCTCATATGCGTAACTATCAAAATATTTGGCTGTGTAAATACTTACTTCTCCAACGTTAGGATCAAACTCAAACTGGCAATCAATATCAAAAAAATCATTATCGATAATCTCTCTAAGATTAATGTGAAAAGATGCATACAGTATATTTGGATCATTTTTTGCAGTAATACTAAAATGCAAATTTACTCTTTCCGGACGCTGAATTAAATGTTTGTTTTTTCTTAGTTCAGGATCTAAAAAAGCTCTCCAATAGTTTTCTTTTTGATCATATTGTATTCTTAAATCTACAAGATCATTATTTGCAGGAATTTTATAAAGTTTATCACTTACAGTTACAAATAAGTCCTCAAATGTTTGTTCTTTTAATTTTAGTTGCTTTAATGCACTATCATATTCAACACGATAGTCGCATACACGTTTTTTACCTGACATAAGTTCTTTTACATCAGTATGAGGGACTTCTAAGACTTCATATCCTTCAAAAGTCTTATATCTACTAGTGACTCTAAATATAGTCCCGTCAGTTACATTATAATGCACATAACTTTTAATATCTTGTGTAGCGTCAATTGTTAAAGATTTAATAAATTCTAGTGCATCAGACATTCAAATATCTCCTGTATACATCTAATATACCTTGTTTGTCGATAAAATCATTTTCGGTGTAGTGAAGGATACCAATCTGTTTATAATTACCTAGCTTAATCGAACAGTCGTCGCTAATATAAGTACCTACGGTATCTTGCCAACTCGATTGCGATTTAATCCAATTTTGTATCTTAGGTTTCATATGTGTAAAGCTAGGAAACTTTGCTATTTTATTAGTTATATCTTCGTCACAGTCTAATATCTTAGATACAATCGATGCTGTTACGTCCATACTACATCTTCCTGGATAAAATTCTTTAGCATATTGTCCATAAAATAATTCCCAGTTATTTGTAACTAATTCCATCCATTTATAATACTCGTGAGCAAACTCACCTTTTTCAAAATAGTGAAATCCTACATATAGATTAGGTAACTTATTTGCAATAAATGTCTTTCTATAAAAGTCACTAGTAACTAATTCGCCTCGATAAGTATAGACATTGCTTGTAAAATACATTTTATAATTTGAGAGGAAGTCTATCCAACTGCTAATATCTTGCAATATTAACATATCAGTGTCCATTACAATAGTACGTTCATAGGGACTAGCGTGATATATTTTCCATCTATTTTCTACTTTCCATTCAGTATTTTTTGCACTATCACCAAACGGTATAGGAATAATTTTATCAAAAAATTGTATATACTCGTCATCAATACTATCGTTTGTAATTATACTGATAGGCAAGTTTGGATTTGTTAACTTTACACTCATAGCCAAAAGACATGCTTGTATAACATAATTATCTCGACTATTATTTTGTGCAAGAACTACTATTCCCGTATCAGTCATTTGACACCTCGTCTATTGCTCTATTTAGACTGAACTTGTTCATTACATGAATTGTTTGTCCTATTGTTTTTAATGCTGTATACTCTCCGAGATAATCTTTCTTTTCTACTAAAAAAGTTAGTTCATCATTATGCATCTTCCATAATAAATCCTTATCAATAGTATAAAGAAGCTTTCCGGGCATCGGTGCAGCAAAATTACCTGGCTGAAATCCGTTCATCATATGAATAGCAATACTAAATGCAAAGTCGTTACGGAAGAGACTGCTACTCAGTAAGTATGTTCTATAGTAATGCGGCCATTCGTCTTGTATGTGTCTTACTAGATCAAAAAATATTTTATTTTCTCGACTTTTTCTAAAAAAGACACATGTAGCCCAGTAAAAATCAATACCAAAATCACTTATATATGTAAATTCAGTTTCGTCACGCACCTTTGCTAAATCGTCTGCATCTTTATATATAAGAAAATTATTTTTTGAGTCGAAGCAACTCTTAAACATATCATTACAAATTACTATATCACTGTCTAGCAACAGAGTTTCATCATAAGGACTGCTATCATATGCATTAGACCTCATTCTATTTTTAAAATTTGCAGATTTTTTTGTTAGGGCGCCGTCAAAATATAGTCGATGGTTATCGTCGTTGACATATTCAACAGGAATTACCTGATCAAATACATCAGGATATGCTTCGTTTAAATAATTTACACTATCAGTAATTACACTTGTAGGCAAATTTAAATATTTTTTTACACGCTTTGCTAGGAATGCTGCTTGCTTAACATAATCTACATGACCATTGTTCCTAGCAAATACTAGAACACCTTTAGTCTTCATAATCGATCAATTTCTCTACGTTTCTATTCTTTTTAAGTGCTTGGTATTGAGAATAATACGTATTTGACGCAGTAAAATACACATCGATAATACTGTCATAGAATTCTTCCACATCGTCAATGTTTGCAGGAATACCGTTATCGTCTGTTAATACAAAAGAATCTTGATCTTTGTCAATCATCATTCCTACAAAGGTCATTAAATCTCTAGAAACAGTAAACTGACTTCCATTATAAAAATATAATAAATCTTCTTGGTATTTTTCCTGGATTAATCTCTTTTGATTATTTAGAGTGACCATATAATTACTAAAGTCTAGAGCTTTTGAAAGCCGTTCGTCCATAAATGTCTCCTGTTATATTATACTAGTATATAACAGAAGTACTAAATTGTCAAGTAATTATTGGTTATAGATCTGATATTGTTCGTCCAGTAATCGTATCGCCGTAAACAACTGTATCTCTTGTAACGCCATTAATTGTAGCAACCCCGTTAGGTACTAACAATCCTACAGTGCTTATAAATGTTCCAAATACGTCTTCTTCAATTCCCCATGTAGGATCATTTGGGCCGCCATCAATAAATGATGCTTTAAGACGTACCGTTGTATCATCTAAATTTAATGCATACAGCTCATAAAAGCTATTTGTGTAATTTGCTCCTACGTCAGCACGATATACTGCTTGATAAGACCCAGTAAGTTGATAATTTCCAAAGGGTCGAGGAATTCCTACTGCGGCATTGCTATACGATCTGTTTGCAGTAAAAGAAACTGTTCCCATTGCACTCATAGCAGCTTGCCAATCAACTGTTTTTAGTTGACTTCCTGCATATTGTACTTCTGCACTTGTTCTAATTTGGCCGCCACTATTAAAAAAATGCCTTCTACTTTCTGCACTTTCAAACACTACATCAAAAATATGATTGCGTTCACCATTCCATGTGCCAGTTGAAGCCGGTCTAATACTAACTATAGGATTTCCCGAAGTGTCATCTAAAGTTTCGATATCTGCTTGTGTGTTATCGTCTATTAAAAATCTGTCAGCTTCGATATCTGCATATAAGCCTTCAAGTGCAATAGCATATGCTTCAAGTACTTTATCTGTACTATCAGCATTAGTATCGTAATCGCCAATTACAAACGGTTCTACTGTTACAGAAGATGCACCTAGCTGATGAATTCGTACTCTAATTAAATCAATGTACAAATTTCTATACTGATCAGCAGTTATAGTATCTGCAGATACTATACTAGTTCTTGATCCAGTAACAGTTCCGTCTACTACAACTTCTCCGTAACCAAATGTAGGCGTTGAAGCTGACGAAGTGCCTAATATGGCATCAACATCTTGTCTTATTTGATTAAATCTACTTGCTAATATTACAGTCGGCATTAGGCTTCCACATCTTTAAACTATTTATAACCAAACCGAGTAAGTTAAGAAAGAGTTGACTCGTTGAAGTAGCTCGGTGCTTCAACACTTACACTATCACTGTCTGCTCTAAATTCTTGTACTGTACTTTCTAATCTACCATCTACATTGTTATCAATATTATTATCAATAACTACGTCATTAAACTCGACTCTAAATAAAATTACATTCGGGTTAAGTGCATCAAATCTTGCTTTTAGCGTATATAAGTTTCCGGCATAAATTCCACTGTATGTGCCAGCACCTACTTTTTGATAAATTGTTTGATATTCCGATGTTAGTCCATAGTTTCCAATGTTAGTGCCACTCCCATCGCCTGTACTAGTTGTTGCAGAATGATTAAAAGATACAATACCTATTTCTGTACATAATTCTGCCCAATCCAAGCCCTTTGGCGTCGAAGCATTATTATTAGAAGCACTGAAACGAATTTCTCCGCCTGTGTTAAAAAAGTGCCTACGATGATCTTTGTCGTTAAAAGTTACACTAAGTTCTTGAAATCTTAAACCATTCCAGCTACTTGTTAATCTATCTTGTATTGCTAGCTCAAGACCGCCTTCGCTGGGATGTATAACAAATTTATCAACTTCAATATCACTCATTAAATTTTCAAAATCAGAAATACCTTTTAGATCACCTTCAGGATCAACAGTTGTAACTCCGTCATCGTTTACAAAGAAGCTTGTCTGTTCAGCAATTACATTTAAATTTTGAATTATTTCTGCAATTCTAACATCGCCGGGCCCTACTTGGTGTATCCTAGCTTTAATCATGTCAGCATAAATGTTATTAATATCCGATGCACTAATTGTGTCGTTAAGACTAGTCACTGACGCACTAGCAATACTTTGACCGTAGCCGTTTTCGCCAGCGCCATTTCCTAATATTAACTTTATTCGTTCATGTAAATTTGTAATTCGTGCAGCAGTAATTTCTGACATAATGATTCCTTAAACTTTTAGTACGCATTCTACTAGTTTTTCGCCCTCGTTACTATCTGATTTTAGTGCTATACCAACTATGCCCCCTAGTGTGTCATCAGTTGATGCAACACCGTTACTATGTACATAAACTTTATCGCCCTTAGATACTGCACCAACAATTCTAACTGGTACTCTACCTTTAAGTGCAACTGCTTGCCCTTGTTCTAAATCTGAGTTCATTAAGAAAGCCGGTTTAGCAGATATAACGCCAACTGGCTCGCTGCCTTCGGCTGCTGCTGTGAGCTCGTCTATACTATCTTCGCCTACCATTACTACTGTACCTGTTTCATAAGTATCTTCTGTAGTATATTTTTCAGCAAGATCAGCATAACGTGCTTGTGTTGCAGTACCTTCAAATAGGTTAGCTGAAATGTTGCCATTTGCATCACGTACTGCTACTGTATTATTAGATGAGCTTGTACTTGCAGAACGGAAATCAGTTCCAACTCTAAGAGTTCCTGCTTTACTAGCTTCTCCCACAAAGTTTACAGCATGCATTTCTTTCCAACGCAAACTAGAAGTACCAATATCAAACTGATTATCAGCTGCTGGAACTAATCCGGTTGACTTAAATGTACAAACATGTGTAAGTGTGCCAGCTGAGTCAGTTACTTTAACTTTAATAATACTGTTTTGCCCGCTTACGTTTTGAATTACACCTTCGTCGCCGTTTTCGACAATTAATTGGAAGTCTTGGTTGTCACCGATGAATACACCAGCGTCTGGTACTTCAATTCCTTCTGAAAATATTGTTGAACTACCGACTTCTGCTCGAACAAACTCTGATGCATCAACTCCGCCTAATTTTAATGCATTTGACGAAGTTCCCCAAAAATAATGATCGGTGCTTGTCGCGCCGCCTGTAGCTAATTTAGTATTAACTAATGTAATACCTTTCTTAATTCTATCAAATCCATCAATCGGTGTTGACTCATTTAGGGTAAACTCATTCGGACTAACAACAAAAAGTATTTGATCTTCAACAGTTGCACCAATAACACCTCTAGTGCCGCCGATATCATCAAGGACTTCGATACTTTGCATTTGGGTTACGCCTTCACCAGCGTTCTGAGGTCCGATTAATATAAAATTTGTTCCATTATAAACATAAAGTTGGTCGTTTCCGCTATCCCACCAAAAGTCACCAATTGTTAATCCAGTTGGTTCTTCTGTAGAAATTTCTGATCCGCCTGTGGTTCTAAACTGTGCGCCATCGTAAAATTTTAATTTACTATTCGACGAGTCAAACCAAACTTGGCCGCTTATCGGCCTTGCTGGCTGATTTGCTCCTGCAAAGCTTTCAAGTAAGTATAAAAAATTCTCATTTTGAATTTCACCGTAACCTGAATAATTTTTACCAATGAACTTAAGATCAGTTGTTTGATCTACTGTTCCGTCTTCAACTACTGTTAGTAGTGTGTTATTATATCTATCAATTTGATATGCCATTTTGTGTTAACCCCTAAATGCTTAATATTATTTATCGTTTTTTTATTTTATCAATATGCAATGGTTGATTGATGTTCCCATATTACACCGTTTGACTGATATGTCATTACAGCTCTAGTAGGTTCAAGAATAACATTACCACTAGCACCTTCTGGATCAAATGTAACGTTCTGTGTTACTGAGGCATTTTCAACACCATTTTTATCTACTGCAATGTAGCTAATATTTTTAGCTGCTTCAACATCCACGCCATCAACTGTTGCTCCAGCATACGATGTTGTATGAATTTTAGCTATTTTACCGTTATTAATAGGTAGAGGCTGATATAAATCTGTTAAATAGCTGCTTACTGCATTTTGCAAAGCAACACCGACGCCTAATCCTGTAATATCCATAGAAAATACAATAGTTTCTACAGCAATTTGGGTGTCGGTATAAATCTTTGTGCTTGCATCTTGATCGTCTGTAGGATCAGCAAGACCTGTAATTTTTTGAGAATCGGTGATGTGTATGTCACCAAATCCTGTGATATTAATACCTCTGCCGTCATCATCAATACTACTTGCAATAATCGCCATGTCATTAGTTGACGATATGGTCTTACCATTTATTCCAATTTCGTCTACGTTTAAATAGATCAAAGTTCCAATTTCATCTAAATCTAATGCTTTTTGTACATTAGTTAAACTTGTATTTGTTAATTTGTCTTGACCGCCTATTTGATAAGTTTTAGTATTATCGCTAATATCAATGTTTACATTAGAAGTCCAAGCATTTTCAGCAGTTATCCAAGCCCAAGATTTTTGGCCCGAGTCACTAGTATCTAGAATTAATCCTGCATTATCTGCTTCTGCACCTGTAAGGGTTGTTCCGTCAGCAGTCTTGGCGATTTCTATATTTTTGTCTTCTACTCTTAATGTAGCAACATCAATACTAGTAGTGTCACCTTCTACTAAAAGATTTCCAGTGACTCGCAAGTCGCCTTCAACGTCTAATGTATATTCTGGCAATCT
>Ga0209654_1001448_pt1 | contig 18925 bp, 17 predicted proteins | sample SaaInl1SG_22_DNA_FD_184646 | JGI IMG/M metagenome (GOLD analysis project Ga0209654, IMG submission 184646) | Marine microbial communities from expanding oxygen minimum zones in the Saanich Inlet - ESP_161SG_22_DNA (SPAdes) (version 2) | ecosystem: Environmental > Aquatic > Marine > Intertidal... | reverse complement strand
GCTCTTCTGCTGCTGGCTCTTGAGCTTGCTCAGCACTTTTAGCTGCTGTTTTAGCGGCAGCTTCTTTAATTGATTCAATCTCGTCAAGGAGCTGTCTTGTTTCTTCGTCTGCATTATATAATTCTTCTAGTTCTGACTCTAGCTGTTGGTCATTGTACTGAGACATGATAATGTTGTACGCTAACTCATCAGCAGTATTACCTTTAAAAGTACGTTTAGATCCATCCTCAGTGTCTAACGTAACAGAAAGGATGTTACCCTCATCATCACGGTTGATCGCAGCGAGAGGGTTACTATAATTGTTCTTGTAGTTCTTACCACGTACAACGATGTTGTCACCTTCTATAGATACAATATCTTTAGCCAACTCAATGCCAGCATCTTGTAAAGACTGTTTACCGATATCATCAAGGTTACCAAGTTCTAAGATCTGGTCGTCATCAGTATACAAAGCAATCTTACCACCGCCTTCATCTGTTAATACACCTGCTTGACCATTAATGATAACACGCTTACCTACAACATCATTAACTTTTGTTGATGTAGATTCTGGAGTCATAGCAATTTCAACAGCTGCTGGTTCTTCTTCGCCTTTAGTTTCCGTCTTTGGAGTTACAGGCACAGCTTGATTTGCTGTTTTACTTTGTGGGTATTTTTTATGAATAGTCTCACGCTCCTGGAGCAATGCCATAGCTTGCTCTTCTCTTTCAATACGTAGCTCTGGATCAGAAATCAAACCTAGTTGCTGCTCAAGGATGTCAAGCTCATTGTCAATATTAACAACACGCTTACGGTCCTCCTCACTAAATTGTTCGTAGTACTCACGGTCTTCCTGAATAAGACGATCAAGTTTTCTTTTCTCTTGCTGTATAAGTTGTTGAGCTGTATTTACTTGCTGTGGATCATCCATCTTATCCATGCGTTCTTGCACAGACTCAATAGTTCTAGCAGCCTTAGCTCTAGCTTTAGTATTCTTTAGACTACCACGAGCTGCCCGCCCATTGGCAATGACTTGGATACCACCACCAGATCCGAATCCCATTGCATAAGCATCAATGATTTTTGGAATCTCAGCATTGATCTCCTCAAGAGTCTTGCCTTCTTTAATACCACTTGTTACAATGTCCCAGGTCTCAACAATTACTTCTTCAAACCCTTCCTCATTACCCATAGCTACCATCTTCTTGTAGATGTCGCTTTTACGAGCTTCATTAATGAATTGGTCTTTAGCTATAGCTGACTTTGATGAACTAGATAAAACACCTCTTGCAGCGTCAAGGTCACCACGGAACAAACTCTCTGTTAATGTTTCTACTGTACCCTGTGCAAATGCAAAAGCCAGCTTTTCCGCTGGACTGTATCGTGGATCATCCTCTATCTGACGGTATTTATTACCAGCAGATGAAGCCCCCATAGCAATAGTACCTCCAGTAATACGACTTGATAGGTAGCCTGTACCTACCGCGCCTCCAGACATACCTACAACAATACTAGGAACATTCTCAAGTATGCCGTCAAACAACAACCAAGTAGCTTTTGAAACCTCACCTTGAGTAAGGTTAGTCCAAAACCCTTTATTCAAATCTTCTTGTGTAAGATTAGGGCTAAAGATTCCAGAACCTATAGCTCTAGCTTTCTTGAAATACTCTGCATTTTCATTATAGGTATCTGCAAGATCTCTAAAATAGTTGCCCTCTTCAAAAGACTTTTCTGCTATAGGGTTAGGAACACCTGTCAAAGGTGATGGGAATTTACTTGATTCTTTGATGACACCATTAAATATGTCTAGTACACCACCAACAAATCTATTTGAACCGCCTACAATTTGAGATACAATAGGAGTTTCCGCCATCCAGTTGTAGAACGACTTATCAATAGAATCGGTAATTTCTGGATCCACACCTTTAGAGCGTTGAAAATCTTTATACGCTTGGGTTGCCCAGTTGTTTGCTTCCGTGTAATCAATCCCTTGAGAGGGTGATTGTAAATTGGTAACCGAGGATTCTGAAACTGTAGCTTCTTTTTTTTTTGGAGAATAGTCTACAGATTCCTTATACATTGGGAATTTCTGCAAAATAGAATCAACCAATACATTGTCATCGTAAGACTCGTAAGCTGGATATTTAGATTTTATCTGAGCTGCAAACTCCTGTACAGATAGCTTTTCGTTGGGCATACCTATTGTTTTATATTATAAGTTCAAGCCTAATGGATCGTTAGACGAAGGTACGGAATTATTCAACAGACCTGCTGGATCGTTCATATCAATAGGTTGACCTTGCATTGCTCTTTCAATACCTCTGTTGCTTAAAACTTGAGCAACCTCGGCATCTGTCGCACGTCTAGTAGTAGTCATTTTCTTTCCGTCTTCTTGAATCAACAATGCCCCACCAACTCCAGCTTTAATTGCTGTAATCTTTTTGCTTAGGTCATCATCAATGGCGCTTTCTGTTTCAACAAAGTAACTACCATCTTTTTCGTAGAACTTAACGATCTTCTCTTTGACTCTCACTTCTCTACCAACAGCTGTAGGTTTATTTGCTTGAGCACTATGCTCCTTCTCAACAGCTTCTTTTTCCTGGTCTTTAAGGTTTTCGTAGTCATCACCATACTTGTCGTTAGCGATTTCATTAAGACTTTTCTCTGCTGTTGGATATGCAAATGAAGTATCTAATGGTTTAGGCAATGTTATACCTTTTGCCTGGGTTGTTCCCATCATTACAACCTTGCCATCTGGATCGTAGATATTATCAAGGTCTGTGTTGAATGTTTTTAGACCTAGATCTGAATCACTTATACCTTTTGTCTCATCACCAGTCTGTTTAATTTGACCAGCAATTATCTTCATGGTATTTTCAACGTAGTCATTTATATAACTTTCTCTGGTGTCGTCATCTTGACTCATGATGAAGTTATACTGCTGTGAGTTAGTGATTTTATCTTTACCCAAGCTACGTAAGCCACCATATACAGTAGCCATCTCCATATTATCCGTACCGTAACCAACTGTTTTAATAAGCTGAGAACGTGCTGTAGAAAGAATACCGTTTATATCGTATCTAGCTGTAGACGGATCATAAAAATCTGTATCCAGTCTTGGCTGAATTTGTCCAATAATTGTCTTAGCCATTTCATCTGGAGCTGTAATCTGGAACTCCATAGACTTAGGGATAACATACTCGTCCATAGCCAATAAGCTATTGGAAGTTTGAGGCATATATCTATACGCTCTTGAGTATTGATCATACTCATCATAGCTTACCCCGTAAGCTGAAGGGTCTGCTCTATACGCTGAAGTATTTTCATAGTACCCTTCTGTGAGGAACTTAGCCTTACCTGCTACCTTAGCGTAATTAGCGTATGCATTATCTAATGCTCTACGAGTAGATGTATTATCATCAGAAGCAACAGCATTCATAGCAGACTCTACCTGATTCCACTCTTGCTGTACAGCAGGAATAAAACCTTCAAGATAGTTTTCACCAGTTTGCTTATAATCGTTAATGTAATTATACGTAGCCGCCTTCTCTTTCTTAATTTGATTCTGGCGTTGTTGCGCCATACCAAGAAAGTCAGGTGTTTGAATTATAGTGCTTGGTACAAACTCTGCCATTACTTAAATCTTTTTGTCTTTAACAGGTTGCGGAAATACTTAGACTGTGCTGCAATCTTTTTAGCTTGCTGTGGGTTCAATACATATTCACCACCTGTCATCTCTCCAACTATGTCTCCATCTTGGACCATGTAAATAGGGTTGCTGTCGTGGTTAAACTCACCAGGAGTTTTAATAGCACCACCTTGCTTATACATTCCTTGAATCATACGCAAAGCGTCCTCTTCTTCCTGCGGTGTCAAATCACCAAGAGGTGAAGTCGTTGGCTTATACATCTCAGCAATAGCTTTTAGATCTAGAGGCTGACTAGCAGCACCCTTTGTCAATGCCTCTTCAGCTAAGTTTAAGCCTTCAGCACCTTCGCCTAGTCCTTTACTAGCTAGTTCTAATCCGGGTGTGTCAGCAGGTTTGTTTTTACTTCCTGTAGATCCAAGTGCAGCTGCGTAACCGATTGTTCCTCCAATATCAGATACACCGCTTACAAGATTCTGAACACCAGCGTTAATGGCATTTTGTGCCATTTGTGTTTGCATCAACTCACGCTGTGTATCACGAGCAATCTGACGTTCAGAACCCATAGCACTAGCGCCTAAGGCACGCATAATATCTTGTTGCTGTTGATTATATAGTTGGTTAGTAGCGTTAGTTCCAGCTTGTGTAACCTTACCAATACCACCAATAACAGCACGAGAACCCGATTGCTGCAAAGCTTCTGTAGATGTTGCAAGACTTCTATTAATTGCATCAATGCGTTGTTGAACAGCCTGCCCTGCTTTAGCTTGTTTAAGCATCTCAGCATATTCAGCAGGTTTCATGCGTGAAGCCTCCTCTACACCAGCTAGTGCTTCTCTACCAGCACGTTGCTGATATAGACCATAGCCAGCCTTTCCGAGCCCGGCTACACCCTGCGCTGCAAGAAGTGACATTGTAATTGGATCCATAGTGCAAATTTACGTATTTTAATTATGTGCCTTAGAGTCCGCAACCACAGCATTTATGGCAAACAACTCTACAGGATTTGTATCTGTTTTTGTTAATCTAATTTTAGCGTAGTAATCTCTAATCTGGTCACCCTCAATTGCGGAGTCAGCAACAAGAACAATAACATTGTTTGCTGCAACACCCTGAACAGTACCGCTACAAGTTAAACTTTTTACTCCAGAAACGCTACTAGCTGTTACTTGTAAAATGTCAAGCTGGTTACCGTTAACCTTGTAAAGCTTAGAGTTTGTTCCAAGTGGGAAGCTCATTGAGGCGATATCATTCTTAAATATGATAGTATCATTTGAGACACTATCTACAACTCCAAGTGAGAAGAACTCGTTTGTACTTGATGTAGATGTAATGGTGTTCCCTTTTTCTTTGGTCGCTCCATGCACATAAGTATAGTACATACCTTCTTTCTCCTTGAATGAAGTATCGTCAATAACAGCTGTTTGATCCGTTGTGCTAATTGTAGCATCCCATGCTGCATCACCCTCCAGAGATAAAGACTCGTAAACCTTTATAGACGATGGAGATGTTCTTGAGATAACCTCAACAACAGATTGAGCAGCAGGAGAACCATAGAAGCTGTTTCTATCTGCTGTTTCTTCATGCGCATACATCTTACCACTCTTAAACGAGTACATTTTATTATGTACACTAACAACATCTTCTGGAACAAACGAGTACTCTGTAGTCCAAACTTTATTCTTATATGAATATCCAGTTGTAAATCCTTGTAGGATTATTTCGCTAGGAGTAATGTATCCATCATCATCTGTGTTACAGTGAGGGTTGTCAAACGTAAAACCAGGAAGGTTTGAGTCTACACGTATTGTTACAAAGAAGTCTAAGTTGCTGTTAGTAGCAATACCATATAGATTGTTAACCTGAGATGTTACGTTTACATATACTGGATCTCCGTTGACTAGATTATCTAAGTATACTACAGCTCCAACGCTGTCATCAAAGTAATCACAGGTATTATCAAATGCTCTTGGATCACTACTAAAATTCCAAACAGCTAAAGGATTGTAAGCAACATTTGCTATCACCTTTGTGCCAGTAGAATCAATCTGAGCTGTATAGTTGTATTGAGTACCTGGAGATGATGCTACAGCATCAACAAGGATACCAGCTTCAGAAAGGGTTTCTGTAGACACAATGTATTCTTCATTCTCAGTATCAATTCCACCTATAATTAACTTTGGTTGGTAGCTGCTAATTGCACCAAGTCTTTCAGTGAAATAAGAATCCATGTTAGCATCGCTGATCAATGTCATTCCAGAGTTGCCCAATGAGACAACTTTTCCTGCATTGACATCAACAAAGTATACATTACCATCCTTATGAGCTACGGATTCTCTGTTCTGTGTTCCGTAATTTCCTGCGTAGTATTGTTCAGATTGTAACACGTTTGTGCTTAATGCAACAAGACCGTCACCCTGTGCTGTTGTAATTACATTTCTGTTAACAGCAAGTGCACCACAACCAGATTCCTGCACAAAGTATAGCTTCTGGTTATAGCTTACCAAAGCATTAATAGTACCCTCTTCGTAAGAAAGATCCTTGAAGTTTGCTAGAGATAAGTTAAACGAACTCAGACCATTACGTGAACCATCAATGGTAAACACATCTGAATATGTTATAGAAGCTTTTCTCTTGTATGTTTTAGCGTCAGGTATGTATGCTATAGGGCGACCTATAGAACTGCTCTTAGAATCAAAGAAATCACTTACTGTGTAAGAGTCTATTAAGAATACAGTTCTATTAAATGATGGATAGCTTCTGTAGTATGTATTATCTATCTGATCAACGGAAAGTAAAATATTTCTAGGTCTGTAATACGCATCACCTTGAATTATCTCAATAACCTTTTCTTTAAAGTTTGATACATTTCCATTATACCCACCTATAGCTAATGGCGTTACTGAATTATCAGTAGCGTAGAAGTAGTAAAAGTTTCCTTGTTTGTAAACGTTACCAATAGATATAGAGTTCTGCCCAACAGAAATAGTATCTCCTTTAAATATTCTTGTAGGCGTGTTGCCCTCTAATAAGTTATTGTTTGATGATGTTATTGATAAAGTTAAAGATGTTGATGATCTGTCATCTTCATGAGCACCATTTACAATATCGTAATTAGTTCCTATTTCATAGTAGATGTTTTTTTCTGATACTTCTGTTTCGTTGTATACCTCAACAATACATTCTTCAAACCACTTACTAGTTCCTTTATTGATATCAGATATTTTAAATCCGTTGGCTTCATTGTTTTCTTTTAACAGCAAGAAACTACCAGTAGTCTTTTCTTTTGCTCTTTGAGAAGACGTATCTAATATAGGGTTTGACAAGCTGTCGTCTAATGATTCAAAACCAACCACCTCAAATTCGTAGTCTGTTCTATTTCCATTTCCGTAAGAGATTACACGAAGCTTATCACCCTTTTTATATCCATATTCAATATTAGCACCATAGGAATCGTTGTATCCAGATCCTTCTTTAAACAAGGTGTTCAGTGATATGTATATAGTGTCGTTTATAATGTCTACAGATCCGTCCCATCTGTAAGCAACAAATGCACCACCAATACCGTATATAAATTTGCTTTCTGTGTTTCCTTTTCCTACATATACAGGAGCCCATTTTTTAGCCCAAGATGGAGGATTGTGACTAAGCCTCATTACAATTGATGATGAGCCATACAGATTATTCTCTAATAATCTATCATTAAAAGCATTGACATAAACATCACCTACTTCTTGTACACCTCCACTTCTATTTCTGTCGTCATAATAAACTATACCTAGTTTATGAGAAGAACCAGATTTAAATGTTTTACTTTCAAGAAAACTTTGGATTGCAAACGAATTGCTGTAGACCTCATCTGTCGTGAAATCAATTTTATGAAGAAGATTTTTAGTAGTGCTAGTTCTTATGATATCTTTTTTATCTCCATTCAAAAAGAATTCAGAAACATAAAGCTCGGTTGTAGCCAGTCCAACATACAAGTCTGTAGATTGAAATAAGGTTGAAAAGGTTAACATCCCTTTGATTTCTACCTGACCAGAACCAGATATACCTATACTTGCATCACTAACTGATTGACCATTTTCTAACGGATATATACTAGATCTTAACCTTAATTGATTTAAATCTGCTTTTACAATATCAATTGCTAAAGATTTACTTGTACCTGCTGGTATGTAAGACCTTTTCTTTATAGATATAGGAGTAAAACCAATAGTAGCGCCCCCTGTTACAGAGCTTACGGTAGTAGAACTGGTTGTAGTTGTTGTATTGTTATCTTCATAAACAACATAACCATTAATAGTTAAATCAGAACCTGGAGTTAGGCTGTCTTTTAATGTAGCTTCTTCAGCAATTATTTGTATATCTACATATATAAACGAATCATCTTGAAATGAAGATGGGAGGCTGGAAAAATCAAAATTGTATTTTAATTCAAAAACAGAAGTATTGGTTGTATCCTTTTCAATACCAATATTATATATGGTTGGTTCTTTTTTGTAGTTAGATATAATCTCTACATCTGCGTCAATGTTTGAATATCCTTCAGTGTATCCACCATACATCAATCTACCCTCAACGATTTCTTGAGAGTCTGCAAGCTGAGGTACATTATCATACAGTTTTTGTGCATCTGTTTCTGAGAGTGCTGCACCGACAGTATCGTTTGTAAAGTTGACGGTGTGAACATTTGATGTGCCATTATTATCTACTTCAGCAACTTCATAGAATACACCTGAGTTACCATTACGAGCATACAGCACCATCTTCTCTACGTCAGCTGTTGTATGTCTTATGAAAACATTTATTTGATTATAAAACTCTTTAGAAGACTCAGAACTAAATCCATCACGCAGCTGCGCAATAGAAACAGCAGTAGCAGAATATGGAGACAAAGAACTATGCTCACCATCACTATAAACATACTTGTAAGCAAACTGAAACAGCTTGTCTTTAATCCTGTTGTCCTTTACATCTGGATTGTTTACAATATTAAATGTTGGAGCTTTTAGTGGTGGCTGCTTTGCTACCGTTAGAAACAATAACTTCTGCTCATCAGTGCCAGAGGTGAAGAATGCAGAGTATTCTCCACGCAATGCTTTAGATGCATTTATTTTCTTAGGATCAGTATTGCTGTCGTTAAAATATAGAAGGTCATCCCCATCACCATCAATGACAACATCAGCCTGTACAAAACCATTCTCATTAAAAGACAAAACAGAATCTCTGTATACCAGCCTTGCAGTATTGCTACCTGTAGAATATTTGTATATGCTGTGATCATCATTGCTATTCCAAACAAAGAAGTAGATAGATCCTGTAGATTCAACAGCAACAGATCCTATTACTTTATTGGTCCCATCAGGAAGCGCTGTAACAAGTGATACCTCAGTATTACCGTAAGCGTTTTTAATTACAAGACCATCACCATCATCTTCAGTAGAAATACGCACGTTTAGTGCATCTGTCATCTCCATTGACTTGATGAGGCGCTCATCATTATCTTTGTTCAGATACCTTGGGGTAAGCTTATCTATAGCCATAATTAGTATTTAGGCGACTGTCTGAAATTCTTTCTAATCGTAGCCAATGCATCCAACTTGCCAAACGACTTCATTCGTGCATTAGCTTTTCTGCGCTCGTTGTAATATTCTTGACGAGCTCGTGCCTTTTCATTAGCAGGCACATTGCTTTTACGTTCTACTAGCTTGTAGTATATATAAGTACGTAGCGCTTCTTCAGCAAACTTATGTACCGTAGGACTTTCTGAAAGCGCTTCATCAGCAATGTATTCAATAACAATAGTGTCAGAACCTACATTCGTAGAAAGCTCTATCCTATTTTGATCAAAGTTAATACGGTATTCGCCAGCGCCTTTACCACCGCCCATGCCGTATAACCTGCCCTGTGAGCCATTTGCGATATAGTTTCTGTATACTTCAGAATCAAACGCACTGTAATTAGGAATAACATCTCGTCCCCGGTTTGCAATTAAGTTGATATTTCTGTTCTCTACAAACTGATAAACCAACCCATCTGCACCAATAACACCAAGCTTTAACAGCCCTACAAAATCAGCAGGTAATGTTGCTGTTCCATTGGTTTGATTTACAGCAATTTCTAAAGCCTTTATCTTTAGACCCATGTCAAACCCAAGCTCACGTATACCACGCAATGCAAAGTTACGTACAACAACCTCTGAGGCGTTGTTAGCGTAGTCGTCATACCCCATTGTAAGCATGAAGTCATTAACTACCTGATTTATAGATACTGTTTCTAAAGACATTATTTATTCTCTTCTTTCTGCTTCTCAACAGCTGCATATTGTGCAACAGCTGTATCACGCAGGTTAATACCAATCATCTGAGCAATCTCTACTACGAGGTCAGAAAAGAAATGTTCTGGCAACTCAAAGTCTACACTGTTTGTAGGATCATACAACTCAACACCAGGAATAGAAGTAATGTAACCAAACCTAGGTTGTGATGCTGTCTTAGCTCCTGTTACAGGGTTCAATCCCTCTGGTTGTTTATAGTAACGTAGCTCAATCTTTTTAATGGTGTTAGGGAACACCTCAATTACATCACCCATCAAAGCGATAGGAGACTCAGCACTTGGGTTAGATAGGTCGCTCATCAAAGCTCTATCAATATCTTCTTGACTGTGCATTACTTGCACGTTAGTACCTACTGTTGTGCTAAATACATAACTGCTGTTAGTTGTAATAGAAGACAACCGACCAAAGTCAGACGGTCTTTCAAATACACCATTAGCTTGAGTTAGTTTAGACTTCTTCTGAAATACAGAAAGATCTTCCTCAACAAGTTTAGTCTTGCCTAAACTTTTACCAGGGTCTACACCAGCTCTACGGAACTTCATCGCATTACGATGCTCGTCAAACAATCTGTTGTATATGTTCATTTGAGCTAGACCAGCAAAGCTGTTGAAGATAGACGGAGAAACAAAACCTTTTTGGTCCTTGTTTACCAAATCTTTCAGTGCCGTGTATACTCTATTTACGCTTGCCATTTGTGAAATATTATCTAGTACAAATATACGAAAAGAAAAAGGGGCACATTTAGTGCCCCTCTGCTTAACATTCTGTTATACAGAACTTTAGATTTTATCTAATTCAGATAAGATCTGGTCGTATGTCTCAGCTCCTTTTTCTGTCATAAAGAATCGTACTGCAATATCTACAGTAGCTGATCCAGGAGGAGTAGACACGATTAATCTATTGCTGTCAAACCAGTACAATCCATTCTTGTTTGACTTTAAGATTTGGAAATCAACAGCCTGCATAACAGCAGAACGACATTTAACTGTTGGATTGTCAAACATTGAGATAAACTTAGAAGGATTCTTCTTAGCGTCATTAAGCATCTCACGCTTAATCTCTACGTTCTTTTGTTTAATGTTGATACCTAGAGCCATTGCTACAGGTAAAAGCTCGTCTATGGACTTCTCACGAATCATAGCGACAGCTTCATGCACAGCAAACTCTTTATCTAATTCCTCTTCAGCTGACTTAGCTTTATCAATCTCTTTAAAGATGCTACCGCCATTAGTTACATTGTCTGGATGACGATCAAGGAATTCAATAAGATTTGGATTTGTATACTCAACAGCAAGCATCTTATCATTGAACACAATGTGCTCACGTCTTGCATATTGACTTTGTTCATCACGTACAATTGTACGTTCATTAGGACAATAGCGCAATGCCATTGTTATTTTTTCTACTGGATCGTAAACAGTTACTTCTGATTTGATGCGGCACATAATACCACCACCTTTAACGATCTCGTAAAACTTTGTTGTTTCTGTATTGATTACCTGCTTTACTTTATAATCTACAGGCTTAGCTGCTGGAGCTGTTATTGTTTCTGATTCTACCTTCTTAGGGCGACCAGGGGCTTTCTTAGCCGGAGCTGTATTTGCCATTGTAATAATAATTTAATTGAAATAGAAAATAAAAAAAGGAAGGAGCCTAAGCCCCTTCCCTATATAATACCATACTATGCAGTACGGATCAACACGTGTTGGTTAGCAGCACGAGTTACCAAGTTGCACTCAGAACGGTAGTTGAATTGCAAGCTATCATCGTTGGTGTTAGTAACACCCAAGATAGAACCTGTCATCCAGTGCTCCATTTCACGAGAGTAACCATCTACAGCTTTGTAGTTCATCTCTAGAGCGGCAGCACGACCACCAGTCTTAGGATCAATTACAGAAGTCATAGGAATCATTACACCTTGGAAAGCAGATCCACCCAACAATGTTGGATCGTTCAACAACTTCCAAGACTTGTTGTGGAATGTGTATCCACCACGAGTGAATGATTTGAATCCTAACTTCACAGCTTGCTCAGCATTTTGGAATGCACCGTAAGCCATAGGACCGTTAGTTGGATCACCAAATCCAGCAGCGCCATTCAATGAAGCTACCATGTCATCCAAAGCCAACATCTGTGCAGTGTTGCCGTATACAGCGTACTCAGGAGCAGAACCTTGCTTATCCAATTGAGTGATGATTGCATCAAGCTCTGGCAAAGTGCTAACAGTACCACCAGTCTCAACAAGACCACGATCTTCAATTGCTGCAAAGTAACCTTCAGAACCTTCAACAGATTTTCCGTTTACTGTGATAGGAGAAGCAGTCTTCTCACCTAGCAACATCATCATTTCACGCTTGTCTAGGAAACGCTGACGAGTATCCATCTCACCTTTGATGTACCAACGGTAGTCACCGTTACCAAGGTTGATGTAGCCAATGTTTGTAGCTTGTGAACCAGTCACCTTGAATGTTTCTTTCAAGATCATGTATGGGTTCTCACGCAATACAACGTTGCTTTCCAAGTACTCAGAAGGCTGAGTATCTCCTTGAGCGTACAAGTTACCGATGATAGCAGCATCAACAGCACCAGAAGTAGGGTTAGAAGATCCGTCCAAAGCAGATACAGTCAACGTGTAGAACGTGCTGTTGTCAGCAATGTCACTAACCAAGTAACGACCTTGACCAATCAACAATACATCGTTCTCACGAGCGTAAAGTTTTTCGTCAGCGTTTGTTACGTCAATAGTACCATCAGCTTGCCAGTCACCAGTTTGGCGTGCGTGCAAGCGAGTTTCTTCCCACCACTGAACTTTGTCAGCTGTTCCTGCGCCTTTTACAGCACCTGTCATTTGCAAGAAGCCAGTGATACCTTGATCACCGTACGTCTTTACCAACGCCTCACGAATATCGGGGCGGTTTACTTCATCAATAAAGTCACCTAGAGAGGTGTACTTTGCTGGGTCTAGGCGCTTGAATGCGCTCTGTACGCCACCGCTAATAGATGGCTGTCCTGTTTTTAAACTCATTGTTTAAAGTTTTTATGTTTTAGAAAAATTTCAAAGTCTTGTCTACACCCAGAGCATCTAAGATCTGTTGTGAGACATTGTCTGTAGGCTGTGCCGTGCCTACACCCGGGCTCTTCGTCTGTACATTAGCCGCCTGGTCAACTACCTTACGCTGTCCATCACTCATTCCTTGCTGGTACAATGATTTAGCAATCGCATCAATGTTATCTACCAGCGTTTGGTGAATGTTAAACTTGTCGTAATCCCAGTTTCCCTGAGGGTCAATGTACTGGTCAAAGAACGATTCAAGATTAGTGTTCTTGTCAATCAACTGACTGCGGTACGAATCATTAATACCAAACTCAAACTCCTTACCATCAGCCAACTCAAAGGTTACAGCATCAAGGTTGTTGGTTTGCTCTTTCATATTATTGACCCAACGTTCATCAATTGGAGACTGAACAGCTTCCTCTTGAGGTTTAGCAGGAGCAGTGAACTGACTACGTAGTTGGTCAATACCCTGTCTTGCTTTATCAGCATCAATCTTCAATTGGAGCTTGCTAAGCTTTACTTCGTCCTCTGTATGATAATCTTCGTCAAGCTTATACTTTGAGCCGACCAACATATCAATCTCCTCACCACTAAGGTTAGGATACTCATTAGACATTGAGATACGCACGGCAGTCATGTCATCCATTTCGGATGGATTCAATGCCTGGTATCTAAACCAGTCTTCTGGGTTACGACCAGTCTGCTCAACAAAGTCCGCAATTACTTTAACACGCTCGTCAATAGTAGGTTGCTGCTGCTGTTGTGTCTGCTGTAGAAACTGTGCCAATTGATCAATACTCTCTAACTCAACGCCTAGCCTTTCACTAACGTAACGAGATACAGCGGATTCATCTAATGTCACCTCTTCTGCAACAGGTGTTTCCGTATTTAAAGAACTTTCTTCTACCGATTCAACAGCTGTAGGTTCTTCTACTTGCTGTTCTGGTTGAGCTAATTCCATCTCTGGTTGTGGCTCTTCCTGTACCGGTGTACTTAAATCTATGTCAAAACTATCAGGCACAGGCTGTGGAGCATCTTCTACTCCATCTGGCATTGTATCTGAAAAGCTAAAGCCAGCATCACCTAGCTGATCTTCAATTTGTTTCTCTTGTCCGTTTTCCATGTTTAATTAAATTGATTGTGTTACAAAATTAACACTTTTATCTATATGTATTTTTAATCTTTATCTGTTGCGTATTTTACCCCCATAATCGTTCCAACGATACTAAATGCATTGGTCAGGAGTATGCCAAACATATTGGACCAGGTGCTTCCGATTATCTGAGTATCAGTACCAGATACAAGAGCCATACCATACATTACAGTAGTCAAAACTCCTACACCTACAATCACCCATAGCGCAACCTTTACAATAGTACTGATAAGCTCAAACTGGGTGCGTTTCTGCATTACCTCTAGGTCTTCTATCGCTTCGTCACGTAGTTTCTTAGTTTCTTCTAGTGAGTTCTGTAGCTCTAGTACCAACGCTTCTTTTATTACCGCAGCCTCTTCAAGTTCTTTATTCTGCGCTTGCACCTGCTTGGTTATGTCTAACCGCTTACGTCTATGCTGTTGATCTCTGCGCTTGCATTCCTCTATATATTCTAGAACTTCAGGATCAGAAGACTTAGCTAAAAGTTTAACAAAGTTTCCCTCTATGTAAACCTTCTTGCTCTTAGCCTTTAATATAGCCTCCTTTACTGTGTCCTTAGAACTAATCACCGCAGCAATAAACTTTAGTACTGTCTAAATAACTGTTGTCTGGATTGCCTGTGGTTACACAACCTGTCTCATAGTCTTTTTTATTCTTGTAGACCATAGCAACTGCAAGTCCCCAAAGTAAAAAGAATATAATAGCTACTCTAAACTCTTTTATATATTTCATTATCTGTAGATTTTAAAAGGGGCTGTACGTGCAACATAACCTTCATAGTCTTGTTTAAACTCTTCAAGGCGTGGTTCAATATCATCAGATTTAATAATCCAGAACTGCGCCCCAACAGCTTTAGCTTTATCTATCTCCTCTTGGTCTGAGCTACTAGAAATAATACCAATGACACATCCATTGCCATAGTCCTGGTTAATTTTACGTATCATCTCAATACCGTCAAAGCTTGATCCGATAATATTAAGATCTACAAAAACGCACTGTGGTCTTTCGTCTCCGTTATCAGGAAACCATGCCTTAAACATTTTATCAGCTTCGTCAGAGCTGTCTAAGGCTTCAATGGACAATGCTATATCTAACATAGAACAAGCGTCTTCAAACACTAAGTGGAAGAGGTTTTCGTCATCTATGAGCATCAATGTATCAATCATATCTTTATATATACTTTAGTACCGTTATCTTTTTTATCCGCAAACACAGTGAATCCGTGTTCTTTTAATATCTCTATAGAAATGTTTAGACCGAGTCCTGTGCCAGACTCTTTCTGTCCTTCCTTTCTAGTGTAGGGCTTAGACAAATAGTAAAACTCCTCACGAGTAAGACCTCTACCATTATCTTCTACTACAATATAAGAACCGGTATGGTAATTTGCTTCTAGGTAAATTTTTATATACTTAGTAGCAGAGTCATTATACTTTAAACCATTTCTAATAAAGTTATCTACAGCAGTACAGAATAAGGCTTCATTAACCTCTAGACCTTCAGGAAGGTTGTCCGATAAGACAACTTGGTTTTTGTAAGCTGTTAGCTTTAGGTAATCTTCAAGTATGTATTTTATGTTGCAGGTTTTTTTATTTAGCTGTGCATTCTCCTTAACAAGATTGGTGAACTCATACACCCCAGCATATACCTTCTGAGCGTGATGTAGACCATCTTGTATAAGTTTTAGTGGTGATGAGATGCGTAGTTCTTTTACAACATCATCATTAAGCCTACGGTTCAAAGACTTGATGCCACGAGGTAGATACGTGTTGATACCGCTATGCATATCGTGGCGTATAATCTTAGCAGCATGTTCTAAGTAAATGTTTTTCTTGCTAAGATCTTTTTTGATAGATTCTTTATTAGCTAGAAACTCTTGTACTACTAAAAAAAAAGGTGGCATAAAGGCAATAACCGATAGCCACTCAAAGTAATGTGTAAATGTGGAGTGGTGTATGTATTTAAATACTACGAGGGTCTTAAATACAAAAAAAGTCAGCATAATTAGTGTGGAGCAAATCAAGCATACTATTGACCTTTTTGATATGCCGTCTAAAGCGCCCATAGCATTATTCCTCTCTATTTTTGCGTAGAAAGTACCAACGCTGGGCTGTGTATCCTATTGATATGATTAATAACAACAGCTTTAGTGTTGTTTCTATTTGCGACATACTTACAGTAAATGTAGTAGCGTTGAGTATTAACAGTTTGATATCAGTCTCGTTCATTACCATTTTGCTTTGTTCGCCCAATACGCAGCCGACATCTTACCCTTGGCGATGTTCTTAGCATGACGAGCTTTAAATGAAGCACGTTTCTTCTTCATGCGATCAGACTCCCCAGATTTAGGTTTTCCAGCAGTACTTGCTCCTTGCTCTCCGAAGCGTATGGTCTTGATTTTATCGCCCACCTTAGCCACTACGATGTGTGACTTCTTAGGGTGATTAGGAGTACGCTTGGGCTTGTTAAAACCACTAACTCCCGCTCTTGCTAATCGTGAATCTTTCTTTGCTTTCATAACCACAAAGATATAAAAAAAGGGGCTACATTTCTGTAACCCCCTGAGTGTAAGCGTGGTAAGAATGTTACTCCTTAACCTCTTCAGCTTCTTCTACGACTTCCTCGTATTCACCTGTGGTAAGGTCAACAGTGATTGATCCGTACGTATCTTCAAGTTCCTTTTGAGCAGAAGCCATTGCTTCTTCCATTTGGTTAACCTGAAGCTGTGCTTTGTACGCTTGGTTAGCAATGTCACCAAGAATAGTTTTAGCTTGGTTAAGTTTAGAAACAGCAGTCTGGATTGACTTCAATTCCTCTTCCGTAAGTTTTAGCTTGTCAGCCATAGTACTATGTTTTAATTTAATTATTGATATTCAAATATAGTGCAAATACCGCTTATTCCGCAGGAATGTCAGCTGGAGCTTCTTCTACAGCCTCTTCAATGGTCAAAGTGACAGAAGATGGTGCTGCAAGTTCAGCTAGTTGGCTATCTAGGTTAGCCTCTAGTTCTGCTACACGCTCTTCACCCATTGCTGCTTTAGTCCAAGCAACCATGCTTTCGTGTGTAACATCTTCAAAAGCTGTAAACCCTGATAGGTCAGCAGTTTCTAGAATTTGTGTACCGATAACGGTAGCGCTGTTTGTATCATCTGAGCCAGTTAAGCGCCAGTGTACATTGTAAACAACTTGAGATTCGGTGATTCCGCTCTCGTCTGTGTGTGTTGGGTACGCATCTACTGTGCGACAGTCCCAAGAATAAGTGTTTGCCATTTTAAAATGTTTATGTTATAACGTTACAAAGATAATTAATAATCTTCTTCAATTATCCAATTACGCCATTCCTCTGTTTCAGAATCAAAGCGCCAATCGTTTAGTTCATTAGGTGTATTGAATACAGATATGTATTCCGATACCACATAGTCATCTTCTACTTCTATAACATACTTAGATTTGTCTAATGTAGGAGCAGGAAGTTGAGTAAGGTTAGCAGTATGATTTACATACTCTTCAGAGGTTATTAAATAGTATTTCATATTAGTATGCTATTGTTGATCCACCAGAAACGGTTGTGTTTGTAAATAACGGACCGTAAATATCTAATGCGTTACTAGCTCCAAATCTAATTGAGGTTTCTAAATTAGTAGAATTTATATTTTTAGCATCAACAATAACACCAGAATTATAAAGAGCGCTAACTTGAGTAGAGGTAAGTACCCCACTGTAAAATGCCCATTCATCAATGTCTACTTGAGAGTTACCACCTGTAATATTGTGAGCAGAAGCTCCTAATGTTAATCTAGCAGCTGTCATTGCTGTTCTAGTTCCACTAGCTGTTGTTGCTGAAGTAGTAAGCTCTGAAGCGTTCCAATATATTTTTATTGCATTAGCAGCTGTACTTTCACTAGAATCATAGGTAACTGTAACCATACAGAATCCATCTCCATTTACGTTTCCTCTATTTGAAGTAGTCCATCCTGAGCTTGATACTCCAGTAGCAGTTAAGTTATCGTGAAGAGCAACTTGCTTATCAAAGTTTACACTGTTAGATCTTATCCTAGCTATAAACCTATTTGTACTTGAGTTGTATTGTAAGAAAACCCTGTTAGCTGTGTTTCCTGAGTTAATGGTAGTGTTAGCATTAAAGTCCCACAGCTGGTCACTACTTGCTGTAGTTTGATTTTGTCTTACCCAGAATCTAATTGTCCAACCACCACCGGTGCTTAGGTTGGTAAGTATACTCCAAGTACCACTAACATAATCATTAACACCATCGTTCCTGTAGAAATAATCATTAGAGTATGATGAGTATCCATAGAATTCTGATATAGCATCTGGTATTGCAAATCCAGCAGTATTTGACATTGAGCGGAGAGACACGTTAGATAACGTGACCCCCTGCTCGTTGGCAATATCTTGAAGTGATAGCTGTCCGCTACTTGTTAAAGCCATTATTGTTTAAGTTTTTGCTCTAAAAATTCAACACGTTGTTGCAATTCCTTGTTGGACTCAATTAATAGACCTACAAGTTTTGCATAGTCTACTCGTTTAGCTGTTGTTCCGTCTAGTAACTGACCTTCGCTTACTACTTCTGGTACAACCTCTTCAACCTCTTGTGCAATAAGACCTATATCACGCTGTCCCTTACGCTTACCGTGATCCCAAGTATAAGATACACCACGCAACTTAGAAACCTTCTCAGAAGCGTTCTCAATAGTCTCTATATCTTTCTTTAGTCTACGGTCAGAGTTAGTCACT
>Ga0209654_1001447_pt1 | contig 18932 bp, 22 predicted proteins | sample SaaInl1SG_22_DNA_FD_184646 | JGI IMG/M metagenome (GOLD analysis project Ga0209654, IMG submission 184646) | Marine microbial communities from expanding oxygen minimum zones in the Saanich Inlet - ESP_161SG_22_DNA (SPAdes) (version 2) | ecosystem: Environmental > Aquatic > Marine > Intertidal... | reverse complement strand
CTGACTCACGATGGGCTATCCGAGTTGTAGATTTGTATAAGGCTGACATAGGGATGAGGTCATCTCCTAAGCGGTCACGCGATGCTGATCCAGCAGTTGCTGTTACACGTAACGTAGCAAAAGACGTTGCTGGCGAAGCAAATAGAGACAAAAAAGTCTGGAAAGCTTCTGAAATTGGTCGAATGAAACCTTGGGAATTTGAAAAGCTAGAAGCTGAGTTAGATTCCGCAAGATCAGAAGGCCGTATTGATTACTCACAATAATACCACTATCTCATAAGGAAGGGTAAATAAAATGGCATTTCCAAGCACTGGGGGGTATACCAACCTCCCAAATGGTAACTTTACTCCAGAGATTTTCTCACAGAAAGTCCTGAAGTTTTTCCGTCGTGCTTCTGTAGTAGAAGACATCACCAACACTGACTACGCTGGTGAAATCGAAAACTACGGTGACACAGTCCGTATCATCAAAGAGCCTACAATCACTGTCTCTGCATATTCTCGTGGCGCAACTGTGTCTCCACAAGATTTGGCAGACGATCAGACTACAATGGTTGTAGACCAAGCAAATGCTTTCGCATTCAAGATCGACGACATCGAAGAGCGTCAGTCACACGTTAACTTTGAGGCGTTGGCTACTTCTTCAGGTGCCTATTCTTTGAAGCGTAAGTATGACGCAAACGTACTTGACGCAATGGCGACTGAGGCCGGCCTAAACGGTGAATCAGACGCTAGTGTCGATCAAATCACAGGTATCGGTACTCTTACCACTCCTCTTGACCTCTCAGGTGCTACCGGCGGAGACGCGGCTGTTAACTTGATGCTCAAGATGGCTCGTGCAATGGACGACCAGTCTATTCCAGAAGAAAATCGTTTCTTCGTTGCTCCTCCTGCTTTCTATGAAACTCTCTTCAAAGCGGGTTCTAAGTTTGCCGAAGTTCAGGTAACAGGCGACGGCACTTCTCCATTGCGTAACGGTCTCGTTATGCAGGGTAACATCGCGGGTATGGCTTGCTACAAGACAACTGCGTTGAACGATGCAGGAACAGACATTATCACCTTAACTGGCTTAGGCGCAGGTGAATTCGGGGTTCTTGCGGGTCACATGTCTTCTACAGCAACTGCTTCGCACATTGCAAAGACAGAAGTTGTACGCGACACTGGAACTTTCGCCGATATCGTACGTGGTCTTCACGTATTCGGTCGTAAGGTCTTACGTCCAGAAGCTTTGGTACGCGGCGTCGTATCATTCTAATGCTTGGGGGCCTTCGGGCCCCTTTGCTTTACGTGAACATCATAAAAACATACGAATGGTGTTGACATAAAGCAACTACACCTTTAAACTCCCGCACAGGGCCCTCCGGGGTATACCCCACATGACCATTGCAAAGTTTAGTAGAACCAAGTCCGAAATCATTGCAGTGTCTGTGGATGATACACCAGCTACTCTGTACACGTGCCCTAGTAACTCTAAAGCTCACATGAGCTTGCTCTACATTACCAATGCTTCTTCTAACTCTTCAGACATTAATGTTGTTTGGTATCGTGCCGCAAACACTACTAGTTACTTCATTATTGGAGGTAAGAACTTATCTCAAGGAGAGTTTATCAAGTTTGATGGCTCGTTTATTGTACTTGACGCAGGTGATTACATAACAGTAGAAACAACGGGCACGTCGGGTAGTGGTATACCAGACACTGACGCCTTCTGTACTGTCGAAGAATTCTTTGTACCCGTAGGAGGATAAGTTGGCCGGTGATAAAACGAAGATGGGTGGTTACACAGAACGGTGGTCAAGAGCTCGTATGGCGAGTGGAGGAAAGATCTGTGCAAAGGGAATCGCTTGGGCAAAGCGGACTTTCGATACCTACCCTTCAGCCTACGCAAACATGGCCGCCTCAAAGTACTGCAAAGACCCCAACTACGCTAAAAAATCCAAAGGTAAAGACTGATGGGCGAACTAGCTAAGTGGAGAGCTCAAAATTGGAAACGCATCGACAGCGAGGGTAACATTGCAGGTGAGTGCGGAACATCAAAAGACACAGAAAACCCTGACCGCTGTCTTCCTGCAAGTAAAGCAAAGTCTTTAACGAAAGAGCAAAGACAGGCTACTGCACAAAAGAAAAAGGAAGAAGGTAAAAAGGGTAAAACCGTTGTTGCTAATACATCTGCCGCAAAGGTAAGACAGAAAGCGGCAATGGGTGGGTACACACAACGATGGAGCAAAGCACGTGGCGGTTGAATATCGTGGTGAGAAGTTCTCCGGCTACAACAAACCGAAGAGAACTCCCAATGGTCCGAAGAAGTTTGCAGTACTCGCAAAGGTAGGCGACAAGATTCGCCTCATTCGTTTCGGCGACCCTAACATGACGATCAAGAAGTCTGACCCTGAACGTCGTAAGTCATTCCGTGCAAGACACAAGTGTGACACCGCAAAAGATAAACTGACCGCAAGATACTGGTCGTGTAAAAACTGGTGATTCAATGGATTACAATACGAAAGACCTCATCAAACAACTCATTGACCACGAAGGCTTAAAGCTCTTCCCCTACCACTGCACTGCCGATAAGCTAACCATCGGCGTTGGGCGTAATCTCGAGGATCGCGGTATTTCTGAAGATGAAGCGGCATATCTTCTCAAGAACGATATCGAAATCGTTGAGCGTGAGCTATTGGAGGCACAACCTCTCGTATCTATGCTCGACCCAGTTCGACAACGTGTATTGGTTGATATGGGCTTTAACCTCGGCACTCCGACACTTATGAAGTTTCAAAAAATGTGGGACGCTATTGAGGATGGGGATTTTGAAGAGGCTTCTAACCAAATGATGCAAAGTCGTTGGGCAGAACAAGTAGGCCGGAGAGCGGAACGTTTACGTGACGCTATGCTAACTGGTGAATGGGTATAACAAGGTAAAGCAATGAGCAAGTCAAACTATCTCGAGAATAAACTTCTTGACCACGCGCTCGGTACAGCGGCATTCACTGCTCCATCGAACGTTTATCTAGGTCTTTTTACATCCGACCCCGCAGATGATGCTTCGGGAACCGAACTTTCGGGCAATGGTTACGCCCGTGTAGCGGTAACCTTTAACGCCTCATCAAGTGGGTCGGCAACAGGGCCGACATCAACTACAGAATTTACAGCAAGCGGAGGTAACTTCGGAAATGTAACCCACTTTGCAATTTTTGATGCGCTAACGAGTGGTAACATGCTGTTTCACGGGTCGCTGACTTCAGCAAAAACAATAAGTGACGGAGACACCTTGCGTTTCGCCGCCGCATCCATAACAATTACAGAAGACTAATGGGGAAAACAAATGGCTTCTCTCGTATACAATAAGGCAATACAATCAGCGTTAACAGGCAATATTGACTTTGATACCGATACTTTCTACATGATGTTGGTGACTTCGTCTTACACACCTGACAAAGACGCACACGAAGACCGTGCTGATGTTACAAACGAAGTAACAGGTACAGGGTACACTGCGGCAGGACAAGCTTCAGCGGTGACGGTTACACAAGACAACACTAACGATCGTATCGACATTGACTTTGCGGATGTGACGTGGACAAGCTCTACGATTACAGCGGCGGCGGCAGTTTTGTACAAATCAACTGGTACAGCGGCAAACGATCTTCTAGTTGCTTACTTGGATTTTGGGGGTGATGTATCATCAACTTCAGGAGACTTTACGGTCAGCGTCACTACTCCACTACGTTTCGCTAACTAAATATAGGGGCAACACATGGCTTCAATTACCACGAGATCGGGCAAAGGCTCTGCACTCACTCACACAGAGGTCGATAATAACTTCACTAACCTCAACACTGAGCTAGGTGGTAAACTTGTCGCCGCCTCTAACTTATCTGATGTATCAAGCGCAAGTACTGCGCTGAACAATCTTGCTGGAAACGGCGATGTAGACTTTGGCTCGTACAAGATTCTGTACTCGAATGTCTACACTGCTGAAGTCGATCTTCCGTCAGCCGCAAGCTATCACGGTATGTTTGCTCACGTTCATGGAACTGGCTCTGGTTATTACGCTCACGCGGGTAACTGGATGAAGCTGGTCAACTATGACACTTCTGGCAACGTCACGATTTCAGGAAACCTCACAGTCTCTGGCACGACCACAACGGTCAACTCATCGACTCTAGATGTTGCCGACATCAACATCACGATTGCGAATGGGGCCGCTGATGCCGCCGCCGCCGATGGCGCAGGGATCACTGTGGACGGCGCAAGCGCAACAATGACCTACAGTTCGGCAAACGACGAGTGGCAGTTCAACAAGCCAATCGCGGGAACGTATCAAGAACTACATCCTGTCGTCGGCACAATTACCACAGCGATTGATATGAACAAGCCGTTTATGACAGTGACTCTTTCTGCGGCCACGACGTTCACTGCGACGAACATGGCAGAGGGTCGCGTCTCGATCCTCAAGTTCAAGCCAGCAAGTTACACACCGACTTGGCCTTCAGAGATCAATTGGGCAAATGCGACAGAGCCGACATGGGGCGACTACAACACTTGGGTCATTTCCCTTGTATGTGACTCTGGTACTGACATTTTAGCTTCAGCCACAGGACACACAGTCTAATGGTTTTGCCGATTGGATTTTCAGCAGGGCGGATATTAGCGGACTCAGGGCCAGCAATCCCCGATCTGACGGGTACTGGTCACTATGTATACAGCCGCAATGGAGCCGTCGAGTCGATAGAGGATGTGTACTTCCGTTCTTCTACTATTTTTGTAGCATCACGAAGTGGAAATCAAACCATAACCGTAAGCTCTTATAGTACCACTACGGGTTTAATGAATTGGTCTAAGGATTATTCATTGAATAGCACTGGGACAGGGGTTTCTACCACTAGTTATCAATTTACTGGCGGTAGCGTGGCTTTTATTCGGAATGCACACAGTGGGACGTATGGGTATCTGACTGCTGAAATTTATCCAAACTCTAGCACTAACGATACATTTGTTTTGGTGTTCAACAAGAGTACAGGCGCGCACGAATCAAGTGGTATTTTCCACAACAACAGCGGAATACCGCTCAACGACTTTGAACCCCGTCAGTCCGTAATCGTGTCACATTATCCATCGCCAAGAATCATAATAGCCATGAATTACGATGGAGCTTTTTTACAATGGCGAGGCGGGACTAATTGGGACTATATGCAAGCGGTCGGAAATAATGGGTCAGAAAGACCTTTAGGTACGTCTGGGAGTTATTTGTTTTACGCATACTGGTATAGCGGAAATCTATACCTAGTAAGACGATCTTATTCAAGTAACGATACTCCAAGAAGGCGAGAAATTGATTTCAATTTTACAAATTCATCGGGGGGGGTTTTAGGTGGATTTGTAAGCGGCACTAACGTAGTTGTTTTTGGATACGGAGCAACTCAAGGCGGGCCGTATCATGGTTGGATATATTCAGACAACACAAGTTTCAACGCAAGCAACAACCCTGTCGTTTGGGATGAAACAAGTTCAACAATTTATAATGCGAGAATCGCGCATGACAATAATGAATGCATAATGGCATGGGATAGTGGATCAACAATGGATGTGATCCAAACAAATCTTAATCCTAGAGTCAGTGGTCATGTACAAAAACACGTTACTATTTCCGGAAACAGCGGCGCTGGGCCTTATCGAGGCTATGTGGAGAACAACAACGAATATATGTCAAATGATCTTTTGCTTGTAAGAACACAACCAAATTACCCCGGCGGCATTATGCAACTTAATAAAGATGATTTTAATGCTTTTTCTGGAACTCCAACGACAGTCGGGTCAGCCGCCAACTATACAGTTACTGATAATAGCTCAAGCATATCTACTAATTTTTACAATAAAACTGCTACAAGACAAAACGCCGCCAATTTTACTACAAATAGACAGTTTACAACCAGTGCAACGGGTAACGCCGCCACTAACGTAGTAACTACGGCAGATACATCAGACACTATGCTCTTAGAATACGCAAACTAAGATAGAGGTAACGTATGGCAACAATTGTAACTCGATCAGGTAAAGGCGACGAACTCACATTTGCGGAGATGGACGCAAACCTGAACAACTTAAACAGCGACAAGCTAGAAACATCGAACAATCTGTCTGATGTCGGCAATGCGGCAACAGCACGAACAAATCTTGGGGCGGCATCTTCTGACGATGCCTTGGCATTAGCAATAGCGTTAGGATAGACAAATGGCAAACACATTCAAAAATGCGTTCTCAGCCTCAATCGGAACAAGTGCAGTGGATGTGTACACAGTGCCATCGGCAACAACTAGCACTATCATCGGAGCGAGTGTTGCGAACATCGAGTCATCTGCGGTCAACGTAGACGTAACAGTCACTGACACGAGCGGGACGATCACGGCACATCTGGTCAAGGGTGCGCCCGTACCTGTAGGTGGTGCGCTCGTGGTCATCGGTGGCGATCAAAAGGTTGTCTTAGAGGCAACAGACAAAATCACAGTTACATCAGACACAGCATCTTCGATTGATGCGGTCATCTCTATCTTGGAGCAATCGTAATGGCGTATATCGGAAAAGCACCAACACCAGTACCTCTAACGAGCCTCGATATTGCTGACGGGGCTGTGGCTACGGCTGACTTGGCAGATGGAGCAGTTACGGCGGCAAAGATTGATGCGCTGACTGCGACCATTGCAGAGCTAAATCATGTAGATGGCGTGACATCTGCGGTACAGACTCAGTTAGATGCAAAGATGACCCCTTCATATACGGGGGATGTAGATGTCACCGGCGAGCTAATTGCTGATTCGTACAACGAAACTTATGCGGCAGTCTCTGTTTCTTCAAACACGGTCACAATTGACTGTGAGGCTGGCAACGTCTTCAGTGTCACCCTTGACGACAACGTGACGACAACAACATTTAGTAACCCGCCAGCTTCTGGTACGGCCTACGCATTGGCTCTTCGCTTAGTGCAAGACGCAACCGGAAGTCGCTCATTCGCATTCCCCGGTACGGTGGATTGGGCGGCGGCAACAGCCCCAACGATCACTGCTACTGCTAATGGTGTTGATTGGTATGTATTTAGTACGGTTGATGGCGGAACGACTTGGTATGGGTTTACGGCTGGACAAGCTCTGGGGTAGTACATGAGTAATTTTTCAAAGCTGATGCAACAAGCCGCCTCTGGTGTTGGTGGTGGTGGTGACTACCAAAACGATGCAAATGATTCAGTTACTTCATTGTGGATTGTTAACTCTGTGGGCGGTGAGTTTTCTAATGGACAAAACAACACAGCACAAACGCTAGCAGTTAAATCAGACCATACCGCTATTGTCGGGCATAACGATGATAATCAAGTAGAGTTTGTTGAGGTTGCAACAGATGGTACAGTCGGCACTCAATTAAAACTAGATGTAAATCAACGTAGTTATGCTGGCCTCGCCCTTGACCCGTTTGATGAAGACTACATTTATTTAGGTGGGGAAATTAGCACTGGCGGCACTCAATATGTTATGAAGTTGCAGTCAGATTTGAGTTCGACTACTCCAGAGTGGCAAAAACTTTACAATATTGCAGATATGGGTGCGTTAGATTCTTTTAATCCTCAGTTTACCGAAGGTTATATCTACCAAATTTTTACGGCAAACAATCCTCGTGTAACAAGGCTAGTTCGTTACGACAGAGACGGCAACAATGTTTCAGCATGGGAGATAACGTATGATGGCGTTTCTCATTCGGGAAATGTTTACGCTTACGCAATATCAGAAGACGATAGTACCTTGTATTTTTTAAGTGAATTTAAAAATGATGATATCTTTCGCATTATAGCAATAAACCTAAACAATAATACCAAAAGATGGGCAAAACAAATTTCTAACGGTGATCTTACATCTGTTCGTGCGGCTGTAGATAATTCCGATAACGGTCTAGTCGCAGTCATCTATGAAAATGCCACGGATGACAGTCATGTTATTAAATTTTCAGAAAGCGACGGTACAATCGAATGGCAAAATACATTTGGTGATGGCACTACTGATAGACACATGATTGATGGAATTAGGATTAAAAAAGACGGTAGCATAGGCGCGCTTGCAGGTTTTAAAAACCCTAACCCTAACGAAAATTCCGTCTTGTTTACTTTCGACCCAAGTGACGGAACTTTTTCATCTAATATGTATTTTGTTGACAGGCCAAGTGGCGATTCGACTAGATTTTTTGGTGGTAACAATGACCCGTATATTCTGGGAGACAGGATTTACCACACATTTTATAGTTACAGTACTTCTTTTCCTAATACTTTTTCTTCTTACACTCTTAAAGCGGACACCACTATATCAACAAACGATGCCGCAACTTCAGTCGGCACGTTTCCGGCGTCAAAGACCTGCGATATAGAAATTATTAGTATACCGACTCTATCCACTACCCTATCATTTACTACGGACACTGCCAGTCTTTCGATGACTTCTGTCAGCACGACAAATATGTTAGATACCAACAGTACAATTACTGTATCCACAGACAATGAAACTTACTACACAGAAAACTGGAGAAGCTAGAGATGTATGTAAAGGCAACAAACGGCACAGTCGATCAATTCCCCTACACGATTGGACAGTTACGCCGTGATAATCCAAACGTAGGGTTTCCAAAGCGGGTCAGCGATGAGTCGTTAGCTCTCTATAATACCTATAGGGTGACTGTCGAGGATATGCCGAGTTTCGATGCTCGGACTCAGAAAGTCACACAAAATGCGGCTCCAACACTAACTGATGGTGATTGGTCTGTAGGTTGGACTGTTACAGACAAAACGGCAGGGGAAATTCAGGACTACGACGACAGAATGGCGGAAAACGTGCGAGTAACGCGAAATCAAAAACTCGCTGAAACTGATTTCTATGCGTTGTCGGATGCTACACTGTCCACAGAGATGGCTACATATCGTCAAGCACTGCGAGATATTACGAGCCACGCTAACTTCCCTAATCTGCAAGACGCTGATTGGCCGACAAAACCATAGTAAAATATAAGAAACACTTATCATTTTAAGGAGTAACCTGTGGCACTTGTAGTCAAAGATCGCGTTAAAGAAACAACCACAACCACTGGCACAGGAAGTTATACCCTTGCTGGTGCGGCATCTGGTTTTCAATCTTTTGCTGACGCTTTGGCTGATGGCGACACTACTTGGTACGGCATCGAAGACGGAACGAACTGGGAAGTGGGGCTTGGCACTTGGGATGAGTCCGCAGGGACTTTAGCTCGCACGACCGTTTACTCTTCTTCTAATTCAGGTAGCGCAGTCAACTGGGGTGCGGGGTCAAAGAACGTCTTTATGACGCTTCCGGCAAGCCGCAAGTCAACGCTGACAGTTTATCCGACTATTGATGATTTGCCTTTAACAGGTGACGTGTTGGAGGGCGATCAGGCATATGTCTCAGGCAACAACAGACTGTACCTTTACAACGGAAGCGGCTGGTACAACATTGCGTTAGTTAACACAACACCGACAGTCAGCGGGAATAACGCAAACTACACTTTGGCGACAGACGGAACAGCAACTGTTGTCACCATGACAGGCACAGATGCCGAAGGAATTCCGCTTACATGGTCAGCGACGACAAGTGGCGACACAAGCGCGGCGACTGTTAGTAGTTCAGGAAACGTATTTACAATTACGCCATCTACGGACACCGCCAACGCTGGCACGTTAACTGTCGCGTTCAAAGCATCTGATGGAGTCAATGTTGGGTCGTCAAGTTCTGATTTTCTTTTAGCGTTTGTATCGGCTTATTGGCCGAATGTTGAGTTCCTTGCTGAGGCAAATAGCACAGACGGTCTAGATAACAGTGCGTTTATCGACAGATCATCAAATGCTCACTCAATTACAGCAAGCGGAGATGCAACGCAAACGGCATTTCATCCGTATTTGGATAACTGGAGTGTGGAGTTTGATGGTAATGGTGATTACCTATCTACACCCAGCGATGCTACTCTTGGACTTGGCACCGGAGATTTTACCTGCGAATTTTGGTATTACCATGCTAGTAGGGCATCAACTGATACGATGCTTGCGCCATCAACATCTAATTTAAATGTTTATATTAATACGAGCGGTACACTTGGTTATTATGATGGTGCAGTAAGAAATAGCTCTCAAACGGTTCCGCTGAACACTTGGTCGCATATTGCGGTCGTTCGGTCGTCATCAACAATCAAGATGTACTATAACGGCACCGAGGTACTGTCACAAGCAAACTCAATCAACTATGCAACTACATCGTGGTTGATTGGAGTAAACAACACAGGCGGAAATGATTGGGCGCACGGATATATTTCTAACCTCCGCATAGTCAAGGGAACTGCTGTATATACCTCTGCTTTCACACCATCAACTTCAAAGCTGACAGCAATCTCAGGTACATCGCTTCTGACTTGTCAAAGCAATCGCTTCATTGATAACAGCACCAATGCTCACACGATTACAGCGAACGGAAACGTAGCGGTTTCTGCGTATAATCCATTCGGGCAAGGTTCTGAGTATGCCGTAGGGGAGAATAAGGGGTCTGCGAGTTTTGATGGTACCTCGCATTTATCCATACCTGATGATTTTAATTTAAATGATGTTCACACTATTAGTTTTTGGGTACTTCCGAATCAAGTTTCTGCCGCAGAAAAACCAATATATAAACTATATAACCAGAGTAATCCTTTTGAATGCAGACAAACCACTAACGATTTAAAAATTGCTGTTGGTTCTGAGTGGACACATACTGTATCAGATGTATTTAATAGTGGAGAGTGGACTCATATTGCCATAACTAAAAATGGCACAAATAGTAAAGTGTTTGTAGATGGCGTATTAAAAAATACTGCAACAAATGCTAGAGATGGATCATTTAATTCATGGTCGGGAGCTAGAATTGCATCAAACCAAACCGGCTCCTACAGATTTGACGGGATAGTATCTGACTTTAGAATAAGCACAACTGAAGAGTACACCTCAACCTTCACACCCCCAACAGCACCAGTCGGAAACACCAACGCATCCCTGTATCTTCCAATGGATAACGCAGGAATCTTTGATAAGACCGGAGTCAATACAATTGAGGTGGTGAATAACGCCGAGTCAGATACCGCAATCACAAAGTTTGCCTCATCGTCGCTGAAGTTTGCGGCGGCAACCGACTACATTATTGTAGAAGGACAGATCAACACTTCATCAGATGATTTGACGATTGAGGGGTGGTTTAATCTAGATGCTACATCCGGCAATGTTTATATGTCAGGCCATAACGTAACTTATTCAGGTAATAATAATATGTACCAGTTAGGTTTCAAAGAAGGAAAACCTGCATGGTGGATCGGCGGTAGTGCGTATACTGCGACCGACGCTACGGCATTTAGTACAGGAACTTGGTATCACGTTGCTTTTGTAAAAGAAGGGAATGACTACGAAATCTTTGTAGACGGAACATCGGTCAAAACATTTACAAGTTCTAATGCAATAAATTCCTACGGCTGGAGACTTGGAAATAGTTTTGATGGAGGGTCTTCAGGCTTTAGGGGGTATATTGAGAACTTTCAAATATTGAGCGGTGTCGCCAAATACACAGCAAACTTTACCGCTCCTACGGCAACCCAAGGTCGAAGCAATCAGGTAGTTAGTTAAATGAGTTTCGGCACTGACATATATGGCTCCCCCTTTGGAGCGCCAGATGTCGAGCCAATCGATGCGATTGCTTACGCCCAAGGGGTCGTTCTTTATGTAGCCGATGACTTCGTTGAAGATGGATATACCGTCGATCCAATAGAAGTCAATGTTTCTACTCCTGCTGTTCTTGCGATATTTACAAGATCAGTAGATGCTCAAATAAGCGCTCCCACAGTTAGTGTCTCGGCGGCAGAGCCAACACTAACTGTCACTTCAACAGCTCATACTCAAGGTGAGCTACAGTACTTACCTAACGGATACTTACCCGACGGTTACTTTAAAGAGCCTCAGAGAGTTATCGTATCCGCCCCCGTAGTAACTGCGGGGCAAAGAGTGACGGTAGTACCGCTAGCAAACGAAACGTATGCGGATGTTGACTACGTACGTCCAGACTACTTTGACGACACCTTAGTTTTACTATCCGTTACTCCGTCGGAACCGACCGCTCGAATCGCCGCCTCTGTTACTGTTGGTGCTATACCTGCCGTTACGGCTACCGTTTCCGAATTCTCTTTGACTGTCGATGCGGCCATCTCTGCGGCCGCCGGCACAGTTTCTGTAAATGCTCCTATAGTTTCTGTTTCAGCTTCTGCAACAATTTCGACGAGTGCAACAGAATCCGTCATTTCCTCTCCTTCGGCACAAGTCAATCTCACCACGTCGGTTTCTGCTGGTGATGTAGCGCTTTCGCCGGCGGAGTCTAGCGCAACTGGAGACGCAGTCGCTACCTTCGGGGCGCTTTTGGTGGACGCCACCGCGCCGAGTGTTACCCCATCGGGTACCGCCCTCGCCTTCAATTTACCAACAATTGCTGTCACCTCCTCCCCCTCCGCAAGTGCAACGGGTGACGCAAACGAATCTCCTCTCGCACTAGACCCTGTTTACCTTTTCACTCCGTCTGTTTACGAAATCGCAACGGAGTATCCCAACGCAATTCCTCACGTCATCGTTTCTGCTCCAGAGCCTACGCTCAGTGTGTCAGACTCCGTGGATGTTGTTGTTGGCACAATCACAACGTCGTCTCCCGTCGTCACAACGGCGGTTGTAGCGCGTCCAAATTCAGATTCTGTTTCTACCACACTTCCTGTTGTTTCCCCGACGGGTGGAACGGGCGTAACAGCATTCCCTGAACCTCTCGAATACTACGTCGATGAAAACTATTGGGACCTCGGTTACACCGTCGATCCGCTTGCCGTTATAGTTGCGGCCACTCCGGTTATCTTAGCGTCCGTAAGTGATTCAGGAAGTGCCGCACTCCCCGAAGTTACAATCACTACCACCACAGCAACTGCAAGTGGAGACGCGGTCGCTCGAGGAGGTTTTCATTCCTCTTACATCGCGGGTCAGTACATTGCAACTGGCTACTTTGCGCTCGATTCCGCGGAAGTCGTACCTCTCGACGGTTTCGCAACCGCAGAGCAAATCGTTACTTTTGACGCAGAATGTAACCCCATCTTTGGAACGTCATCTCTTTCTGCGAGTGCCGACAAACTAAAAGACGTTAGCGGTTCAATTGTTTCTTCGTGCTCCGTCTCTGGTTCCGCAATTGATGTAGGTACGGGCAGTGCAAGCGCTCTTTGTTCTTCAACAACTTCAGCTACTGCCGTCTCCACTTTAATTGCCAATGCTAATGCCATTGGTCCTGACTTTTATGTGGAGCGTGAATACTGGGAATACGAGTACGCGGAAGGCGACACCAACGTAATTGCCGTTACCGCTACGCCTACAAAACTATTTGGAGCTGTAGCGACGTCTCAAGGCTCGACAACAGTCAATTCTGCCGCTACAATAGTTAGTACAGGAACTACCGCCATATCAGGCACTTCCGTAGTTTCTGGAGCTGGTCTCCGAGTATTTAATCCCACAGGGTTAAGCACCGGAGAAAGTGTTGTTACTGCGGTAGCACGGCAGACGCACGTAGTTGAAGGCACGTCTGATGGAAGCGCCTCCATTGACCTCGCGTTTGGCTACCGTATTCCCTTCATCGACCCTGAATTACTCACGCATGACAGGATCGTATACGTGGCACAAGAACCTTCTCGTGTTTTTGTCGTAGCAGAAGAGTACACCCGAATCATAACAGTAGAACAGCCCCCTACACGTGTAGTTAAGGTAGCATAATGGCTTTTAGATTTCCTGACAAAGACCCGAGTGAGAAACTTGACTTTACGGTTGATTGGTCCCGTTATTTAGGGGCGCTCACAATTATTGATTTCCAGTGGAAGATTATTGACGCCAGCGGTGTCGAGTATGATTTCAATCCGGGGAATGCCTTCGAGAATGGTGCAGTCGTACTAGCAACTTCCGAAACAACGGGTCTTGAAAACGCCGGACAATCTGTGACCGACACAGAAGTTACAATCATCCTAGACAAAGGAATTAATAATTTAACATACGAGCTAGTGTGTCAGATTACGACCTCCGTGTCGCCGTCTACGGGAGCGAGCATCATAACCGACCGTAAGGTTAAGATAAAGGTAGTGGAGCGCTAAAATGGCATACACGTATTTAACTCTTGTAAACGACGTAGCTCGACGGTTAAATGAAACCGAGATAACGTCTTCAAATTTTGACGAGGCCGCCGGCGTTTACAACGCAATTAAAGAAGCGCTAAACTCATCGATTCACCATATCAATCAAGCACACTTCTTTTGGCCCTTTAATCACAACAATTCAAAGACAACCCTTACCGCAGGGCTTTCTCGGTATTCTATTCCTGACAACGCCAAGTACGTGGATTTCGGGTCATTTCGCATCAAAAGAAACACGACCTTAAACGTGGGGCAGGGCAAAAAGCTCGAGCAAATTACCTACGAAGAATACCTCAGTACTTACGTGGATCAAGAATACGAGACGGACGCAACGAAAGGACAGGTCCCTCGTATGGTTGCACGTACCCCTGATCGAGAGTACGTCATAATTCCGATGCCAGATAAAAACTACGACATCGAATATGAGTATTACATGGCACCAACGGACCTCGAATACTTTGATGACATCCCCACCATTCCGGAAAATTACAGACACGTTGTCGTAGATGGGGCTATGTACTACGCCTACCTTTTCCGTGACAACGTCGAGCAAGCAAGTATGATGCTTCGCAAGTTTGAGGCGGGAATCGCACAGATGCGGTCCATTCTCGTAAACGAATACGCTTACTTTAGGGCAAACTAATGCCAGATCGTTGGAGTACATATCCGATTCAATTCACGGGAGGCTTGGTTTCCAATGTAAGCCAGCTCGCTCAAGGGATTCAAACCCCCGGATCGGCCCGCGTTCTCAACAACTTTGAGCCTGCTGTCGATGGTGGATACCGTCGCATCGAGGGCTTTACAAAGTATGACGACGCGGTAGTCCCCGGAACGGATAACATTCGTGGGGTCTTTTTCTTAGCCGACACAGCATACGTGGCGAGAGATGACTCACTGTACTTTTCCGGGGGTAGTGGTTGGACGGAGCTAACAGACAACGCGACCTACGGATCAGCCGGTATTAACTTAGGAGCCGGTGGCAACATTTGTCGGTTCACATCGTTAGACTTTGACGGGAACACCACACTGATTGTAACTGATCAGGTCAGTAAACCTTTCCGGTACAAAGCGGGTGTGTTTAGTCAGTTGACGGGAGCGCCGTCTGAAGCGGCAGGAGCTAGCCACGCAATCGAGTACAAGAACCACTTGTTCCTTGCGAGTGACTCCAACTTAATATTTTCCGCTCCTTTTGACGAATCAGACTTTGCTCCCGCTTCTGGGGCCGGCAGTGTTAACGTAAAGGCACGTATTACGGGGCTCTTACTCTTCCGCGAACTGTTGATAATTTTTACAGAAACCAGTATACTTAGTCTTAGCGGAAACAGTATTTCTGACTTTAACTTACAGCCCATCACACAAGACTTGGGGTGTGTTTCAGAAGATACGATTCAAGAAATTGGCGGTGACGTTATATTCTTGGGCCCTGACGGGTTGCGGTTGTTATCGGCAACTCAGAGAAACAACGACTTCGGTCTCGCTGTGGTGTCTAAAGTCATTCAAAAAGAGGCCACTGATTTCATTCGATCTCATTCTTCTTTTTGTAGTGTGACTATTCCCTCAAAGTCTCAGTACCGTATTTTAGGCTTTAACTCAGGGTACACCCCCGATGCAGGGCGGGGGATAATTGGTGTGCAGATGGCGACTCAAGGCGGCGAAGGCATGTCTTGGTCGGAGACTACAGGGATATTTGCTCGAGTCGCAACGTCTGTGTATTCGGATCGAGACGACGTAATCTTATTTGCGAACACAACGGGGTATGTGTACCGCATGGAAAGCGGCAACACTTTTGACGGAAATAACATTGAAGCTGACTTCGCAACGCCGTATTTTCCGATTACCGACCCGTCAACTAGAAAAACGTTGTATAAAGCTGACGTATACACGGACCCTCAAGGGGCTTTTACCGTAAACCTCAACGTTCTCATAGACTACCAGCAAGCTGGAGTCATCCAACCTAACACACAGACTCTCGACAATACCTTAGGTAGTTCACTAAATTATTACGACACAGCGATATACGGGTCAGCCGTGTACTCGACGGACCAAGTAAGTAGTCTATTTAAAGTGAATCTTGTGGGCTCGGGCAACGTTTTTTCTTTCCGGTTCTCTTCGGATGATAACTCCGCTCCTTATTCTCTCGATTCAATTTCTATACAATACGCTCAAAATGGTAGAAGATAATGGCAGGATACACCCGTAACGATACCGCAAACAACATAGCGTCCGGAAACGTAATTCGTGCCGCTGATCTCGATGGGGAGTTTGATGCGGTTCAAGATGCGTTTAACGCAACAACAGGGCACACACACGACGGAACAGCAGGAGAAGGCGGCCCCATAACCAAGATAGGCCCCGCCGGAAATATTAGTGTTACAGCACTCTCTGCTATACCCTCGATTACCAACACAATGGACTTGGGCTCCACAGCACTTCGGTACAAAGCGGGGTTCTTTCAGGGTGCGGTAACGGCCGCCGGCGGATTTGTCGGGGATGTAACCGGCGATATTACAGGAGATGTTACAGGAAATGTGACTGGTAACGTCACAGGAAATCTCACGGGTAACGCCACCACTGCAACAACACTAGAAACAGCGCGAACTATCGCTGGGCATTCGTTTGACGGGTCTGCGGATATCACGATAGCAACGACGGACATAACGGGCGTCACGGCTACCTCTAGTGAGTTAAACACTTTAGACGGCATTACTGCTACGACTGCCGAATTGAACTACGTGGATGGCGTTACTTCTGCAATTCAAGCACAAATCGATGATAAGGCACCTCTCGCAAGTCCCGCACTGACTGGGAATCCGACGGCTCCTACGCAATCGTCTTCAGATAACACAACTAAGCTAGCTACCACTGCTTTTGTGCAAGGTCTTGTCGGGGGGGTAGACGCTATCCCTACCGGAATCATCACTCTCTGGTACGGGTCAACGGTCGACGTGCCTTCTGGCTGGGCTCTCTGTGACGGGAGCACTCACGGGTCTGTTACTACTCCTAACTTAACCGATAAGTTTGTTGTCGGGGCGGGTTCTTCGTATAGCGCGGGGGATACAGGGGGTGCCGCAAGTACGACCCTTGCGGAAGGCAACTTGCCGGCGCACAATCACGATGTTACTTCGGGAGTGATACAGCTAACTGGTCTTACCAATTTTGCTGGTGACCACGAGCATAGAATGATCGGGCCTGATGGTAACTTCATTGGCAACAACAGCTTGAATGGGGGCTCCCCAGCCTCGTTTGGCACTTATGAGCCGGAAGCGGGAACAGGAGCCAATCAAGTCGCCAAAGAATACGACACTCTCACAGCGGGTACCCACACGCACACCGTAACGACGAACCTCGACACCACTGACGTAACCATCGGAAATACAGGTAGCGGCACGTCATTCACAAACTTACCTCCATACTACGCTCTTTGCTACATCATGAAGCTATAGGAGAAGTTTGGTGGATATGATGATTTGGAACATTGTTCTCTCTGCCATTTTAGGCTTTGTCGGTTGGTTTGGCGTACAGATGCACTCAGAAATGCATCGCCTATCCATCCTCCTCAACAAAACCCGTGAAGAGATTGTGCAATCTCAACTAGTTACCGCTGAAAAGTATGCACGTAAGGATGAAGTCAGGGAAGATATGGAACGCCTTATGGATCGTCTGGATGCCTTAGACGCTAAGATTGACCGACTCATAGAAGCACGACAGTGATATTTGAGGCTATAGCGGCTGTAAAGATTGCCAACGAAGCTATCGGTGCAATCAAGGAGTTTGCAGGTCACGTATCCTCTGTCGGAGAGATGGGCCCACAACTCACCAAACTAGCCGATGCCAAGGAAGTCATTGAGCAGAAAGCGAAAGACGGTGACATGTCCGCCTTCTTTGAGCTTGAGAAGATCAAGAATCAAGAAGCAGAAATAAAACGTATGTTTATCTACAGTGGTCGTCCGGGGCTGTGGGAGGATTACCAGAAATTTGTCACCAACAGGAAACAACTGAAAGAGAATGAACGCAAACGTATCGCACAAGCTAAGGCCCGTAAAAAAAGACTCATTAAGGAGTGGAGTATTGGCATTGCTTTGTCCATTGCCATTCTTTCTGCTGTTGGGATATGCGTTTACTTCCTATATTGGCTCGTAGTAACTAAGGGTAGTTAACATGTGGATGTTATTCGCAATTGTCATTACCGCTAACGGATACGGCACGATGCCTCAAGGTCCGTTCGCAACAATGGCGGAGTGCTTTGAAGCCCGCGAGTATTTCATAAAAACGGCACCAAAGCCGAAGATCAACTACGACGCTATCTGCATACAAACAAATGTGACAGGTGATTCTACATGATTGGGATTTTATCCAAGATACTTGGCTCGGGCGATGTCATCAAGAAAGGCATGGAGCTGATTGATGATATGCATACAAGCACTGAAGAAGAGATTGCTCAAAAGTCAAAAGCGAAAATTGACTTAATTAATGCGTACGCTCCCTTCAAGCTAGCCCAGCGCTATATTGCTCTCATGTTCACAGCAGTTTTTCTCAGTATGTTTGTACTGGTGCTTGCAATGACTCTTGCAGGCGAGGGTGACATTGATGCTGTTAAGCAGATCATCGGTGACTTCTGGATAGGCGAGATCATGTTAATGATCGTAGGCTTTTATTTCGGCGGAGGTTTAGCAGAATCCG
>Ga0209654_1001446_pt1 | contig 18939 bp, 20 predicted proteins | sample SaaInl1SG_22_DNA_FD_184646 | JGI IMG/M metagenome (GOLD analysis project Ga0209654, IMG submission 184646) | Marine microbial communities from expanding oxygen minimum zones in the Saanich Inlet - ESP_161SG_22_DNA (SPAdes) (version 2) | ecosystem: Environmental > Aquatic > Marine > Intertidal... | reverse complement strand
ATTATTAGGCTAACAGCAACAAGCAGTACTGGTGAAAGGGTTGCGACTACCTCCACAGTGGTAGTTGGTCAAAGATGGGCGCTAGGCATTAGGGTCGAAACAATCAACTTTGAGAATGCGAATGGTGCACCATGGGATGATGATGATACAGGCCCAGATTTACTAGTAGGCTTTGCCAAAGCTTCCGAAGCTGATAGAATACCCTTGATTAATTTTGGTAATGATTATGTACCGGAAGACTTTCCTGCTGGCGGTATACTTCCACCTGAGCTTCAGATTTTATTTACCGATGAAGACTGGCAATTCGTCATGCTTGACAATGAGCCTCCCCTCAATAGCCCAGAAAACGCAGAAGAAATGGTGCTCTTTACACTTAATCCAAACAATATTCTCTCAGAAAAAGACTATGTATTAGGAAGTGGGGTCTTTGAAGCTGAATCCAATGGCTTCCGTTTATTGATGCTCTTCGAATTAAGGTAAAGCTATGGCAAGGTTATAATCTTATCTCCTGTAGCGATTCGTCCAGATTGAACAATTCGGCAAGTAATTCCACCATGACCGCGCATGGCATTATAACCTCCCGTACCGAGGTTCTCTTCCATTCGGGAGCAAGGATGACATTCACCTGTATATTCTAGTATCGCTTCACCAATTTGAAAGCTTTTGTCTTTTAGCGCATGCAGATTAATACCAGAAGTCACGATATTCCTACGCAGTAGAAGCGGATCTACACTTTCGACACCAAGTATAGACGCGACAGCATTAATATGTTCCTGAGCAATCAGGGTCACTTGTCGTTTACCACCTTTACTGGCATAGTGATCACCTTCAAGACCAATCTCAGCCAAGGCTTGAACCTCCTCGATACTCACAGGAAGTTGCTTCCTTTCCTGTCTAATGGTTACTAGCTGGGCCGTTCCCCCTTGTGCAAATTGACTAGTAAGTTCTTGAATGCTTTTTCCTATCATCTCACTCCACAATTTTCGCTTCTGCAGGTTCGCGATATGGCTGAAAAGGAATCTTTAGCAAGTTCCCCATCTTATCATTTTCCTGAGGGTCCATGTGCGTATCAATGCCGTATATCAACTCTGTCGTGTCATCTACCTGAGCGAAAGTACCGAATATGCGATCCCAAAAAGAAAAGATATTGCCGTAGTTCGTATCCGTCAAGGGTTGGGTATAGTGATGATGTACCTTATGCATCAATGGTGTTATAATGACCCAAGACAAGGCACGGTCGATCGCTCTCGGCATATTGATATTTGCATGCGTGATGTGGGCAAAAAGAACGGAAAGACTCTGATAGACCATAATGATCCACATGGGTGCGCCAATAATCATCACTGCTAAAATGGTAAATGCAATCCTGAACACTGTTTCTCCTGGGTGATGCCTCAGTCCTGTGGTTACATCAACTGTTGTATCAGAATGATGGACCAGGTGAAACTTCCACATCCATTTCACTTTGTGTTCTGTCCAGTGGATAAAATAAGCGCCAATCAAATCCATTAGCAGCACCCCTAGGACTAATTGCCCCCAAAGTGGCAGATCAATAACATAAAGCAATCCAAATCTATTCTGAGCTACCATATCAGAAGCTGCCAGTAAGACACCCGCTAATCCGAACCCAATAATCATAGTGGTCAAAGTGAGGAAAAGATTGATGCCTGCATGACGTACTTTTTTATAACCAAATCTGAATAAAGGAACAACCCCCTCTAGTATCCAAAACAAGAGTATACCACTTATGAGAATACCCGCTCTAAATTCAGTAGGCATATTATCAAAGAAACTTACCATAGATTCCATGCCTCAATTTATTCTGCCAGCATCACAATTGCAATCGGTATATGATCAATCTTATTATTTCATTCATTTGCCTATCTTACATTTGACTTTTTATCTATCCCATGAAGAACAAATCACTCCTTACAATACTCGCTTTTTTGGTCCTTAATATCAGTACTACACAAGCACAAGAATTCTCAAGAGCCGTTATGCCTTATGTAAGTATTCAAGAGTCAGTAGTAGCGATTACTAACGTCAAATTGATAGATGGAACTGGTGCACCTATCAGAAACAACCAGACCATAATATTCACTGGAGAAAATATAACAGCCATGGGCAACTCCAATGAAGTCAGCATTCCAGAGGGTGCAAAAACAATCGATGGGACTGGTAAAACGGTGATCCCTGGCTTAGTCATGTTACACGAACACATCTTCTACCCTAAGCCATTCGATGGCGTTTTCAGCGTAGCCCAAATGACTTTCACCTTCCCAAGGCTATACTTGGCTGGGGGTGTAACGACCATCCGTACGGCAGGCAGTATCGAACCGCAAACCGATATTAACATTCGTAAGTCTATTGAAGCAGGCCGTATGTTGGGGCCAAAAATGGACCTGACAGGCCCGTTTATTGAAAGAGCTGGAACGCACGTACCCGAAGTAGGCGTAATTGAAAGCTCACAACAGGGTGTAGAAATGGTTAACTATTGGTCTGATCGCGGTATCAACTCCTTTAAAGTTTATCAAAACATAACTAAGGAAGACTTGACGCAAGTCGTTGCAGCAGCGCATGCCAAAGGCAAAAAAGTAACCGGACATATTTGTTCGGTCACCTACCAAGAAGCGGCAGAAATCGGCATTGATAATATCGAACACGGGTTCTTTCAAAGCTCAGATTTTGTAGATGATAAAGTAGATAACTTCTGTCCTGCCTTTAAAAGAGGACAGGCTCTAGGCGAACTGGATCTTAACAGCCCTAAAATGAAGGCCTTAATGGATTTACTCATTGAGAAAAATGTAACCATCACCTCCACCCTTCCTGTGTTCGAACCTTATACTGATAGAGAAGTGGTGCTCGGTGGTGGCATTGACGCCATGAGTCCTGAAATAAAAGAAAGTCTTATCGCAGGCCATACAAGAAGACAAGGCCGTGACGAAGCTTCCTTAGCGCAATTCAAAAAGCAAATGGCTTGGGAAAAGATGTTCTACGAAGCCGGAGGCAAGTTAGCCGCTGGTACTGACCCAACTGGTGCAGGCCGAACAGTGGCTGGATATGCCAATCAAAGGGTAGTGGAGCTATTTATCGAAGCCGGATTCACATTGGTTGAGGCAATTAAAATATCATCACTGAATGGTGCCGAATATCTCGAAAGAGATGAGGAAGTAGGTTCTTTAGTGGTTGGGAAGAAAGCCGACCTTGTGCTGATTGATGGAGACCTTGAAGTAGACGTAGCCAACATACGCAAGATGGAAATTGTCTTCAAAAATGGTATTGGCTTTGACTCCCAAAAGATCTTTCAGTCCATGAAAGGCAAGGTTGGAATGCACTAAGATTCCTTATACGGAATAATTCTAAATAATTTTATTAAGCTCCTTGATTTTTTAAATCTCGATTCTATATTTGCGACACTATTAATAATTAGTCTAAATAAGAATAATGAGTCAAAAATTTAGAAATTTCTGCCGCAATTACCACCGAGACATTGCTTATGTATTTGTTGGATTAATTTTAGCTTTCTCCATTTCAGGAATCGCGTTGAACCATAGAAGATCATTCAATTCAAGGCAATTTGTCTACGAATCGGAGGCTTTCAAAATGCCTTTACCTGCCGATACTAAACTGATAACACAAGAATTTGTCGAGTCAAAATTGCCCGAAATTGGCATCGGCAATGAATTCAAAAGCTTCAGGGTTCAGAATGGTGAGCTGCGCATCTTTTATGATAAAGCCAGAGCCGAAATCAATCTTGAAACGGGTGAAGGAGAAAAGGAATGGTATGGCAAACGACTACTCTTAAAAGAAATGGCCGACCTCCATCAAACCACGAATCCCGCTTGGATCTGGTACTCCGATATATTCGGTATTGCTATGATATTCATTGCCCTATCGGGCATGTTTATTTCTAGTGGGAAAAATAGCTTTAAGAAAAGAGGTTGGTATATGGCATTGATCGGAATGCTCTTCCCGTTGATATTCTTAATCTTTATAATGTGAGCTTACTCAGGTAATTTGAAGTGTGGATTATAAATTAAGCCCACTACATTCCCCCATGGGTCTTTGACTGTTGCCACCATAAGCTCTCCTCCAACATTGTTGAGAGCTTCAAGTGAAGTAGCACCAATGGAAAGTAGCTTTTTATACTCCTCTTCAATATTTTCAACACCCCAATAGCTCAGCACGTTGGCAGACCTTTCTTTCATTGACTCCTCCTCAGGCAGCAATCCCAATTCGTAACCTCCAATATTGAATCCGATGTAGAATGGCTCGTCAAAATAAGGCTTTACACCAAAGGCCTTTGTATACCAAGCTTTGGCTGCCTCCAAATCTGGCACCAAATAAATTGTAGTTCTAAGTCCTAGCATAGCTTTCTAATTCAATATCCGTTTTAATCCCTTATTGAAGGTTTCAAACTCCACCAAGTTTTTATGACGCCCACCTTTTATGGTGATTAATTCTGACTGGCCCTTTGGTAATGACTTGTGTAGGCGTTTGCCAGATTCATAAGGCACGACATCATCGTCAGTCCCATGAAAAATATAGATCGGACACTCGGCAGTTTCAAGGTATTTGTAACTCTGAAAATTGTAGCGCAAAGCCAATTTTGAAGGATAAATTGGATAGTAGCGCTGAGCGATCGAGTTCAACGAGTAGTAAGGCGTCTCTAATATCAAGCGTTTTGGTTGATGCTTTCCTGCCAACCACGAAGCAAGTCCAGTACCAATCGATCGGCCATAAACAGTGACTTCATTTTCAGGATAAAGCGTTAAGGCATATTGATAAAAAAGCTCTGCATCGCTTAAGAGTTTATTCATCGTGCGTTTACCGACACTTTTACCATAGCCTCGATAATCCATTACTAGCACATCATAATTGAGTTTGACATAGTCCTCAACGATTTCTCCCCAACGGGTAAGATCCCCGCGGTTTCCATGGAAATAGACAATTATACCTTTAGGAGATTGGGTAGCGAAGTGGATGGCATTGAGATTGGCTCCGTCTGCTGTCTCTAGATTAATCTCTCTGAATTTCGTGTTGAATTCAAAGACATGATCTTGTGGCAATTGACCATCTAGAAAAATAAATCTTTCCTGAAACGCGTAGAGTAGTACGGCACCAAGAATGTAAACGAAAAGAAGACTAGAACCTATGATCAGCAAACGTTTCAATATTAGGGATTTTGTCTTTCCTTTTTAGTTTTTCTTTTGAAATTCAAACTCGTTTCAGTCGGATCAATTGTGCTTGGCAATTTAGAATTGAAGATCTCTTCGATCATGCGGTGATATTCTTCAAAAGTCTGCAGATTATTATGACCAGCGCCCAAAACCGGATAGAGCCGAGTACTTTCTGAGTTTATTTTAGACAAAGAAACAGCTGTTTTAAAAGGAATCAGCTTATCACTCGTGCCGTGGATAATTTTGATAGGGCATTCCACATATTTCAGCCATTTGTACGTCCTAATCGGAAACTTGATCAAAAGTGAAACCGGCATAAAAGGAATGTATCGTTTGGTCACTTTCGCCAAACTATAATAAGGCGACTCTAACACCAGCATTCTTGGTTGGTTATTGGAGGCAATTTTAGCAGCAAAACCTGAGCCTAATGATCGGCCATAGAGAATGATATACTTTTCAGGTACCTGCTCCTTTACCTTGTCATAGACATATTGTAAGTCCTCCTTTATTGTCTCTTCAGTTCTTTTACCTGTACTCTTACCAAAGCCACGGTAGTCAACCATTAAGACATCATAACCTAGTCGAGTAAAGTCTACCGCAAATTTCCCCCAGCCTTTTAAAGATTTGGAATTCCCTTTCAAATAAATGACAACACCCTTAGGTTCAGGGATTCGGAAATGAATGCCATTGATATTGACTCCCGGTTCCTTTTCTAGATTATACTCTTCAAACTGAAGATTAGGGTATTTGAACTCAAAATCATCAGGAAGTTTTTCTGGCTTAAAGAGGAATCTCTATTGCGCAAAGTAGATTACGAAATTGGCGACTACATAAGCTATTCCTACAAGGATCAGTATAGTGCCTATTTCCATGGAAGTAAGATATTAAAACTCATTGGGAATACAATAGACTAGAAATTGGTAGCTTAAAAGCTGAACAGTCTATTGGCAACTTTATGAAACACATATTAACGCTTTGCAGTATCCTTCTTCTGAACATTTCTTACGCTCAAGACATAGCATTCAGAAGTAGTAATCGATATATCTTAGGTACGAATAAAGACCGAACCGCCTCTATTGGTATTGGCGATGTGGACGGAGACGGTGACCTAGATGCAGTTGTTGCAAACGGCAGACACTGGCCTCTTCAAAACCAAGTGTTCTTTAATGATGGCCGAGGGATTTTCACGCTTTCTCAGCCTTTGGACATCACGAGTGAAACGAGCTACGCAACAGAGCTTGCAGATTTAGATGGTGATGGTGACTTAGATGTGGCTGTTGGCAATGACAATACACCAAACATGCTATACTTCAATGATGGGGCGGGGAACTTTAAAAGGGGGAAACACTTCGGTAAACGATACTCGAACACGCGTAACCTTACACTTGCAGATTTAGATCAGGATGGTGACATCGACATTTTAATTACTAATCGTGGACAAGAGAATGAAATCTGCCTAAACAATGGCAAAGGTGAGTTCTCCGAACCTATCGGCTTTGGTGCGAAAGACGATTCGACTATTGATGTAGAAGTAGCCGACATGGATGATGATGGTGACCTTGATTTGATTCTTGCGAACAGAGATGGCCAATCGAATGCGGTCTACCTGAATGGCGGGAATCTTGACTTCTCAACCAAAATTCTCTTTGGCACTGGTACTGACGAAACGAGGTCAGTCGCTATTGCAGACATTAATCAAGACGGATATAAAGACATTATTACTGCCAATATTGGTCAACCCAATGCCATCTATTTTGGTGATAAAGACTTAAGCTTTAAAAACAGCTCAATTTACGATTCAGGAAATGACCAGTCCTATTCTGTTACAGTAAGTGACTTAGACCTAGATGGAGATATGGACATTGTGGTGGCTAATGTTCAGGGCTCAAATTCAGTTTTCTTAAATAACAACAAAGGTGAAAGCTGGACAAAAATGAGTATCGGGCCTGAGTTCAACTCTTATGACATTATAGTGGCGGATTTGAACGGAGATGGAAGACCTGACATCATTGAGGCAAACTCGGACGAGCAGAACGTTTTTCACATAAATGCTGTCAAAAGGAATCGATAGTCACTCATTCGATCAGATTACGTTTACTCAATAAGACCTTTCCACAAGGTCAAGGTAGAAAAGCGTTGTTAAAAGTTTCTCAATTGCCTTTCAATCTCGAGCGAAGCCGAGAGAACTTATTCTGCATTCAGAAATTCTACCAGCAAGCGATGGAAGTGGTGGACACCCTTCTCCATTTCAGGAGAGTAGCGCCCCGTATTATAGACGCGTGATTTCATTCCTCTGTGCACACCCTCCACTACTTCTTCATCTTCTTGTTCCACTTTGTCTAGCCATGCTCCTGCCCCTAGGTCAAGTTTACTCTCGTCATAGACATAAGAAATGAATGACACCTTAGTTTCATCTTTTGAGATTGGTTTCACCACATTAACTGATAACCCCCATGGGTAGAAATTGAACATCATGTTCGGGAAAACCCAGAAGTAATAAGCCGCTATTGATTTGCCGAAATCTTCGTGCCCTTCAGGGAAGTCAAATGTATTCTCTTCGCCTTCGGCATAGCCAATCTGGAGATTAGCGTGTTTGAAAAGAACGGTTTCATAGTTACCATAATCCAATGCTTCATTCAAGCCAGCATGAACGAAAGGAATATGAAAACCCTCTAGATAGTTGTCACAATAGAGCGCCCAATGCGCATTGATGTGATAGTCTTTACCGCGATCAGCAAACAGCTTGAATTCCTCCAAAGGCATAAAGCCCACCTTGCTTTGCATGGCTTCTAATACATCAGAGAAATAATAGGCATTACCCAAAGAGGCAAATAGCCATGGACCCCATTGCTGTAAAGGAAATTCATGAAGGTTGTCCTCCGGTCTAGGGAAGCCTTTGGCTGCTTTGAACTGTGGCATGTGCTGAAACTTACCGTCTAAATTAAACCTACGTCCATGATAGGCACAGGTAATATTTCTAGCTTTTGCTGGTTGATCGCAAAGTATGTCACCACGATGTGTACACACATTGGATAGGCACTTAACCTCTCCTCCACTATTGCTGAGGAGCATTGGCTCACCTGTACCTTCTAGCGTAAATGGATGAACCATCCCTTCCTCAGCAACTAATTCTTTAGCGCCAACGAATTGCCATGACTTTGCAAATACCTTTTCCGAAAGACTTTCAAAAACCTCTGCACTTCTATAGAAAGAAGACGGCATCGTTTCAGCAAGTTCAATTTCAGGATGAATTTCGTATTTAGGCATGCTCAATTATAATCAATATCTTCCCATTCACCTGATGGGTGCTTCGAAATCGCGTAATTTTTTTAATGAGTAAAAATAAAAAGTCTCCCAAGAAATTAGGGCTTTGGGCAACAACCGCGCTGGTTGTTGGTAGTATGATTGGTTCTGGAATTTTCTCTCTTCCAGTCGCTTTGGCAGAATATGGTGGGATTAGTCTTTTTGGATGGCTCTTCGCAGCGATTAGCGCATTGATTCTTGCCAAAATATTTGCCTACCTAAGCAAAGTGATTCCCTCCGCTGGTGGCCCCTATGCCTATAGCCGAGTCGGTTTTGGTGACTTTATAGGTTTCTTCGTTGCCTGGGGATATTGGCTATCCATTTGGGCAACTAATGCTGCGATTACCATCACCTTTATTAGTTACCTCGGGGTATTCTTCCCCATACTTCAAGAAAACACAGTTGTGGCATTAATCGTAGGATTAATCACCTTATGGAGCCTTACTGCGATCAATAGTTATAGTGTAAAAGCAGGAGGAAACACACAGGTCGTCACCACGATCTTAAAGATCGTTCCCCTTGCTGTAGTGACAATTGGAGGCTTGTTCTTCATAGATATATCTCACTTTACGCCATTTAATGTGAGCGGGGTTTCTTCCGTAAAAGCCATTACAATTTGTACAGCGCTGTGCCTTTTTGCCTTTATGGGTCTTGAGGCGGCCACAGTGCCTGCGAACAATATTAACAATCCAAAAAAGACCATTCCGAAAGCAACCATGCTAGGAACCATTTTGGTGACTATCATTTACATGCTGAGCTCATTTTCCTTGTTCGCTGTTCTATCACCAGAAGAAGTGGCTAATACTGCCTCCCCCTTTGCCAGTGCAGCATCTAAAATGTGGGGACCCAATGCTAAATACCTCATTGCTGCCGGTGCTTGTATCTCAACATTGGGTGCCTTGAATGGATGGATTCTTATCCAAGGCCAGATACCAATGGCCATGGCCAAAGACGGACTTTTTCCAAAGGCATTTGCTAAAACGAACAAAAACGAGTCACCGTATTTCAGCATTATTGCTTCCAGTATCATCATAACAGTTCTTCTATTCATCAATCAGTCTGACGGACTTTCCGGTATTTACAAGTCTATGGTGTTGTTGACAACCGTTACGGTGCTGGTTTCCTACATTTTTACTGTTGCCGCCTACGGCCTATTCTCTCTTGAGAGTAAAATGGGACTTAGTCCAACGTTCAGTAATATATTCTTGGCACTTTTGGGTTTTGCTTTTACCATCTGGATGATGTTCGGTTCTGGAGAACGAGCTGTATTTCTTGGCTTCATAGGGCTACTATTAGGCATCCCCGTTTATATTTGGAACAAACGTAAACCTTCGGAATGAAAACTTGTCACTCAGAATACGGTGCTATTCAATCTCTTTGGATAAAACCAGCGGAAAACGCATTTATCAATCAAGAGACCTTGCATGCGCAGTGGAATGAACTGAACTACCTAGGAGAGCCTATTTATCAAGAGACCCTCACGGAATACAAGGAATTTCAATCGCACTTCACCCAAGGATCCATTGAATTACATAGCTTTCCAACCGATGGCTCAGTGATGATGGATTCCATCTATTGTCGCGATGCAGCCATAGCCACCGACTTTGGCATGATCATTTGCAACATGGGGAAAGGTGGTCGAATTAACGAACCTCAAGCGCAAGCAAAAGCTTATCGAGCAGTGGGTACGGCCATACTAGGCGCCATTACAGCTCCGGGAACTTTAGAAGGTGGCGATGTCGCTTGGCTAGACGAAAAGACATTAGCCGTAGGGCACACTTACAGGACAAATCCTGAAGGCATAAAGCAACTAGAAGCTCTTTTAACACCAAAAGGTGTGGAAGTAATCACCGTAGCATTACCCCATTACAAAGGCCCTTCAGATGTATTTCACTTGATGTCGATTCTTAGTCCTGTAGATAAAGACTTGGCCGTTATCTACTCGCCCTTAATGCCCATTAAGTTTCGAAACTTACTCATAGATCGTGGCTTTCGTTTCGTAGAAGTTCCAGAAGAAGAATTTGATTCAATGGGTTGTAATGTATTAGCGCTGTCGCCTAGAGAATGCTTAATGGTAGCTGGAAATCCTATCACCGAAGCTAGATTAAAAAGTGCCGGCTGTAAAGTCATTACCTATCAGGGACAAGAAATTAGTGTCAAAGGTGGTGGCGGCCCAACTTGTCTGACTAGACCAATGCTTCGCCAGATATAACCTCTCCACAAGGTCGTGATAGATAGCAGAAAACTATCTATTCCCTTCCAACTCAGAGTCTGCCAGTAGCTGGCAGGCGAAGCCAAAGAAACCTCTTAGATTCTGACAGCTAGTTGCTATTTCAAGGCAAAGTGTCAGTCAAATAGCGTGATTTAGGCATTGGACTAGGGATTGCTAACAGACGGTCATGCCGAAGTCTAAAGTTAAAAGACTCCTTATTTATTTAATGCGCGCTTTTCGAGCTTGTGCCATGGCATACATGGTAGGCATCTCTAACATCGTCAATCAAGAGGTCAAGTTCATGGATGAGCCTGCCGATAAAATTGAGGTGATGGAAAAGGAAGTCGATGACGACCCTTTTTGAATAAGGCTAGTCCACTTTGATGATTGAGGCCTTCTTGCCTCCGAAATTGATGTAATCACCCACTTGCTTACCCAATAACTGCTGCCCGATAGGTGATATTGGAGATATAACAAAATAAGTAGTCTCACCAATATCTATTTTACCAATAGAGGTAGCCAGGTAATAAGAGGCATTCTCCGTTTTAACCAAACTACCAAGCTGGCAGTCAGTAAAGGACTTATCCAAATCAAGTGTACCAAGCGTTCGTTTCATTCGTGTCGCCTCACCCAACTGCTCAGCGATTTTACCCTTTTCCAGATTGATCATTTCTGTACTAGTCTCATACTTATCACCCATTGAGCTTTTTGTATCACTCTCTGCAGACACCTTTAATGCTTGCATTTCTTTTTCTAAACTAGCAATCCGTTCATTGACTTGAAGCAGGCATTTATCATAAAGAGATCTCTTGGCTATCGACATAGTGCAATTTCGGACAAGTTCTACTCGCGCACAAGATTCTATTCATACTGTTGGTGCCTAATTCAATTATTTTCTTCCTGAGCAAGAATACTGAATACAAGTAGCTTCGAATCTTTATGGACTTTGTTTGATGACAAGTTGCTTTGTTTATTAAAGAAAAACATAAGCTAGAAGAGGTTTCACAGTAAGGTCAATTTTTATTAAATTGATTCAGTATGCTTTACGAACTCATATATCGCAGTGATGCCATTCCGGATATTTTGGAAAAGGATATTGAAAATATTCTCAGCACAGCACGAGATTTTAATGAAGCCAACGAAATTACGGGATGCCTGCTTTTTAACAACAATCAGTTCTTGCAGCTACTTGAAGGTGAGTTTGACATCGTGATGGCGCTATATGATCGCATCAAAAAAGATCCTAGAAATCGAAACCATATGACACTTCAAATGAGAGAAACAGACTACCGTGTTTATCCAAATTGGACGATGGCATTTCAATCCATGGATAAGTCACAGGTTAAGAGCAAGGGAGGTGTCACAGAGTTTACAGAGTTTGAAGCAGACAAAGATTCAGCACTACCTAAACAACTGTTCGAAGCCGTTAGTCATAATATGACCTAACACTAAAATCTTGCTGCAGTCAATAGGCTCAAGTCTTTGAATGGAAGGTTAAACCTCTTAGCAATCCCCAAATTGGTCGTACAGCCCTTGTACCCATAAATACCTTTACTGAACCATGAGTAATGATAAATCATTTCATTCATTCCTCCATTGTCACCCATTTTGAGAAGTATAGGTGTTAAAATATTACTTATTGCCGTTGTTGCGGTACGTGCTGCTCGAGAGGCAATGTTTGGTACGCAATAATGGATCACATCATATTTCGTGAAAGTAGGTAAGTCGTGAGAAGTAATCTCTGATGTCTCAATACAACCTCCCTGGTCAATCGAAACATCAAGAATGACAGCACCTGGTTTCATTGCAGCGACCATCTCTTCTGTTACCACACAACGTGCTCGACCCTTTTCAGCACGCAATGCACCAATCACCACGTCAGCTGACAATAGGGAGTGACTCAAGGTAACACTGTCGATCACAGAGGTAAAGGCCTGGTTTCCGAGCTTGTGTTTAACACGCCTCAATTTATATATCTCGTTATCGAATATTCGCACTTCAGCGCCAAGCCCTAAAGCAGCTCGAGAGGCATGCTCTGCTACTGTACCGGCACCAAGAATAACGACTCGCGTAGGTGGAACACCTGTGATGCCACCTAAAATTATCCCCTTCCCACCTCCTATACTGCTCAATAGTTCAGCAGCAATAGGAATCACCAAACTACCAGCCACTTCGCTCATCGCATTTACTATGGGCAAGCCGTTGGCTTTATCTTCTAGTAATTCGAAACCTAATGCTGTGATCTTCTTTTTATTAATCAGTTCGAAATACTCTGCAGTAGTATTTCCGGGTTGAATAGCCGAAAAGACAGTAGAACCCGGCTTCATTAAACCAATTTCATCCTTGGTTGGCGGTTCTATTTTTACAATCAAGTCTGCTTCAAAAGCCTCCTTGCGAGAATAGACTATTTGAGCACCGTTCTCTGAATATTCTCTGTCTTGAAAGAATGCGCTTTTACCTGCCCCCTGCTCTACTTGAACTTCATGTCCGTTGGCGACTAAAATGCCGACAGCTGCAGGAGTTAAGCTCACTCTATTTTCTTGAAGCGATACCTCATTGGGTACAGAAATCTGCAATGATTTGCTGCCAGACTTTACTTTCATTAGCTTCTCTTCTGGATAAAGACTTCCTTCTTTTGCCAAAGCTGCGAATCCTGATTTTGCCGTATCATCCATGTTTACTCAATTTGTAGTGTCTCTGTTCTGCTCCAAGATCTTCGATCTCAATCTTTAAAAATTTATCAGGCATTAATCCTCCAATTCTCTGTGGCCATTCTAAAATGCACAAATTTCCAGAGTAAAAATATTCTTCTATCCCGATTGCTACTGCCTCTTCTGGGCGCTCCAATCGATAGAAATCAAAATGATAAATGGTCTCTTCTTTATCCGTCAAGTACTCATTGACAATTGAAAATGTCGGGCTCTGAACAATATCCAAAACGCCAAGCGCTTGACCTAAAGCCTTCGTCAAAGTAGTCTTTCCAGCTCCCATTTCTCCCACGAGCACCCAAATTTTATCTTCCCCGCCAAAGTCAATAATCTTACTTGCAACTTTAGGTAAATCGCTAAGCGCGTCTGCTTTAATCAACATTCAAATGACTTTTAGGCCCTTTTCGAATTTAACGAAATAATCGGAATAATTACCTCTTCCATGGACACTCCACCATGCTGAAAAGTATCTCTATAATACTTCACGTAGTGATTATAGTTATTCGGGTAAGCGAAGAACGTATCGTCTGTGGCAAATACGTAAGTAGTAGACACATTGAGCTTTGGTAAATGCAGTTTTTCGGGGTGAGGCACCTCGAAAATACCGTTGTTTCCTTTATAACCCAGGTTCTTTCCTTGCTTGTAGCGCAGATTGGTATTCACATTTCGATCTCCAGCAATTTTGAATGGCTTCTTAACCCTATAAGTACCATGATCGGTGGTAATTATTACTTTTAGTCCTTTATCACTAATCATCCTTAGTAAATCAAACAGCGGTGAATGCTGAAACCACGACCTAGTAAGTGACCTATATGCCGACTCATCGGCAGCCAATTCTTTGATCATCCTGATATCTGTTCTCGCATGAGAAAGCATGTCGACAAAGTTGTAGACGACTACATTCAATTGATTCTGAAGTAGGTTACTGAAGTTGTCGTTTAGCTGCTTGCCCTGATTAGCATGTATGATTTTGTTATAGCTAAAACGAGCATCAATATTATTCTTCTTGAGCTGTCTTTTAATGAATTCAGCCTCATTGTTATTCTTTCCTTCCTCACTATCATCATCCCCTACCCATAGATCTGGGTGTTTCTTTGACATTTCCAGTGGTAATTCTCCTGAGAAAAGTGAGTTTCGAGCGTAAGCCGTGGTTGTAGGTAAAATGGAGTAATAAGTATCTTCTTCCTCAATGTTGAAGTATGGTGCAATATCCTCTTCGATAACCTTCCATTGATCGAACCGAAGATTATCAATAACGATAAAAAAGAAGGGCTCATCATTTAATTGTGGAAAGACCTTTTTCTTCATGAGCTGATGCGAAAGAATCGGACGATCTCCATTCGGGTCATTCAACCAATCTTCGTACTCGTCCTCAATGAAACGAGCAAAATTGGCATTGGCTTCTACTTTTTGCATCTCGAGCACCTCATGCATACTCTTGTTTTCTGTCTTGTCAATTTCTAGCTCCCAAAAGACGAGTTTCTTATACATTTCAGCCCACTCTTTATGATCCATTTGATCATTCATTTCCATACTGATCGTGCGGAAATCCTGCTGGTATTGCATATTGGTTCGCTCACTCACCAAACGTCTATTGTCAAGAATACGCTTGACCGAAATTAGAATCTGGTTTGGATTAAGCGGTTTAATCAAGTAATCGGCAATCTTAGAACCGATGGCTTCTTCCATGATATGCTCTTCTTCGTTTTTAGTGATCATCACTACAGGCAAAGAAGGCCTTCTATTTTTGATATAACTCAATGTTTCGAGACCTGTCATGCCAGGCATATTTTCATCAAGAAAAACCACATCAAAATGCTCTTTTTCAACCGCGTCAATGGCATCGGCACCACTCGCTACGGGAGTGATGTCATAACCTCGATCATTGAGAAATAGGATGTGTGGTTTCAGGAGGTCTATCTCATCATCGGCCCACAAAATGTTATATCTTTGCATAGATAAAATTTAGCAAGAAGCTCGAATTTAAAGTATTAAAAGCACAAAGTTTGAACAAAAAAAAGATAATCAATGATCCAGTCTACGGATTTATTACTATCCACAGTGGGCTCATCTTCGACATTATCGATCACCCCTACTTTCAGCGACTGAGGAGGATTAAGCAATTAGGCCTTACAGAACTTGTCTACCCTGGTGCTCATCATACTAGATTTCACCATGCCATTGGGGCAATGCACCTAATGACTGAAACCTTAGAAAATTTAAGGACAAAAGGAGTCGAAATTTCTGATGAAGAATACGAAGCGACACTCATTGCCATATTGCTTCATGATATTGGCCACGGCCCTTTCTCACATGCCTTAGAGTCTACCTTGTTAAAAGAGGTGGCACATGAGTCTATTTCTCATTTGACTATTGTAAAACTCAATAATCAGTTTGATGGTCGTTTATCCATGAGTATAGAAATATTCTTAGGCGCTTATAAACGACAATTCTTTAATCAGCTCGTATCGAGTCAACTTGATATCGACAGATTAGATTATCTAAAAAGAGATAGTTATTTCACTGGAGTTTCTGAGGGGACAATTGGTGCCGAAAGGATCATCAAAATGCTTGATGTTAAAGACGATCAGTTAGTTGTCGAAGAGAAGGGCATCTACAGCATTGAAAACTTCCTCAGTGCGAGAAGGCTAATGTATTGGCAAGTCTACTTGCATAAAACCAGTGTCAGCTCTGAGAAAATGTTGATCAGCATTATCAAAAGAGCTAAAAACCTCACGCAGAGAGGTCAAGATCTTTTTGCAACACCAGCCCTTAAATTATTTTTAAAACAAGAATTCAAGACCGAAGACTTCCAAGAGGAACCAGAGGTACTCGAAACTTTTTTAGAACTAGATGACTACGATATCTGGGGTGCAATTAAAATATGGAGCCACTATCATGACACTGTACTATCTAGCCTTTGCCAAAAGCTTTTAAAGCGTGAACTTTTCAGAATAAAGATCAGTACTGAGCCCGCTAGTGAAGAGGAGATGGAGCATATATCAACAAAAATTCAGCAGGTTTATGGCATTTCTGCTAGCGATGCCGAATACTTCCACTCTACAGGACAATTATCAAATAATGCATATATCTCTGGTGATCAAAAGATCATGATTTTATCAAAGTCTGGAGAAGTCCGAGACGTTGTTGATGCAGCTGATTTACCTAACATAAAAGCCATGAGCAAAATAGTCCGCAAGTACTATCGTTGCTGGCCAAAAGACATATCTTTGTAATCGACAATCGAAACATGGAAATATCAATAGAACAGGTTGCACAACTGATTGACGGTAAGGTTGATGGTAATGGAAACATCAATGTAAATCGTTTAGAAAAAATTGAAGAAGCAACTGAAGGAAGCATTGCTTTTCTTGCTAATCCAAAATACACGCCCTACCTCTATTCTACTAAGGCAAGTGCCGTCATCGTAAAGAGTGATTTCATAGCTGAAAAAGAATATACAACTCACTTGATTAGAGTTGAAGATCCCTATTCCAGCTTCGCCAAACTTTTAGAGGCTTACCAGCAAATGACAGCCATTGTCAAAGAAGGTGTCGAACAGCCCTCCTTTCAAAGTGATTCTGCCACTCTCGGAGAAAAAATTTACCTAGGCGCATTTTCCTACTTAGGAGATAATGTAAAAGTGGGTAACAATGTAAAAATCTACCCCAACTCATATCTTGGCGATAACGTAGAAGTTGGTGAAAACACTATTATTCACGCTGGCGTCAAGGTGTATGCCAATTGTAAAATTGGTGCTAACTGCATCCTACATTCTGGTGCTGTAATCGGTAGCGATGGTTTCGGATATGCCCCTCAAGAAGATGGTACTTTTAAAGCCATTCCTCAAACGGGCAATGTCATCATAGAAGATAATGTCGACATTGGAGCCAACACCACGATTGATTGCGCCACTATGGGGTCAACAATCATTAAATCTGGCGCGAAAATCGACAACCTTGTTCAGATAGCTCATAATGTGGAGGTCGGTAAGAATACAGCAATCGCTTCTCAGGCTGGCCTTTCAGGAAGTGCTAAAATCGGTGAGAACTGCCAAATCGGTGGTCAGGCAGGTATTACCGGACATTTAACGCTCGCGAATAGAACAATCATTGGCCCACAAGCGGGTGTCCCTAAGACAATTAAGGAAGAAGGAAAAGTATGGTTTGGTTCACCAATCATGGAGCATCGTGATTTCTTAAGAATGAGCATATCACTGAGAAACCTGCCCGATGTCATCCAACGGATTAAGGAACTAGAAAAAAAGCTTTAAATTCGCAGAATTTTCAAAGAATACATGAAGACCAAGCAACATACAATTAAAGAACCAGTAACAGTATCTGGAGTAGGCCTGCATACTGGTGTAACTGCCAATATGACTTTTACACCCGCACCGCCTGATCACGGTATTAAGTTTCAAAGGATCGATTTGCCTAATGAGCCGATTGTTGATGCTGATGTCGATTATGTGGTAGATTTATCCAGGGGTACAACCATTGAACACAATGGCGCCAGAATCAATACTGTCGAACATACGCTGGCTGCTTTAGTCGGACTAGAAATAGACAACGTACTGATTAAAATTGATGGGCCTGAGCCTCCAATATTAGATGGGAGTTCGATGATGTTCATTGAGGCGATTGAAAAGGTTGGTGTTCAAGAACAAAATGCGTTAAGAAATTTCTTCGAGATTACAGAGAGCATTATTTACAAAGACCCAGAGCGTGATGTAGAAATTGCTGCTTTACCTTTGGATGATTTTCGTGTCACGGTAATGGTGGACTACAATTCTCCAGTGCTAGGCAGTCAACATGCTTCTTTAAATAGTATTTCGGAATTTAAAAACGAAATCGCCTCTAGCCGAACGTTTTGCTTTTTGCATGAGCTAGAAATGCTCTACAAAAATAACTTAATCAAAGGTGGTGACCTTAATAATGCCATCGTTGTTGTCGATCGCGTGGTAAAGGATGAAGAGCTCGAGTACTTGGCTGGACTCTTTAACAAACCAAAGGTTGAAGTCAAAAAAGAAGGCATTTTAAATAACGTAGATCTTCGACATCGTAACGAGCCAGCGCGACACAAACTATTAGATGTTGTTGGTGATTTAGCATTAGTAGGCAGACCTATCAAGGCACAGATATTAGCTGCTCGCCCCGGACATGCTGCGAATGTAGCTTTCGCAAAGAAATTGAAGAAGGCCATGCAAGAGACTAAGTCCAATGTGCCTTATTACGATCCTAATCTGGAGCCTGTCATGGACATCAATCAGATTACTCAGATATTACCACATAGATACCCCTTTTTGTTGATTGACAAAATCATCCATCTAGACGAAAACATGGTGGCGGGTATCAAAAATGTAACCATAAACGAGCCTTTCTTTCAGGGGCACTTTCCAGGCAACCCGGTAATGCCTGGCGTACTTCAAGTTGAGGCTATGGCCCAAATTGGAGGTATATTAGTATTAAATACGGTGCCAGACCCCGAAAACTACACGCCATATTTCTTAGGAATAGATCGTTGTAAATTTAGAAGA
>Ga0209654_1001444_pt1 | contig 18953 bp, 10 predicted proteins | sample SaaInl1SG_22_DNA_FD_184646 | JGI IMG/M metagenome (GOLD analysis project Ga0209654, IMG submission 184646) | Marine microbial communities from expanding oxygen minimum zones in the Saanich Inlet - ESP_161SG_22_DNA (SPAdes) (version 2) | ecosystem: Environmental > Aquatic > Marine > Intertidal... | reverse complement strand
CCACTCGGCAGCATAAACATGAAATCCTTCTTCAATATTGGGGATTCGGGTTGTTTTGCTATTCGCAAAGTCACCATTTTTATCTTTTGTGTGAAGGGTAGTGAAGATTTCTTCGGGGGCACGTCCAACATACTCCAAGACATCAATCTCTCCACTTAGGGGCCAACCTACTTCATCGATATTGCTGCCTAAGAGCCAAAAGGCCGGCCAAACACCTTCGCCCACGGCTAATTTTGCACGTACTTCATAGCGTCCATACTGGAACTGTTTTTTCCCTTTGGTCGAAATTCGCGTTGAGGTATAGCGATCCTTTTCTTTTCTTGCTTGGATATATAGCATCCCGTTTTCGAGGCGGTGATTACTTTTGGTGTAGATTTGTCGCTCTCTATTTCCCCAGCCGCAGATGTCGGGACAGCCATCGCCAAGTTGAAAGGACCAATCATTTTCGTTCAGCTCAGTTTCATTAAATTCCTCTGCCCAGACCAAACGCCGTTCTTGTGCATTAAGCATGAGGAGACTAAACAGTAATCCTAAAAGTACAAGGGAGTGTTTCATACCTGTGGGCAAATTACTTCTCTGCACGTTTAATTTTTAACTGAGCAGAAATTTCTTTGGCTCTTTCTTCTGATATTTCATAATTGCGCATGATGTACATGGCGGTTAGGGTTCCTAGAATGGGTAAACCAGAAAAGAATAAGCGTAAGCCCGTAATCGCTGTTTCGGATTGAACTTCCAAGCTAGTGTCAAACCCGATGAGGGTGAAAATAGCTCCGCTCAGCCCCCCTGCGATCGCGAAACCAAACTTCACCATCCACCAATAGATGGCGCCAAAAATTCCTTCACGACGTTTGCCTGAGGTCAATTCATCCAAGTCAATTACGTCGGCGGTCATGGACATCATGATGGTGAATAATCCTCCAATTCCAAAAGAGAAAAAAGGAAGTGCAATTAAAAACAAATAGGGCTTTCCGGGTATAAATAAGAACCAAAGCAAGATGTATCCGAAAACGGAAATGGATTGAGAAATTATGAAGGCTTTCTTTTTCCCCATTAATTTAGACATGCGTGCAACGATGGGGATGACCAAAAAAGTAGTCGATAAGGCACCCATACTTCCAAAAAGTGTGGGCCATATTCCTGCAGCACCTGCATCACCGTTAAATAAATAATAGACAATGATAAAAAAGGTAAAAGCAGCTACGGTATTGAAGGCGTTAAAAATTAAAAAAGTAGCAAAACAAAGTTTTCTAAAAGGAGAAGATTTAAAGGCTTCGACAAAACTGTACCAAATCTCTAGTAAACTCCCTCCAACATTTTTTAGGTTAAGCGGCGAGTAATTTTCGTTTATCGTTGATTTGCTTTTTATAAAGATTGCCGGGACCATGGCAAAGAAGGCACAAATGATACCAACCCAGACAGCCAAATCTCTTACAGCAATATCAGCAGTAGCATACCATTCGGTGTCGTACATAATGACCCAAAACCAAGGAGCGATTACCCATGCCCATTGGCCAATCCATTGCGCCACAGCCATGATGCTTGTGCGTTCATGAAAGTCATCACTCATTTCGTAACCCATGGCAACATAAGGTACACTGAAAATGGTTAAACCGAGGTAAAACACAAAGGACCAAAAAAGAAAATAGGCAAAGTTATAGTCAATAGGATTATCTCTAAAGAGTTGCCACATGATGATAAATGAAATCCCCATGATGACTGCACCAATGAAAACGTACTGTCTTCTTCTTCCCCATTTGGATTTTGTATTGTCGGAAATGAACCCCATGATTGGGTCAGTAATCGAATCAAAAATTCGTGGTGCCAAAGAAACTACCCCCCACATCCAGCCTGGAAACCCCAAGTCTTGGACAAGCACTACAATAAATATACTGATGGCAGCTGGGAACATTTGATTGGCCAGCATCCCTAAACCAAAAGCAATTTTTTGGCCCATGGGTATTTTAGAAGAAACGGATTGATTTGACATAGAATGCGTATTAGTTAATGACTACTGTTTGTATCGCTTGCGCTTCAATAGAAATGATTTTTTTATATTCTCCGAGTTCAAGCGTATAGCTTTTCTCGGTTTTTCCTTCGTTGAAAACGACAACAGAAATAGATGTATCAGGGTTTTCTGCGGCGGCAACCATGAGTGCTGGATCAGAATTTGTCACCTCGATTATTTTAGCTCCAGGGCGGATAAATTTACTGAAGTGCGCCATGACATAGTAAAGCGGTGTAAAATATACTTCGTCTTTTTCGGGGTCTACAATTACGGGAGCGATACACCAATTTTTCTTCCAATTGGGCCCACCTTGTTTATCGAGCACCATGTTCCAATCGACCCAACCGTCTACCCAATTGTTTAAGCAGCCAATGATATCTCGAGCATAACGGTTGACCGGAGCATATTTTGGATGCAAATATTTTTTCTCCTCTTCACGCCATGTATAGCCCCAGTCGGTGGCTTCTTTTTTCCAGTACCAGGCATCGTTTTTCCAGACAGGAATTTCGTCGTCTACACAAGCTTCGGTTTGGATTAAATATTTGTTGGGTGCCTTTTCATGAGCATATTGTAATGCTTTAGGAAAGAAATCGTAAGTACTTTCATACCAGTGAATTGCTGTTCCATCGAAGTATTTTGAACTAGCTTCGTCTTTGTACATTTCATCCACCCACTCGTTTAATCCCTCACGGTTTTGATCGTAGCCTAGAATGATAAGATCTCCTTTCCCATCTGCTTCTAGTTTTGGGCCTAGGTGATTTTGGACAAAATTGGTCATCTCCTCGGGGCTGTAGATCATACTTTCCCAGTTGTTGCCATTTCCGTGGGGTTCGTTTTCAACAGTAAATCCCCAAATGTCTATGCCTTCAGCTTTGTACGCGTCTACATATTTTGAAAAGAAGAGCGCCCAAGTATCGTAATATTTAGGCAGTAATTTACCGCCCACCCAACTATTGTTGTCTTTCATCCAAGGAGCCGCCGTCCAAGGAGAAGCAAACAAACGGAATCCATCTTCAGAAATAGCCATGGCCTCTTTGATCATAGGGATGAGATCGTCCTGGTCTTCTTTAACAGAGAAGTGTTCCAAATTGAGGTCGTTTTCCACGGGTGTATACGAATAGTTGCTGAGTGAAAAATCGCAGGAATTCATGTGGGTGCGTGCTAGGGAATAATTAGCACCCTTTTTGGCAAAATAAGCCCGAAGAATTTTTTCACGATTTTCTACTCCAAGTTGATTGAGCAAAGAGGCACTTGCCTCAGTAAATGCCCCACCAAACCCGCTAATGGTTTGTAAGTGTTTGTTTTGATTGATATAAAGGGAAGATGGTTGTGTAGAGGTTGAAAACGAACTAATTTCAGTGAGTTGATGCCCACTTTCAGAGGTTTCATATACAGTTATATTCCTTTTATCCTCTTGTGCAAACAAGCTAAATATCCCTAAAAAGGACAGTAAACTAAGGTTGACTTTTTTTAACATGTTATTGCTTTTGATTCAATGATTTATATTTTTCTTTAACAATAGAAAAGGCTTCTTTTTTGGTGCGGTCAATGTTGACTATCCCCCAGTATTCTTCGTTGGGTGCACCATCATAGGGAACCCCTGAACTGTTGGGCGCCCATCCGCCAACGTCTTGTTGGTCGGGCTTTCCAGCTTTCCACCATCCATCGGTAAAAGAGAAAAGGGTTAGACCACTGACAATGTCTTTAGGTGTAAAGATTTGATCTAAAATGCTCTTTGTAGCATCTGCTTGTGCCAATTGATTTTCTCCTGCATGGTAGCCGTCTTTTTCAATCTTCATATAACTATCTGCACCTGCTTCTGAGAAATAGAGGGGTTTAGTTGATCGACTTTCCCATTCGGGGATTAAGGTTCCGGGCTGGTCCCAGCGGTAAACATTTACTCCCCACACATCAATGGAAGGATTATTGGCAAGGACGTCTTCCGTAGGGATTTCTCCATGGGCTGAAGAAACGGGATGATTTGCATCCAAGGCATGGATCATCTTTGCGCTTTTTTCTAGGTCGGCATACCAATTATTGATGTCTCCATTGAACCACTCTGGATGGTAGTTGTATTCGTTTCCTAACTCCCATAACAATATAGCGGGATGTGTCTTGTATTTTTCTACGTATTCCAACAGACTTCCCGAGGCGATGTCAAAGACTCCTCCCTGATTATAGCCAAAGCCGACTATAAGCTTGATCCCTGCTGCATTGATTTTGTCCAAAACAATTGAATCATCTATGGGCGCATAAACACGGATGGTATTGATCCCTGCTTCTACCATCAAGGCCAAATCCTGATCAATCGAAGCAAAACTTCGCTCGCTTGAACCTTTGGGAACCGGATGGTAACAAATTCCTTTGATCAAATAGGGGCTGTTGTTAACCATTATTTTTCGCCCTTCAATGCGCACAATCGTTGAAGCATCTTTTTCACAGGCGAACAAGATGAGGCTAAAGAGCAGTATGACGGTTGTGAGTTGTTTCATGGGGTATAATTTGGTTGATGGGTTTGATTCAATAGAGTTGATAGCTCACCGTTGAATGTTTTGCCAATTTCGGTTCCATTTTCTTCTCGACGAAGCCCCTTGAAAACACCTTGATCTACCAGTGGCCAAAGAGCAAATTTTGCCTTCCCGTCTACTGTAAACAAACCGAAATTATTTTCGGAGGCATCAAGCCCATTTGGATCTTTCCAAGGTTCATCAAAAGCAGAAAAATAAAAACAGGTAATCTTATTTTCTTTAGCCCAAGCATGCATCTTATTGTAATACAGCGCTTGTTTGTATTCGTCGGCGGCACGAGAACCGTTTTTATCAAACAAGTTTATTGCATTACTTGACCAACCAGTCTCGCCTATATGAATGGGTTTGTCAATGCCCAATGATTGCATATGGGTTTTCACTTGCGCATATTGCATTTTAGCATAGTTAGTTGCTTGCTCCATGGAAAAGTCAATGCGTTCCTCTTTTGTTGTTAAATTATTCCCAGGCGCTTCTTTCCAGAAGCTTGGATTGTGATGGGTGTCGTGGAAAGGATAAGTGTGGACGGAAATATAGTCTACCGCTGCCATTAGTTTTGTGAGGTCTTCCGTATGATAGGAAGCATCTCCACCTCCCCAAGAAGCAAAATTATCTGAGCTTGTGATCCATAGGTTTTTGGGTAATTGTCCTTCTTTTTTTAGTTGTTGTAAATGTTTCACCCATTTGAGAATCACAGCGGGTGCAACATGATAGGACCATGCCCAATGCACCATGGCTTCATTTCCGACAGTAATGATTTTAATGATTTCAGGATATTCATTGGTTAAAGCAATCGCCTTTTCAATCTCACTGCTGTTGTTGGCTAAACTCTCTTGGCTATGATCTGGTTTTTCGGTCCAGGCGTCTTTACAGTCGATCCATGTACCCAGCATGACATACATTTCGAAATTAGGATCTTCTTTTCTTAATTCTGCTATGGCTTTCACCACATTTGGACTATGCTCAAATTGAAGATTATAAGTGCGTACAATACGCACTCCCATAGCATGAAGTATTTGAAGATCAGCTTTGATTTGGGTTATGGTGGGTTGAACTTCACGGGAGTTGGTTCGGTAGCCTCCATACGAAATGGCTGGGAAGGCGGGATTCCCCAAAATTTCTGCGGCGGTGCGGTTTTTTTGTACACTACCATTTGTTGAACCAGTACAGCTAAGCACAAATAAACTTAGCAATAGCACTACGCTTAGTGCTCGCTTATTTGTTCTTCGATAAACGACAAATCGTTTCATTTCTCAGCCAATGTTACTTCTATTTGTTGCACTTCGTTCGTTCGGTTAAAAAGCTGTTTACTTATTTCTGGTGTCAAACTACTTCCTTTAATGGTTAAAGCTTCTTCATTGGTGAAGCTAATATTGATGGAAGAAGTCGCTCCTTTTTTGTAAAGAACAGGCACCTGACAATAGGTAAAGGCGAGACTGCCTTTATCCAATGCGATGTTTTTCTTTTCCCCTAAAACGGAGTAAAAGTGAAAGTCTTTCCCGCTGTTTAAAAACTCTTCTTTTTTAAGTAAAGAAGGATTAAAATGAATGGCCCCTTTGGAAATCGTTACGCCAAGTTCTCCAAAACGACTCAAAAGATCTTCCTTCACTTGTCCGGTCATACCGGGCTGTTGTGCTCCTTTCCCACCGGGAGTATGCGAATAAGGATCACTTGGGAATGCCCCATAAGCTTCTGGGGTCTTGTGAGCCCCAATCCCAGCCACGATTTCATAATAGTGGTTGCTTAGGGCGGAAAAGGCGCTTGAGCCTTGTGCCGCTTTGGTCACCTCAAAAGCTGCAACAGCGAGCTTAGAAACCATGTGCCAATAAATAGATCCCAGACCTTCATAGCCAAAAAATGTTCCCGATCGCCCGGTAAAGGCTTTGTGATTGAACACTTCTTCAAAAATAGTGAGTAGTAGTTGTGTTTCCTTTTCGACAAGTTCAGCAAACGCATTTGGCAATTGTCCAATGGCTGCGGCAAGATCATCAGCATTCTTAAAGTTACCGTTGAAGTGGTAATCACCTTTAATGTCTTTTGAGAGGATCTGTTGGTTGTTTTTTTCAACCAATGCTTTAAGTAATTCAGAGCCCTCAACAGCATTCGTTGGGATGTTGTTTTTTGTTGCGAAAGTGCCTAAATCTTTGTTGGGATAAAGGATATAGCTTTGTTGATCTGCTCGGTACAATTTACTAGCCCGCAATGCATCCAGTACTGCTAAGCTTTCGTCTCCAGATAAATATCCTGAACTTAAAACAGCGACCTGCCCTTCCAGCATTTCAGCTAAATAATCGACACTAACAGCGGTTTCACTGTCAATTGAAATCAGATTATAAGCATGGTATAAACCGTCTTCTCTCCTGTTTTTTTGAATGGAGTCATCCATAAAACGGAGGGTGGTATCTACAAAAGCAAGTAGTTCCTCTTTGTCAAGTGTTTTCTTTTCCCCAGAAAAACCATTCGAATAAATGCCTTCCCTGTAATAACTCGCCGCTTGTCCTAGCGCATCCATGAGGGTTTTTCGTGCCTCATCTGAAATGCTTACCTCGATCAATGAACTGTGTTGCTCAAAAGCTTTGTGCAAGGCCTCAAAAAAGCGATGCATTTCGGATGAAAGCGCAAATGAAGTGGTTGAGGTAGTCGCTAGTGTTGCTTTAAAGAAAGATAAAAATCGTCGTAAATAGTAAAGCGTCACCATGGAAACTCCGTTGCCCACCAAAGCATTGTTAGCGTCGTTCCATTCAGGACGTTGGGTATTCATCCAAATCCCGGCCTCTGGGACAAAGTTGGATAATTTGGCCAGGAGCACTGCCAGTATTTTTTCCACAAAATTCACCTTGTAAACGGCATCAGTTGCAGAAGCAAGCAAGGCACCATCTGCGCCTAATGTTTTCTTTCTTGTTTCAATTTTTTCTTCATTAGCGTAATCGTACGCAATGGTGTTTTTTGGATCCTTTAGGATTGCCTTGTACGGTTTTATACGATAGGGCACATTGGCATACACAAAGCATTCTTGCGTGAAAATGCCGGCCAATTTTCCCGGATAATGTTTTTCCGTAAACTCAAGAAATTTGAGTAAATAGATCACCTGGTGATCCCCCCAATACCCAATATAGGCCCAAGGGTTATTGGGTTCAATGGTTTCCCAATCAAAACCGTCTTTGGTTACACGGTAAGGATTATACCCATCAAAGGTGGAGGCATTCAAGAACTTGTGCATCATACCCTGAATAAAAGCCGGGTAGGCATGCGCCAAGGCTTCCCAGTTTTGAAATATGTCACGCCAGTTCCCTTGATAATCTAAGATTTTTGAGCCGTCAATTTCGTCTTTCGTATTGATGGAAAACTTGTTCCAAGGTCGGCTTGGGTCCCCATGGCGACGACTAAATTTTAAGGGGAGGTACTCATAACACAATCGGCTAAAATCTACATTTTTATCGGTATCCGCCAATGCAATTAAATCGTTTAGCTTGAAACGCTCTTGTAAGGAAGACAAAACATCCAATTTCTGCTCAAAGACCTGTTTATTGGCTTTTTCGAAATAGGTTAAAAAATCGCCTTTCTCGATCGTGTAGTTATCATCAAATATCCCACCTCGCATGATGTTGAACATCGTGTTGGCAAAATGGCGTACATTCCCACGTTTATCTTCAGACAATTGTAGCCCATCTGCTGCCCCTACTAGCTGAAGCAACTCTTGTGTGCCGGCTTCGATGTCTTGGTCGATTAGGGCATTTATATCAGCCGTTTTTAGGCTTTCCTCGAGTGCTACAAGATCAGTGATGCTTTTGTTCACTTCTGCAATGATGCGCCATTTTTCTGTAGAATTCCCATTTAGTTCAAAGCTTGAAGACACTAAATATGCCCCCCTTTCGGCTTTCATTTCAAGCTCTTCTTTGATGGTGGCTCCTTGCCTAAATTTATCCAATTGTTTGGACGATAATAGGTGTGTAGTATTTTTTAAACCACTTGACCAAACAAGGTTTGTCTTTAAGGCCTCACTAGGTTCGGCACGGTCTACGATGATTGCACTCAAAGAGTATATACCAATGCCCGATGCTGTATGCAATTCTGATTTTTTGTAGGCATCGACTAGGTTACTACTTGCTTTCTGCAAATCCTCACCAACTCCATAGGGCAGGATGTTTTGTAGCCCGTCGAGCAGTTCTATTTGAGTTGCTTTTGTTGAGGTGTTGCTTAAACACGCACTTCTTACAAAACCAAATCGGTTGCTAGAATTCCATTCATAGGAAAATTGTAGGCCTAGGTCATGGTTGATTTCCTCAAAAATGACTTTGTTTCCAAATTCGTTTTTATACAGGTTCCGTTCAATGGCATATAGTCCTGACTGTCGTTCAGCAAAGGGTTCCCACAAATAGGTTTTTCCTTCTTTGCTTGCTAGAACCAGTGTTTTGCTCCCTGTATTGTCAACGGACTCGGTTATTTTATCATCAGTATAATAGGGAAAAAGGGCATTGTTGCTGTTGGTTCTTCCGGCAGATAGACCGCCATTACTGGAAATAAACATCCAGTGATTCGAATTGCTCACAATGCTCATAAAGAACGGACGCATTCGGTCTACGTTCGATATTTTGTAGTAGGTTTCATCGTTGATGTTAACTTCAGTTAAGTCACTAGTTCCTACTGGAAAATTAACTTTCCCATTCCCTAAGTATATGTCTTTGTTCATTTTATATTATCTTCTTCAGAAGTAAACAGTTTGTTTTAGACACGTGTTTATCCAGCCTAAAGGATTAATCTTTTGGTTAAAAGAGGTAGTCTATTCGTTATTTATTTAACACTTATTGGTAAACCCGTATATAATCGATGTCCATAGAGGAAGAAATAAAATTCTGGTCAATGTTATTGTTGGTAAATGTCCCTCCCATAGCTACATTTATAATAATAAAGAAGGGTTGATGAAAGGGCATTTCAGGGTTTACGGTAAATTCGTGATGTTTTTTACCATCCACAAAAAATTCCATTTTTGATACTGTCCAATACATTTCATACAAATGAAATTCTGAAGCTTCATTTTGAATTACTTGCCCATCGGTCAAGTAGTAATGATGTCCATTTGCATTGGCTAAATGAACTGCCGAAGAAACATATCCCGCTTCTTCGTTTCCATGTTCCATCAAATCGATTTCACCACATCTGGGCCAACTAACTTGATCTATGTTAGAACCGAGAAACCACAGTGCTGGCCACGTACCTTGACCTTCTGGTAGTTTGGCTCTAATTTCAACTTTCCCATATTGAAATTCAAATAAATCTTGAGTGGTCAATCGTGCCGAGGTATAATTTTTACCACTATAAAGCTCCTTTTTGGCAATGATTTTTAGAATTCCATTGGCAACGATTGAATTTTCTCTTCTATCGGTATAATATTGCTGTTCTTCATTCCACCAACTTCCATTGTTCGGGGGAATGGTTTCTAGATTCCAATTGCTTGCGCTGGGAGCTCCATTATTTTCAAATTCGTCAGACCAAATTAATGTCGTTAAATCTCCAGTTGGTGTTACATTGTCAATTATTGTTGCCCCATTATTTCCTAGATTCTCTGTAGGGATATAGCTAGGCTCGTTACTACAGGAAAAGAATCCAACAAATAGCAGGGGCAAGAATAATGATTTTCCCATCCTTACTTTTTATTCAGAAGTAATTATAAACCACCAATCTAAAGCACCGTTTCCGTCTGTGGAACGGATGGTTAATTCATTTGGATTAGCACGGTTTTCAATTTTATATTGATGATTTCCACCAATATAATATCCAATAAAACCTGTTCCACTTAATGTTAGTGTTTCTTTTCCGCCTGGTGCAGAAATTGTCCATTGTCCAGAATAATCTACCAAGGGAAGATTGAGGATATCATCACCATCTTGAGTTCCTCCAGAAGATCCGAGTTCATCGATCAGGCCTGCACGACCAAATACAGTTCCACTGGTTTGGTGCTCGAAGGTCCCATCGGCACTAAAAATATAACGGTCATCATACATTCCTGTTGTTGACTTTTCATTTGCTCCAGCTGCATACCATTCAGGGCCATTTACTCCGCCAACTGGACCTAAACCAAAGTGACCTCCACTTTCTGCTTTAATTCTCCAAGTTTTAGATGTATCACCATGAAGCTTATCTAACAATTCTGGTGGTGGGGAATAAAGTACAAGTACCTTTGTCTCAACAGAAGCAGAAGAGATTGTTCCTCCTGTTCCAATTGCCGCTACACTTACACGATAATCATTAAGTCCTGTTTTGCTAAACGAAATTTCTGTTTCTCCTCCTGGAACTAAAGTTTCAACATTATTTGCATAAAACTTATATCCAATAGCATTTTCAGCTGTTGCAATATAATGTACAATTCCTGAACCATCACCGTTAGGATTATCTGTATCCTGCCCAACTATGTTAGCTGAAATTTGCAGGTTGGAAGGAGCAACGATTTCCCCCAATTCATAATTAACCTCTTCACTACACCCTACCATTATAAGAAGGGTAGAAGCGAAGAATATTTTGCGTAAAAAAGTATATTTTTTCATTGCTGTTTTTTAGTTAGTTAGTTTGATTTCGTCATAGTAGTACACTGATCCATCTCCTGTGTTTCCAAAATCATAAAACACAATCACTTTTACGTAGTCTGCTGCTGCAGCACCACTGAAATCATAAACCAATGTTTCCCATGCATTTGCTACTGTAGTATTCATGGATACTTCATGAAAAACACTTGCATCTGCATTTTCTAATTTAACCAATACAGTGGCACCAGCGGTTGGTGACCACGATTTAAAGCTAATCTTAGAATAGTTAGTTAAGTCCAGCACCTCAGTATCGAGTGTGACTCCAGCCCATACTTCAGCACCAGCTGGTTTTGTAAACTGGGCGACATTTGCTGTGGTATTTTCACCACTTGAATCTGGGTTTGAAATGATGGCAATCGCAGCATTTCCAAATGGAGTTAATGTTGGTGTATCACCATCGAAGGACTGTATTGGAGAGCTAAGGCTGCTTCCACTGTCATCGACTAATTGGAAATCATCATAGTAGTATACTGAACCATCACCTGCATTCCCAAAATCAAGGAACACGACTAAATTGACGTAATCAGCTGCAGGAGCTGCACTAAAGTCATAACTCAGTTGTTCCCAAGTGTTCGCAACGGAAGTATTTATATCTACTTCATGGGTTATGCTAGCATCAGCATTTTCGAGTTTCATTTTAACAACGGCACCTACCTTAGGCGACCAAGTTTTTAAACTGATCTTACTGAAGTTTACAATATCAAGTGGTGCATCGAGGACAATATTACTACCTGCCCATACTTCAGCACCTGCAGGTTTGGTAAACTCAGCAACTTTTGCCGAGGTATTGATTCCTGTTGCATCTGGATTGTTGATAACTGCGACAGCTGCATTTCCAAAGGTTCCAATCACAGGAGCTGTGCCTTCAAAGTCTTCTATATCATCAGTTACTACACCTGTTGCTGCTCTGTAGAAATAGATATTATCAATAAACACAGTCCCAGCTGCAAAGACGTCACCAACAAATTTCAATTGGTGAATATCGTTCACACTTAATCCTTGGTCTGTAAAGGCTGAAATAGGAATATCAATACTTGTCCATTCATCAGATTCAAGCACTGTCCATACAGGTTTTTCTCCAGTACCTACACTGATTAAAGATGTTTCAATTCGATTTACTTCTGCGGTCCATACATCAAAGTGAAGGTATTCCATTTGTGAGACATCACTAGCACTAAATGTAATTCCTTGGTAACTCAAGTTGATGTACTGTAACATACTGTCTCCAGCAAAGTCGAATGTTGTCCAGCTACTGCCTTGTCCACCTTGCCCCCAATCTGGGAAGGTGTCCACACCAGCTTCGTTAGTATAAGTATCACTGAAAATTGAGATATAATCGGACGCTGCTCGCGCTTGCTGTCTTGGGGCTGAGGAGATGGGTTGTAAGATGGCCGTAACATTGAATGCCGTATCTTCATAAACCGTTGTTGCGCTACCACCACTATTTGCCACAACACGAATTGTTGTTGTGCCAGCTTCTGGAAAGATATAACTAACGGTTTCACCAGCATTGGCTGTTACTGCCTCAGAATCTGCACCAAAGTAGACACTATAGTTTGTGGCGTAATCAGCTGTAGCAACGACATTCACTTGACGTGAAATAGCCGAATCATTTGTTATTGTCACCTCTAAGTTCTCAGGGGCTCTAAAGGAAACAACCAAAGGAACCTCATTTGAAGAAGTCAAATTGTTGTATCCAAGTGCTTTCACTGCAATTTCATAGTTTCCTTCTGCAAAGGTGTGATCAATACTTTGCCCAAGATCAAGTGTGTCTGACTCACTGCTACCGTCATTATAGCTTACAACGTGTTTTAGTCCTCCGTTTGACTCAGGTACAATATTTACAAGACCAGAATTGTCATTTGTAATTTTAAATGCGGCTGAAACCTCTGAGGGCGCAGCAATTTTTACATCAACATCTGAGTTGACGAAATCTTTTTGACAACTCATAATTGTGAGCGTCAAAAGAAGTATTCGAATTAAATTTTTCATGCTTTTCATCTTCTGTATAAATTAGATTTAGTATCCTGGGTTCTGTGCCCAACGACTTCCTGCAAGTTCAATTTCTACTTGTGGAATTGGAAAAACCTCATGTTTTCCAGCAACAAAACCATCAATTTCTCTTGATGCTGCGCCTGTTCTTACTAGGTCAAAGAAACGATGACCCTCTCCAACTAATTCTACCCTTCTTTCCTGGGCGATAGCTTGTCTTAAGTCTGGTCCAGTAACCGTCAAAGCGGAAAGACCTGCTCGCTGTCTTACTTGATTCAAGTAAACAAGTGCTTGCGCATCATTCGCTGGTGTTTTACGATTATTTGCTTCAGCAGCTAATAATAATACATCTGCTAATCGAATGGCACGATAATTATTGGGATTGGTCAAATTTTGATCTCCCGTATTTAAATCTCCTTTACGAGCGATGTATTTTCTATTGAAATAACCCGTGTGTTCGTAGCCTTCTCCAGACGAAGATCCATTTTCCGTATTCCAAGCGTCAATATCTAAAATGGCGACATCTTTACGAATGTCTCCAGCTTCAAATGAATCAACAACTTCTTGTGTAGGCACATTAAAACTAAATCCAGAATCGAATGTTGGTCCATCGTACTGACGAATTCCATTGAATCCTACAGCAACATTTCCTTCACTACATTGTAAACACTCAAACCCAGCTCCTTCAACATCAGTGTACTGTACTTCAAATACAGATTCTGTACCATTTTCTCCAGCATGCTCAAAAATTGAGGCATAATCGATAACAAGTGCATAGGGCCCGCTAATTGCGCTAGCTAGTACTGGAGCCGCTTCGTTAAATTTATCTTGATAGATATATACTTTCCCCAATAAACTTTGAGCAGCACCTTTTGTTGCTTGACCAACCACGCTTTGTGTTGCGGGTAGTGCAGCTGCAGCCGCAATAAGATCAGCTTCAATTTGAGCATATACCTGCGCTTTTGGTGTTCTTTCAACAGTAAATTGCTCGCCAAACTTAATTCGTTTGTCAACAGCCAACGGTACGTCTCCAAACCATTTTACTAATTCAAAATAATAGTATGCACGTAAAAATTTTGCTTGTCCAATGATATTGTCCTTCCCACTAAAGTCTGTTTTATCTTGATATTCCAAGATATAATTAGCGCGATTCACGCCAGCGAACATCCACCCCCAAATAGCTCTCAATTGCTCATTTGTTGTTCCGTGTATCATATCATCCACTTGTTGAATTCCAGGTACATCGGTCGCACTTTCACCACCCGCAAGAGTATTGTCAGATGCGATCTCTCCCAGCATAACATTTAGATAAGTTGATTGTAGTAAATCGTATGCACCAATTAGTGCTTCTTCGTAATCTTCTTGAGAGTTAAAAAACTCTTCAGAATTTTCGTTTTTCGATGGTACGTCAATGAAATCATCACTACACGCAACAACGAGTAGCATAATTGTAAAAGCACCTAATACTGTATTAATTTTTTTCATGATTCGTCGTTTAGAATGTTAGGTTTAAACCAACCATAAAGGTTCGTGGTACAGGATAAAATCCTTGGTCAATTCCGCCGCCAATGGGATCACCACTTGACGCTGAAGGATCATATCCAGAATACTTCGTGAATGTGTGAACATTATTTACTGATCCGTAGATGCGAAGTTTTTTGATGTTCATACTATTCAATACTTCATCAGGGAAGGTATACCCTATCTGAATGTTTTGAATGCGGACATAAGATCCATCTTCAACATAATAATCAGAGAATAAACCATTTGGATTAGCTCCTGCTGAAACTCTAGGATTTTCATTGCTTGAATTCGGTCCGATCCATCTATCTAACACAGCACTTCTTCTATTTACAAACGGCTGGTTTCTTTCATAGTTACGTACAATTTCATTCCCAATAGAGGCAAAGGCAGAACTGCTAAAATCAATGTTTTTATAGTTGAAGCCGAGATTTAATCCCATGGTAATGTCAGGAATTGGGTCGCCAATATTAACCCGGTCGTCTAAATCAACGTCTCCATCATCGTCTTGGTCAATATAACGTAAATCTCCTACCGATGGAGCAATATCAGTCGTTGGTCCAGCGTTTACTTCAGCTTGGTTTTGAAAGACACCATCCGTTTCAAAACCATAGAAAAACCCAATGGGTTCTCCAGCGGCCATTCTAGAAGGTGGCTCCAAACCAATTCCAAAACCACCTCCTTGTTCAAAACCGTTTTCGCTGGCAACAAACAGCACTTTGTTTTGTAGTGTGGCGAAATTGTAGCTGACATTCATTTTTAAATCTCGGGTAATATTCCCCTGATAGCCAATTAAAAACTCTAATCCTTTGTTTTCAATATCTCCTGCGTTAACGGTAGGGGCACTAGAGCCAGGTGCACTAGCTCCTAATATTCCGGAAACTTGAGCTGATAATAATAAATCCTTTGTTTTTCTGACAAAATAATCAATAGACAAATTAACAGCATCATTGAATAAATTAGCGTCAAGACCAATGTTAGAAGTTACTTGTTCTTCCCACTTAATTTCTGGGTTTGATAAAGCTCCTTCTGCTTTTCCAAACACGCGTTCTTCATTAGAAACATAAGTAGCTTCTCCAGCAAGTGTTGAAACATAGCGATAATCACCAATTCGGTCATTCCCAATGATACCATAAGAAGCTCTAAATTTCAAGAAATTAATCACATTGTTGTTGGTGAAAAAATCTTCATCAGATACTAACCACCCAACAGAACCCGAAGGAAAAATACCAAAACGATTGTTTGGTCCAAATCGGGTTGATCCATCTCTACGTACAACAGCCGACAACAAATATTTTCCTTTGTAGTTGTATTGTACGCGAGAGAAATGCGACAGTAAACGAACATCAAAGGTATTTGCTCCCCTTTCTTTGTTCTGCTCTTGATTATCGACTATTTCAGTTGCATCAGCTAGGCTTGATTCTCCATAAACATTACTAGGTAAGTCAAATCCAGTATAGCTTTCAAATGTTCCATATGTTTTGAATATCGATTGACCTAATAAAACTTTTATATTGTGGTTGCTAATGGATTTCTCATAGGTTAAAAATGTGTCCCATGTATAATCTTGGAAATTATCGCTATTCTCAATTAATTCGTTTCGATCAATATTGAAGACCTTCCCACTTCCGTAATTCACCACTGGCTTAAAAATATCAGACTTGACATTTGCATGGTTATACTGAAAACGTGATTGAATGGAGAAGTCGTTTAAGAAGGTGTATTCCAATCCTAGTGTTGCACTAATCTTATTAATTTGGGATGTGTTGTAATTGTTCTCTAATTGTGCTACTGGATTGATCACTTCTGCTCCTAAACCTTCGGCCAAGGTGTAAGCACCATTGCTATCCACAATAGGAAGTGTAGGATTCATATTCAAGGCATTGAATAAAACAGATCCAATTCCGTTTTCAGGAAGCCTATCCTGATTGCTTCTAGTGTATATAGCTGTAGATTTTAATTGTAAATTATTTAGAAGATCTAGGGTGTAGTTTCCTCGAGCTGCAATACGGTTGTAATTTGATTTTTCACCACCTACAATTCCATCTTGGTCAAGATATCCCAATCCAAAACTGTAGTTCGATTTTTCAGTTCCTCCCGTTGCAGTTAGATTGGTGTCACTAATAATTGCTTGCTGGAATACTTGCTTTTGCCAGTTTGTACCCTTCCCTAAAGCATTCAAAGAAGTGAAAGGCGCATTGTTTCCAGCAGCAACTTGTGACTCATTAATAATAAAGCCATATTCAGTTGCATTTAGAACGCCAATTTGTTTTGCTGCGTTTTGAACCCCTGTATATGTATTTAGCTCAATTTTAAGTGGCATATTCCTGCGTCCACCTTTCGTAGTGATCAGGATTACTCCATTTGAAGCTCGTACACCATAAATACCTGCAGAGGCATCTTTTAGAACATTAACGCTTTCAATGTCTCTAGGGTTTATTACAGCTAAGTCTTCAATAACGTTTCCATCTACTAAGATAAGTGGTCTGTTGTCTCCATTTGTTGCCACACCACGTATACGAATGTTGGATGCAGCACCTGGTGCACCAGAAGCCGAAGTAATGTTTACCCCTGCTACTTGCCCTTGTAAGGCCTGTTCAATACGAACAGGGTTTAGCTTTTCAATGGATTCAGCTCCAATTACAGCGACTGCTCCTGTCACCTCTTTCTTAATTTGAGTTCCATAACCAGTTACAACAATCTCATTAAGCTTGTTTTGTCCCTCAGCTAGCTGTATACTAATTGAAGTTTCATCTCCAATAGTAATCTGTTGTGTGTCAAAACCAATATAAGACACAATCAAAAGATCTCCTTTATTAGCAGAAATGGTAAAGTTTCCGTCAAAGTCTGTTGTTGTTCCTTTATTGGTACCTGAAATGACAATAGTCACTCCAGGGAGTCCGCCTCCTGTGTCTTGTTCTACTACTGTTCCGCTTATGTCTTGTTGCGCTAACATGATGCTAGACACAAAGAATAAAGCAACAGTAAAAAATTCTTTTACGCGTGTTTTCATTTAAGAGTTGTTTGATTTCAGTTTCAATATTAGAGATAATTCCAACAGAAACCTAAAAAACAAACTATACAAAAATTCATCACTTATTTTTCCCTTAAAATAATTTCGGCTAATTGCAAAATAAGCAATATTTAAATTAAACAACTAATAAACAATAAATTAAGTTTTATTAGATATAGTATTTGTATAGTTTTTTAAGAAAAAAACAACTCATTATATCGTCATAATATATGCTACAATTCCCTGTTTCCTGGTGAGCTCCATTTTCTTCCGTAGGCGGTATCTTTTAATCTCTACACTGTGTACAGAGATGTTTAACAGCGGCGCAATTTCCTTGGAAGAAAGATTTAAACGAAGATAAGCACATAATTTTAAGTCATTATTGGTCAAACTAGGATGCACTGTTTTTAGTTTTTTGAAGAAATCCTGATCTGCATTTTCAAAAGCTTTTTCAAAGTATTCCCAGTCATCGTTACTGCTCAGTTTTTTGTTAATGGTCTTGATTAATTTTGCCGCTTTAGGCTCATCTTCAATTCCTGTTAATTCTTTTTTTATGGTATTGAGAAACTCATTCCGTTTGAGTGTACTCAGGGTAGCCACAGCCAGTTCTCTATTTTTACTCTCAATATCCTTTTGTAATTGTTCATTTTTTAAGCGAATCAATTTCTCTTGATTTTCTAACATACTCATTTCCAAGGCGAGCATATTCTTTTTAATGAGTTTTTTTTGTTGTTTTTTCAGTATTCGTTGATAATAGCGATTGTACAAAAACAAACCAAGTAGTAAGGTAATTGTATAGAGTATACCCGACCAAACCGACAAATACCATGGCGGTTTAATCTCAATTATGGGAGAGGAGATAACCGCAGATACAGATTCTCCCTGTCGTGCTCTAACCTTTAGTTGGTATTTCCCAAAGGCTAGGTTGGCAAAGCTTACATTCGCTTTCTCGGTCCACGCATTCCACATTTGATCATAACCCACCATTTGCGTTTGGTACTCTATTCGTTCATACTTTTGATAATCACAAGCCGTGAAGCTAAATGAAAGGCTGTTGAAGTCATAGGGTATTTTAGCGTCTGCTTTCAACGGCAGTTTTTCTTCTTTTTGCTGATTTTTTGACTTTATGTATTGAAAATCTACGCGTGGAATTTTATTTTTTATGTCACCAACATCTAATGTAAAATATCCGTTGCTCCCCCCAATAATATATGAAGAAGGGGAATTAGCGGCGATATGTTCAAACCCAGAAAGGCTTTTCTTATTTTTTTGATCGAAAGAGATAGACGTGTTTTGAAGCGAGTTATTGAATATGT
>Ga0209654_1001440_pt1 | contig 19003 bp, 20 predicted proteins | sample SaaInl1SG_22_DNA_FD_184646 | JGI IMG/M metagenome (GOLD analysis project Ga0209654, IMG submission 184646) | Marine microbial communities from expanding oxygen minimum zones in the Saanich Inlet - ESP_161SG_22_DNA (SPAdes) (version 2) | ecosystem: Environmental > Aquatic > Marine > Intertidal... | reverse complement strand
CACCCTATTACTATTCTACTTTTGAAAGTACGATGGAAACATCTGAAGGTGATGTGTCTGTACATAACGAGAGTGTAGTTTCTGACCGCAAAAAGATTGTGGTGCTTGGCTCTGGTCCAAACCGAATTGGTCAAGGTATTGAGTTTGATTATTGCTGCGTTCACGGCGTGTTGGCTGCTAGTGAGGCTGGCTACGAAACCATTATGATTAATTGTAATCCTGAAACGGTTTCTACCGATTTTGACACGGCAGATAAACTTTACTTTGAACCTGTTTTCTGGGAACATATTTACGATATCATACGTCACGAAAAACCTGAGGGTGTAATTGTGCAGCTTGGTGGTCAAACGGCGTTAAAACTCGCTGAAAAGCTAGACCGTTACGGCATTAAAATTATGGGTACGAGTTACCAATCTTTAGATTTGGCGGAAGATCGTGGAAGTTTTTCTACGCTACTCAAAGAAAACAACATTCCCTATCCTGAATTTGGTGTAGCAGAAACAGCCGATGAAGCCCTTGCGCTTGCTGATAAATTGAACTTCCCTATCTTGGTTAGACCCTCTTATGTTTTAGGAGGTCAGGGTATGAAAATTGTCATTAACAAAGAAGATCTAGTAAAGCATGTGGTGGATTTATTGCACAAAATTCCAAATAATAAATTGTTATTAGACCACTATTTAGATGGCGCGATTGAGGCAGAGGCAGATGCCATTTGCGATGGCGAAAATGTGTATATCATAGGCATTATGGAGCACATAGAACCCTGTGGTATTCACTCAGGAGATTCGAACGCAACGTTGCCGCCATTTAACATTGGCGACTTTGTGATGCAACAAATTATTGATCACACCAAGAAGATTGCACTTGCGTTGAACACGGTTGGACTGATTAATATTCAGTTTGCAATAAAAGATGATGTGGTATATATTATTGAAGCAAATCCACGTGCATCTAGAACCGTTCCCTTTATAGCAAAAGCATATAAAGAACCGTATGTGAATTACGCTACTAAAGTTATGATTGGTGATAAAAAAGTATCTGATTTTGACTTCAATCCACAACTGGAAGGCTTTGCCATTAAGCAACCTGTATTCTCATTTAATAAATTCCCTAATGTAAATAAGGCATTGGGACCAGAGATGAAAAGTACAGGCGAAAGCATATTGTTTATTGACAACCTTCAAGACGACCAATTCTACGAGTTGTACGGACGCAGAAAGATGTATTTGACGAAATAGATTACGTTAATTCACGTATATTTAAGCAAACATTTTTATCATGGAGTGGATTACTGTTGCCATTGTTTTGGTGGCGCTTGTTGCGTTTTTTCTTATCAACCAAAAGAACCAGTCAGGCGGGGTTTCAAATGAATTTTTGATGCAACTCAATGCACAACTGCGTGAAGAAATACAAGGTATTCGCAAAGAAACAGACGCCAATGCCAAAGAAACACGTATAGAATTGGAGCAAAAACTCGACAATATCACCAAGGGCATTAGCGACTACCAACGTTCTTCTAATCAGTCTATAACCCAACAGTTTACCGAGTCTAAAAAAGCCATAACCGATGTGACAAAAGCCCTCTCTGAAATCAAAGGTACAAACGAACAAGTACTCAGTTTTGCCAACCAAATGAAGACTTTGGAGAAGATTTTAGGTAATTCCAAGCAGCGAGGTATTTTAGGAGAAATTCAACTAGAAAACCTATTGGCAAATGTGCTGCCCCCCGAATTATTTCAAATGCAATACAGCTTTACTAACGGCGAAGCGGTAGATGCCATTGTAAAAGTGGGGGATTTTATTATTCCAATTGACGCCAAATTTTCTTTGGACAATTACAATAAAATGGTGGAAAGTAGTGACCCTGAGACTATCAAAGCACTGGAACATACCTTCAAGGGCGATATCAAGAAGCGCATAGATGAAACTGCAAAATACATCCGCCCTAACGAGGATACTACAGATTATGCTTATATGTTCATTCCCGCTGATGGACTATATCAAGACTTGCTGAACAGTAGGGTAGGGACTTTACAAATTAACTCCCGCGATTTGGTCTCTTATGCTTATGAAAAAAAGGTAATGATTGTGTCTCCGATGAGTTTGTTTCCGATGCTCCAAATTACGGTGAAAGCATTACACAACCTTAAAATTGAAAACTCCATTCAAGACATTTTAAAGAATGTAGATAAGCTTTCGGCTCACTTAAATGCTTTTGAGGATGTACACGGTAGGTTGGGGAAATCCATAGGAACGGTTGTAAATCACTATAATAGTTCAGCAAAAGAATTTAAAAAGATAGACAAGGATATTATTCGTCTCTCTGGTGAAGGAAATGCCCTAGATTACCAACCTGATTTACTAGATCGCCCAGCAAGTGACGAGTAGGGTTTACTTATTTTTTACCAGGGGCATCATTTACTTCAATCCAATAGCTATTTGGGTCCTGGAAATACAGTTGCTTTATACCATCATCTCGGACATTGAACGTATTTGGCGTTCCTGACCAATCAAAATAGCAGATATTTAGAGATTTTAGATGTGATTGAAACGCATTAAATTCGTTTGTGCTAAAGGCAATATGTACGGATTTAACTGTTTTAATACTCGCTTTGGGTCTTGGGATAATATGCAATTCTTTTCCTTCTCCTATCGACAACCATCTTGTTTTTGATTTTGATGCCGTGTTTTCTATTTCCTTAAAGTCAAATATCTGTTGATAAAACGTCATAGACTCACTCACATCCTTAACGGCCAATGCCAAGTGATTAAAGGCGAAAGTATGCATAAAGAAAAGTAACTTAAGCTAACTGCAAGCGTTTTGCTGCAAAGCGGTAACCAAAAAGTAAGATCGCACTAAAGAACAAATCCCCTATGATGGAGTATCCAAAAAACGGAATGGCAAGTGTAAAACAGCTGGTAAGTCCTTCTGTAGTCAGAGGGTGATACAAGACCCAAACGCCAAGATTACTGAGTACAAAAAACACCATACTGCTGAGTAAAACTGTACCGATATTCATTTTTTTAAAAAGTATGCCCACAGCGGTAATCGCCAAAAAAGAAAAATACACAACAGGTGTAATCATTGAAAATCCTAGAAATATGTCGGTGATGACCATGGCTAAAAGCGGCATCAGAATAGCCCAGTGTTTTTTATCAAAAAATGTACCTGCAAAAAGGGCGACAGCAGTGATGGGTGCTACATTGGGCGGGTGGGGCAATAAACGCATCAATACGGCAACCAAAACAAAGCTTATTAAAACGTTTTCTTTTTTGTTAAAAGACATATAATTAAGTTCTTACGCAAAGGTATATTTTTTTTTATCACTGCCTGCACGCCGCCATTAAAAAGTGTACATTTACTAAAGCTTTTAGGTTCTTTTGTACTGAAAGATGAAAAGGGAAAAAGGTGCAAAGCCTTTGCTGTTCCCGCAACTGTATATACTGCAAAGTTCAATGCTTCAAGCCACTGTATGCTATGGTGTATGGGAAGGCACATTGGACGGTATAAGTCAGGAGACCTGCCTAAAGGATTTATGCTGCTAGCGCTCGGGATAAGCAATATCAGTTTTCAGTTTACGATCAAACAACATGAAATATGTAGTGGCCATGCTGCTTTGTTGTGCGGTAGCACAAGCACAAGAGCAATTGGATGAGGTAATCGTTTCAGATTCCCGCATCCCAAAATCTAGAAAAAACAGCGGAAAAGCAGTCGTTAAAATAACGGCAAAAGAGATTGAAAAAAACAAGGGAATTACCTTGGCACAACTGTTAAATCAATATGCAGGTATATATGTTTCGGGGAGCCAATTACATCCCGGACAAAACCTATCGTATTTTATTCGCGGTGGGAATAACCGTCAGGTGTTGGTGCGTATAGATGGGGTAGTGGTCAGCGACCCATCTCAAATAGAATCCGAATTTGATTTACGCCTACTTGCGTTAGATAATATTGAGTCTATTGAAGTAGTTAAAGGAACATCAAGCAGCTTGTACGGCAGTGGCGCAGCTACTGCAGTGATTGATATCGTTACTAAAAATACGGCTACTGAGGAAACAAGTTTGAGTATTGCTCGTGAATGGGGAACTCAAAACACGCATAATCAAAAATTAGGTTCCTTTTCTGATATGCAAAAGCAGTACATACAACTGCAACGCAGCGTAGCCAAAATCGGACTTAGCGCTTCGATAAATCGTTTTACATCTGATGGAATGTCATCTATTGTAGGGTCAGAAAAAGATGCAGTGACAAAAGAAAATTTTCAGTTTAATGCCAAAAGTCAATATGAGGGACCTTGGTCTTGGATGGCATTTTTTCAGCGCGATGTGATTGATTCAGACTACGATGATGCGTTTGCCTATACAGATGCATTGTACAATTTAGTAAGTAAAAATAATCGATATGGATTTGCACCATCGTTTACCAAAGGTAAATCGAGTGTTCAGGCACATTTGTCTTGGTCAGATACTGAGCGCAATTTCACAAGTAATTTTCCCATTAATTATACTTCAAATGTGTTTACTTCAGAACTCACTTGGCGTTATCACGCATCAGAGAGCCTAACGTTGTTAAGTGGTGGTTTGTTTCAAGATATTCGTTCTAAAAACGCTAGTGTTGTTCACTCATTTCAACACGATAATGTAGCCTTTTTTATAAGTGCCAACTGGCAACATCCCAAAGGCTTTGCTTTACAGTTAAGCGGCAGAAACACACTGCATAGCGCTTTTGGTGCGCATCAAACATTTACCATCAATCCGTATTATGTTTTTTCAGATTCCGAAACATCTTATTGGAAGCTTTTTAGCTCTTATGCAACCTCCTTTATTGCGCCCTCTCAATACAAAATGTTTGATCCAGCTTACGGTAATCTCAATGTAGTGCCGGAAGAAAATAAAACATGGGAATCTGGAATTGAATACGTAGCGTCTAACAGTAGAATTACCTTAGTTGGTTTTCAGCGTACTGAAAATAATTTTGTTGATTTTATTTTCTATCCAGATTTTACAGGAACATATTACAACAATGATGAATCGTATAAAGTGCGAGGCGTAGAGATAGAAGGTAATTTTTCTATTCAAAATATATCCGTTCAAGCCAATTATACTTTTACAGAAAAAGTAAAACAAGAGCCATTACGATTACCAAAACACGCTGCAAACATAGGACTTACATATGCTTTAGCTAAGATGCAGTGGGGTGCGCATTTCCGATACGTTGGTTCTAGAAGCGATCAAAATTTTATCACATATATGAATGAGAAATTACCGGCTTTTAGCCTTGTCGATATTCGTGTTTCGTTCCCAGATTTTATTGGAAATGCCACGGCAACATTGGCAGTAACCAATTTGTTTGACACAACATATACAGAGTTTATTGGTTATTCCGCATTGGGAAGAAATCTAAACATAGGTTTCCAGTATGCGTTTTAGTTTGTTGGGCTGTAGATTGCCCTACCTGGCTCAATTTTGATTTCATCAAACGGTAATATTAGATTGTTTGTCGAAAGGGTTTTTGGAATGGAAACCGTTCCGCTAATTACCTCAAGTGCTTTTTTCAAAAGCGGTTCGTTAACATCGCCAAGTATTCCTAGGTTTGAAATGGTTTCAGGAAGTTCAATATTGGGAGAAAAACCATCGCCATAATCGCTGAAGCCTTCACTATTAGCAATCCCAAAAGTGATAGGTAATAGTGCCCACGTATGGTTTGGGTTTTTAGTTCTATTGTTATCAATATAATCGTAAACAATAAATGAGCCTACATTTTTACCATAGGTTGTACTGCCTATCAGCACAACATCCATATAAGGATTTAATCCATTTATCATCATTTCACTGGCTGATGCAGAATTCTTAGTAACAAGAAAAATTACACGTGATAGCCCCAAGCGAATTCCTGAATCTATAATATTAATTTGACTGTTGTTTTTAGCTAATTTTGCGTTATACTCCATGCTGCCAAAAATCTTACCTGCATGCTCACCTGCAATAAGACCTGCTAAAAGTTGCGAGGTGGCTACGCTTCCACCGGGGTTATAGCGCAAATCCACAACCAGTTCATCAATTTGCTCAGATGACAAGTTGGTGAAGGTATTTTTCAAATCTTCCTCTTGTTTGGATGCAAAGCCATTATACATGATATAGCCTACTTTTTTACCGCTGTGTTCAATAACTTTTGAAATGTGTAATTCTTTTTCTGTTATCTCACTGTTGTTAAGTGTAACGGTTGTTCCGGTAGTTTGAACTGTAAGGTTGCTAATGGTTGCTAAGCCAATGGTATAGCTGGGCGTGTTAGAAAGTAATAAATTAGTGTAATTCGTTTCGGTTAATTGAGTTCCGTTTACATGAGAGAATATATCACCACGCTTAATCCCTTTTGTTTCTGCATCCGAGTTGGGTAAAACGTATCGGACATACCCAAAAATTTCCGAGTCCGTTTTTGAAATACGTCCTAAACCAAACCTCATTCCGTTGCTTAACGAGATGGAATTTAATTGTTTTTCTAAATCAATATAGTTGTCTGTAATAACGCTGAACCTGTCATCTTTATACTGAAGACCCTCGAATAGTTTTTTCGGTCCATCAAACGATTGTAAAAACGCGGTGTATTCTTTGTCGTTGCTAAATCGATTGTCTGCCAAATTTGGAACGTCTTTTTGCCAATAATACACATAATTCATGGCTTTGTAAATAAAGTCTTCAACCTCTAAGTTTTCGGTATTAGCCACTTGCACACCGTCATCTTGATCATCTTTACAACCAAAAACGAATAAGAAAACAAAAAGAAAAAATAATTTTTTCATAGGTTTGATTTTTAGAGACTATGCTAAAATACAAAATTATAGTTCTCTTTGGCTGTAACAAGCGACTCGTACAATCGTCAGTGAAGCAAACACCCAATAAATCTTTGACTGGACAAATGGAAAAAGGCACATTTTTAGAACGGATTTTAGCAGTGCAAGACAGCATGTTTCGTTTGTCAAAAAGATTGCTTACATCCACAGAAGAAGCCGAAGATGCTGTGCAGGAAGTGTTAGCAAAATTGTGGAAAAACATGAATTCACTTAAAACGATATCAAACCTTGAAGGTTACGCCATGACGATGACTAAAAACTATTGTTTGGATAGGTTAAAGTCCAAGCAAGCATCGCAGTTACGTTTGGTGCATTTTAAGCACGACAAAGCCACCTCCTCTTTAGATCAACAAATCGATGCTTGTGATAGCATCTCATATGTTATTGATTTTATGGAGACATTACCTAAACAACAAAAAATGGTACTTCAACTTCGTGATGTGGAACAATACGACTTTGAAACCATTTCCCAAATAACGGAACTTTCACAAGGCGCTGTGCGAGTAGCATTATCTCGCGCTAGAAAAACAATACGGGAAAAACTCATCAAAGCACATCAACATGGAATTGAAACAGGTTCATAAATACCTAGAAAGTTACCTTGAAAGTAACACCACGCTGGAAGAAGAACAAGCCCTTTACGCTTATTTTTCACAGCCAAACGTGGACGAAACCTTGGCGCATTATAAGTCGTATTTTACTGCTATTGCGCAACAACGTGAACAGCGCTTTTCAGGAGAATTTAATCCAATAATAAAAACAAGAAAAGTTCAGTTGAAACGTTTTGCAGCAATAGCTGCAGCTGCAATAGCAGGTGTTTTTGTGCTTCAACAAACCATTATAAATCCGAAGCCAACAGCAGAAGAGCTTGTTTTTGAAGAATTTAAAGCCAATATGTATCTCGTTGCAACGCAACTTAATAAAGGCAAGCAAGGAGTGGCATACATGGAAACGTTTAATCAAACTACAGATAAATACTTAAAAAAAGAATAACATGAAAAAGAAATTGATTTTAGCAGCCTTGTTGACCATCTCGCTGAGTTGGGGGCAAGACGTATTTGAAAAATACGAATACGATGATAGTGTAAGCTATTTTTCGATAAGTCCAAAAATGTTTCAAATGTTGGCGAAACTCAGCATTGAAACCAATGACCCAGAAGCAGACCAATTTTTGTCTCTTGTGCAAGAAATCGAATCTTTCAAGGTAATCACTACTGAAAGTTCCGATATCGCAGGTGAAATTCAGCAATGGGTTAAAAAGCATATTAAGGCAGTCAAAATGGAAGAATTGATGCATGTCCGCGATGAACAAGCCAATGTGAATTTTTATGTCAAATCTGGCAGAAATGACGATTTAGTGAAAGAGCTGCTGATGTTTGTAACCGATATCAATGCGAAACAAATCGACTTAGGCGATCGTAAACCTGAAACTGTCTTACTCTATTTAAGTGGTGATATTGATTTAACACAAATCTCTATGCTTGTCAATCAAATGAACCTTCCTGGTGGACAACAATTGGGGAAACTAAATGAAAAAGAAAATGAATAAATTTTGGTTTTATATCCTTGCTTTGGCGCTGGTGGGTTGCTCCACCACGCCAAGCATTCAAAAGTACTACGTTTCTAAATCTGAAGACCCCAATTTTTTAGTAATTGATATCCCAACTTCTATTTTGGGTGTTGATAGCAACACACTCACAACCGAAGAAAAAGAAGCACTTAGCTCATTTCAGAAAATCAATGTGTTGTTATTTCGCAAAACTTCTGCCAATGCTGATTTGCTTCCTCAAGAACTCATGACGGTGCGCTCCATTATTGAATCAAAAACGTTTGAACCACTTTTGGTGATGAGTGATCGTCAATATTCTGGAAAACTTGTACTACAGGGATCCGTTGAAAAGCCCAATGAGATTGTTTTTTTTGGGTCAGCCGAGCAAGGGTTTGTTTTGGCACGCCTTGTTGGACGTGATATGCAAGTAGAAAAAGCAATGCTTTTGGCAAACGTTATACAGCGCGGCAATGGATTAGAAAATGCAGCAAAATCCTTGAGCAGGATGTTTTAAATACCCGTGTAATTTTCTGGACGTAAAGCACGTAATTCCGCTTTTATAGATTCTGAAACGTCTAAAGTTTCTGTGAATTCCCGAATGGCATTTTCGTCAATATGTGTGTTGGTACGCGTTAGTGCTTTTAATGCTTCGTAGGGTTTTGGATAACCCTCACGACGTAAAACTGTTTGTATCGCTTCGGCAAGTACTGCCCAATTTTTATCTAGGTCCTTTTGGATTTTTTCCTTGTTTACCAAAAGTTTCCCCATTCCTTTTATCAATGAAGTAAAGCTAATGATCATATGCGCCATTGGAATTCCTGCATTTCGCAAAACAGTACTATCTGTTAGATCACGCTGCAATCTTGAAATAGGTAATTTCTCTGCCAAATGCGCAAGCAACGCATTAGCAATACCTAAGTTTCCTTCTGCATTTTCAAAATCAATGGGATTGACTTTATGTGGCATTGCCGACGAGCCTACTTCACCTTCTTTAATTTGTTGCTTAAAGTAATCCATGGATATGTATGTCCAGATGTCACGAGCAAAATCAATCAAAATAGTATTGATGCGCTTTTGTACATCGCAATAAGCCGCATAGTGGTCGTAATGTTCAATTTGCGTGGTAGGAAAAGAGTGTTTTAGACCTAATTTTTGCTCAACAAATGCCGTTCCAAAAGATTTCCAATCAATATCTGGGTAAGCAACAACGTGAGCATTATAATTCCCTGTAGCTCCACCAAACTTTGCTGCCATAGGTACTTGTTTGAGCAATTTAATTTGTTCCTCAATTCTTGTTTTAAAAACCAAAAGCTCCTTATCTAATCTTGTGGGAGATGCGGGTTGACCGTGCGTTCGTGCTAACATGGATACATCAGTACATTGAGAAATCAGCGTATCTAAAGCATTCAATACATGGCTCAGTTCTTTTTCGTAAACCTTTTCATTCGCCTCTTTAATAGATAGTGGAATAGCGGTATTGTTTACATCTTGCGAGGTTAATCCAAAATGGATAAACTCTTTGTACCCACCAATATTTAAATTGTCAAAGGTTTGTTTTAGAAAATACTCAACAGCTTTAACGTCGTGATTGGTTTCCTTTTCTATATCTTTTATGGCTTGCGCTTGGTCTAAATTAAAGTGGCGATATACACTGCGTAATTCTTCAAAAAGTGAAGTTGGAAAATCGGCAAGTTGTGGTAACGGAAGTTCACATAGTGCAATAAAATATTCTACTTCAACACGAACTCGGTATTGAATCAAACCAAACTCAGAAAAATAAGGACTTAAGGATTTGGTTTTTGCACGGTATCGACCGTCAACAGGCGAAATTGCACTTAGTTTATTTAGTAGCATATGATTTCAAAATGCAAAGGTAGAGATTTTCGTTATTTTATTAACGATTAAGTACTTTGTATTCTTCGTAGCATCCGCTGATAGCTTCTAAAATCTGTAAATCGTTAGCACCTTTAATAAAGCTATCCGAAAAGTTACATTTCCGTAGAATTTCATCGATGTCCACACGTTCAATTTGGAGAAGTTCCTCAAGAGTTTTACGGTCGTATTTCACTGCCAACAAGTCACGGAGTTCATTGTTTGCCCTCACTTTTTTGAGCTTTCGCAATTGATTGGGTTTTCGTCCAAAAATATTATACAAAAAATCGGCTGGATTTGTAACCGCTTGCAAAACCCGCATCGCGGTTCCTGGTGCACGATTACCCCCTTCATATCCTCCAGAAGGTAAACCAGGTATGCTATACCTGCGTGTACGATTTATGGGAACATTGCGCGCATCAATATCTAAATAACCTGTAAGTTGATAAGGTCTAACCACAACTTCTTCTAGCGCCAATGCCAATTCGGTTAGTTGAAATCTAGTATTCGGGTATTTGACTAGGTCATTAGAAACGCGTACTTTAATGGATTTGTAGCCCAAATATGAAAAGTACAAGGTGTCGTTAACTTCAGCGTCAATTTCAAACCGCCCTTCTTTATCTGTAATTGACATGGTTACTTTGTTCAAATTAATGATATGAACTGTTGGAATGGGCTTTTGGTCTGCAGATCGTTCTACAAAGCCAATAACTTCTTGTCCCAAAACAAAAGAACAACCCAACAATAAAAAGTATAGCGTAAAATGTCTCTTCATATTATACTACAAACTACGTGCATTCCATTTTTGTCTGCAATCTTTTGCCCTAAAATTAACATTATGTTATGGATTTTAAATAATCATGGAGCTTCGCAATGGCACGACTGCGATGGCTCAAACGTAATTTCACAGCGCTTGGAAGTTCTCCAAAAGTTTTATTGTAACTCTCGGGAATAAAAAGCGGGTCATATCCAAAACCACCAGAGCCACTTATTTGTTTGGCAATACTTCCTTTGACAATGCCCTCGAATGTCAGTTCTGTAGTCTCGTCTTTGTAAGCAATTACGGTTTTAAATTGTGCAGTTCTATTGGATTCATTTGCTAACGCAGCTAATAATTTAGCGTTGTTTTTGGCGTGGTTTTTTTCTTCTCCAGCATAGCGCGCCGAATATACCCCTGGTGCACCGTTAAGTGCCACAACTTCCAATCCGCTATCATCAGAAAAAACAGGGGTTTTGAATACGTCAAAAACATGTCTTGCCTTTAGTAAGGCATTACCCACAAAGGTGTTTTCGGTTTCTTCAATCTCTTTATTGTAGTCTAAATCGGCTAAACTTAGGATCGAAAAGCCCTTAAAAACAGCGTTTACTTCTTGTACTTTGTTTTGATTATGTGTGGCAAAAATGAGTTTTTTCATTCGTGATGATAAGGTTCGTTTTTTAAAATAGAAAAGGCACGATAGAGCTGTTCTGCTGCAAAAACACGTACCATTTGATGCGAAAAAGTCATGGTGGATAGAGAAATTTTATATTGTGCTCTTTTATACACTTCTGCTGAAAAACCGTAAGGACCTCCGATAACAAAAACCAGATTTTTTGTGCCAGCGTTCATGCGTTTTTGTAGAAAATCAGCAAAACCTTTAGACGTGTATTGGCTTCCGTTTTCATCAAAAAGCACTAAGGTGTCTTGTGGATTTAGTTGTTTTATCAAGCGTTTGCCCTCTTCATCTTTTTGTGTGGTCTCCCTTAGGTTTTTGGTGTTTTTAAGATCGGGTAGTTCTACCCATTCAAACTTAACGTAATGCGAAAGGCGTTTTTGGTATTCAGGTAACCAACTGCGTAAAGCAGCATGATTGGTTTTACCCACACAGATGACTTGAATTTTCACTTTGCTAAGGTATTAATTCTCATGGAAGCCTCCATTTTAATAGTTAACTTAGCGCAATGGTTGAAAAAGTCATGCAGCATATCACAGGCTGGATGCGCCGTATTCGCTTTGGCGATTCAGGTGCTATTTCTCTTTACCAAATTATTGAGCTTTATTTTTTGGGTATAATAAAAGGAACACTTGCCACAAGAGCAAGCAGCATTGCTTTTAGTTTTTTTATGGCCATGTTTCCCTTTTTAATTTTTGTCTTAAACTTAATTCCATTTTTTCCAGTTGCTAATATCGAAGACACCTTTTCCTCTTTTTTCTTATCTGTAGCTCCTACAGAGGCTCAAGATTTTTTGAATGGCGTGCTCTATGATATTCAGTCTAAGCCAAGGGGTGGTTTACTTTCATCTACTTTTTTGCTTTCTATTTTTTTTATGGGAAATGGCGTTAACGCCATTTTTGGTGGTTTTAGTGAATCTATTCACGTGAGTCTAAGCAGGCACTTTATTAAGCAATATGTTTACGCTGTTGGTGTGGGTGTGTTATTGGGTTTGATTTTTTTAATTTCCATTGCAGGCTATCTATTCTTTGAACTTTGGGTAGCACAAATTTTCGATTTTGGATTTGATTTAAATCCATGGATTCGACTGGTTTTTTTCTTTGGAATGGCTTATTTGGTAAGTTCTATTCTATTCTATTTTGGCACACACCGCGGTTTTTCTAGTTTCTTTTCTGCAGGTGCGTTAGCAACTACTTTTTTGTTTGCATTGACCTCGTTTGGTTTTGGAGTTTATCTAGACAATTTTGCTCAATACAATCAACTCTATGGCTCTATTGGCGCCATCCTAATTTTGATGCTTTATATTTGGTTAAATGCGATAGTCTTGTTGTTGGGATTTGAACTTAACGCCTCTATTGCAAAACTAAAACAGTCACGCTAATGTCATTTTTTTTAGATGTAATTCTTCCCTTACCAATAAAGGAAACCTTTACCTATGAAATAACGCCAGCCGAAGCTAAAGTGCTTCAGCCTGGAATGCGCGTGGTTGTTCCTTTTGGGAAAAGAAAAATGCATACGGCAATCGTTTTTAAGGTTCACGCAGATGCCCCAAAAATCTATAAGCCAAAACAAATAGACAGTATTATTGATACGTCTCCTGTGCTATCTTCCGTTCAGCTTTCGTTTTTAGCATGGATAGCTTCGTACTACCAAGCGCCTTTGGGATTGGTTGTCCTTACGGCATTACCCTCTGTGATGTTATTAGAAAGCGAAACCGAAATCATCATTAAGCAATGGGAAAGTCTTTTGCCATCACTTTCCAAAAACGCGCAGAAATTATTGCAACAAGTTCTGCCAAATAGTACGGTTTCTTTGTCGCAAGTTCAGCAGCTTGTTGGAACAAAAAATCCTTTTTCGGTTTTAAACGAATTGGTTGAGTCAAATTATGCGGTTTTAAAAGAAGCGGTTTATGCGAAGTACCAACCCAAAACACAAACAGAGGTGGTCCTACACCCACGGCTTAAAAACGACGATGCACTCAAGCAAATTTTAGAAGATTTGGCATCCAAGCCAAAGCAATACATAACACTACTTACTTTTTTACAACAGAAAAAAGCAGTGGTTTTTTCCTCGTTTTCCAAACTGGAAACAGTTAGTTCATCTTCTTTAAACACATTAATAAAGCACGAGATTCTGGTGAAGCAAAATCGAGTAGTAGATCGTTTGCCTGCCAAAACCACACCCGACGACCCGCTTTTGCCTTTGTCGTCCCCACAAGAAAAGGCTAAAATTTCCATTGAGAATCAATGGAAAACAAAGGACATTACACTACTGCATGGCGTTACGGGATCTGGAAAAACAGAAGTATATATGCAGCTTATTGCGAAGCAATTAAGTTTAGGAAAACAAGTGTTGTTTTTGGTGCCTGAAATCAGTCTGACAACCCAGCTTATGCAACGTTTATATGCGTTTTTTGGGCAGTATTTGTCGCTATATCATTCCAAATACAGTCCACAGGAACGCGCTGAAACTTGGGCTAAAATCAATCAAAATAGCGCTGATGCAAGATTAATTTTAGGTGCACGTTCAGCGGTTTTATTGCCTTTTCAGGAATTGGGATTGGTAATTGTGGACGAGTCACACGAAACCTCTTACAAACAATATGACGCAGCTCCACGGTATCACGCCAGAGATGCTGCTATGGTTTTGGCGCATCAGCATCAGGCAAAAGTATTACTGGGGACAGCAACTCCTAGTGTGGAAACCTACAGGCATGCTTCCACGGGAAAATATGGTCTGGTGTCATTGACCGAGCGTTATCAAGATGCACAAATGCCCGAAATCCATTTTGTTGATTTGGCAGAAGCCTATCGAAAAAAGCAAATGAAAGGTCATTTGGCACAGTCACTGACGCAAGCTATTGAAGAAACATTATTGGCAAAAAAACAGGTGTTGTTGTTTCAAAACAGACGTGGATATGCTTCGTTTGTTGAATGCAGTCAGTGCGCACATGTGCCACAATGTCCAAGCTGTGATGTGAGTCTCACTTATCACCAAGTAAGCAATGAGTTGCGCTGTCATTATTGTGGGTTTATGGAACAATATGCTGCTGCTTGTGCCGCTTGCGGTACTGTTTCTCCGCAAACGCATGGTTTGGGAACACAGCAATTGGAAGAAGAAATACAGCAGCTATTCCCGTCGGCAAGTGTAGCACGAATGGATTTAGACACCACGCGAAAAAAACATGCACACCAGAAATTAATATCAGCTTTTGCTCAACGTGAAATTGATATTTTAATTGGCACACAGATGGTAACCAAAGGGCTCGATTTTGAGCATGTTACTTTAGTTGGGGTGTTGTCAGCGGATAATTTTTTGCATTTCCCAGATTTCAGAGCACACGAACGCGCATTTCAAGTGCTCACCCAAGTAGCTGGTCGCGCAGGTAGATTTGGAGATAACAGCAAGGTTTTAATACAAACATTTCTTCCAAGTCATCCGGTATTAAAATTTGTGCAAGATTACGATTACACTTCTTTTTTTGAGCAGCAAATTCAACAGCGAGACCAATTTTTATACCCGCCTTTTTCGCGCATTATCCGTATCGAGTTACGTCATAAAAATATGTCATCCCTAATTGATGCAGGTAATTGGCTCAAACAAGGCTTACAAGAACGTTTTTCATCTGTGCTAGGACCAGTTCCGCCTTTAGTGGCAAGACAGCGTAATTATTATATTTTGCATACACTTATAAAACTTCCCCTTGACGCTTCGCAATCGGCTGCCAAATCCCGATTAAGTGCATTGCTGCATAGCTTTGCGCAAGTAGGCGCGTTTAGACAGGTTAAGGTGGCTGTAGATGTTGACCCACAATAATTATAGAAACAGGTTTGTACAACCCAATAAAATCCGTATTTTCGCGGTCCAATTAAAAAATCATTTATGAACCATTACGAAACTGTTTTCATATTGAATCCCGTTTTATCTGAAGATCAGGTAAAGGAAGCAGTAGAAAAGTATGAGACGTTTATAACGTCTCGCGGTGGCGAGATTATCGCCAAAGAGGACTGGGGCTTGAAAAAGTTTGCCTATCCAATTCAGAACAAAAAAAGTGGCTTTTACCACTTGTTAGATTTCAAAGTTGATGGCGAAGTCATTGATCCATTTGAAGTTGAATTCCGTCGCGATGAGCGCATTATGCGTTACCTAACGGTAAAATTAGACAAGCACGCAGAGGCTTGGGCTGTTAAGAGAAGAGATCGTTTAACTGAAAAAGCATAAATTATGTCAATTGAACAAGAAAGTAAAGGCGGAAAACAAGGCGAAATTAGATATCTAACTCCTTTAGATATTGAAACTTCAAAAGCCAAAAAGTACTGTCGTTTTAAAAAGGCTGGTATCAAGTATATCGATTATAAAGACGCAGACTATTTATTAAAATTCGTTAATGAGCAAGGTAAAATTTTACCGCGACGTTTAACGGGAACTTCACTAAAATATCAACGTAAATTATCGGTTTCTATCAAGCGTGCGCGTCACTTGGCGCTAATGCCTTATGTTGCTGATATGCTAAAATAATTGCCATGGAACTTATTTTAAAACAAGACGTTGAGAACCTAGGGTTTAAAGACGATATCGTAACAGTAAAAAACGGCTACGGGCGTAATTTTTTGATTCCACAAGGCTTGGCTGTTTTGGCTACTTCTTCTGCCAAAAAAGTATTGGCTGAGAACTTAAAACAACGTGCCTTTAAAGAGCAAAAGCTTATTGAAGACGCAAAAAATAAAGTTAAAGAGTTAACCAAATTGGAACTTAAGATTGAAGCAAAAGCAGGTGCTGGAAACAAATTATTTGGTTCTGTTGGAACTATAGATGTAGAAGCAGCACTTTCAAAAGCGGGTCAGTCCATTGAGCGAAAAGCGATTAAATTACCAGGAGGATCTGTTAAGACCTTGGGTAAACACACGGCCTCTGTTCGTTTGCATCGTGAAGTATTTGCTGATGTGGCATTTGAAGTGACTAAAGCGAAAGAAAAGGCTTAAATCGCCTTTTTTGAAAACATAAAGCCGCTTTTTGCGGCTTTTTTTCGTTAAAAGCAGATATTTGTATAAATTGTTGCCATGGCACAAAAACCGAGTATTCCTAAAGGCACCCGAGACTTTCTACCCGCTGATGTAGCGCGAAGGTCATACGTGATTAACACCATCAAGACCCATTTTGAGCGATATGGTTTTTTGCCAATAGAAACGCCATCTATGGAAAAGTCGGCCTCACTATTAGGGAAGTATGGCGAAGAAGGCGATCGCTTAATGTTCCATGTGCTGAATTCAGGCGAGAAAGTTAAAAAAGCGGATTTAGCTGCATTAGCAGATAATAAGCTGGGACGTTTTACGCAGTCCATTTCAGAAAAGGCGTTGCGTTACGATTTAACTGTACCCTTTGCACGTTTTGTCGTACAACATCAAAACGAACTTACTTTTCCGTTTAAAAGGTATCAAGTGCAATCAGTTTGGCGTGCTGACAGGCCCCAACGTGGTCGATTTCAGGAATTTACTCAATGTGACGCAGATGTTGTGGGAGCCGTAAGTCCGGTTTTAGAAGCTGAATGTATCCAGTTATTCGATGCTGTTTTCCATTCACTTCATTTAAAAGACGCTACAATTCGTATTAACCACCGGAGTATTTTGTCTGGTATTGCAACGTATTTGGGAGCACCAGATCGCATAATCGATTTTACTGTGGCATTGGATAAGCTGGATAAAATTGGCGCAGCGGGTGTGTTTGACGAATTGAAACATAAAGGTTTTGACGAAGATGCACTCACAAAGCTTAGCCCTTTATTAGCATTATCGGGAAGTATAAACGAGCAACTGGATTCACTTGAATCTTTACTCACAAATCAGCCTTTGGCTATTGAGGGTATTTCACACTTGCGTGACGTTTTGCAATTTGTTTCTCCTCTGCATGTTAGTAACTTAGCTTTTGATTTAACGCTTGCGCGTGGTTTGAATTATTATACGGGTATTATTTTTGAAGTTGCCCCACCTAAAACTGTTAGCATGGGTTCTATTGGAGCAGGGGGACGTTATGACGATCTTACAGCGCTTTTTGGACTTAAAGACATGCATGGACTAGGTATTTCATTTGGCTTGGATCGTTTATGTATGGTTTTGGAGGAATTGGATCTGTACCCAAACACCTTGCAGCAATCGGTAGATGTGGTCGTGCTTCACCTTGGAGATACGTATATGCAAGACTTAATACCGCACATATCAAAGTGCCGTGCAGCTGGAATTAGAGTGTTGACGTATCCAACGAGTCATAAGCTCAAAAAGCAAATGCAATTTGCGAATCAATCTAACGTACCTTGGGTGTTGTTTTTTGGGGAAGAAGAACAAAAAGAAGGGATTTTGTCTGTTAAAAATATGGTTAGTGGCACAACAGAAAAAATAGAACTCGACACCTTTGATCCCTCTATCTTTACTACTTAATTTTATTTAGTTCATTTTCTAATTCAAGGATTATGTCTTTCATTCTAATGACAATCTCCTCATTTTCAGACTTCTTGCCAGTAAGAAGCCAGTCTAAACTATACTCGGGAAAGTTTTTAGCTACGCCTAATAGTACTTCATGGCTAACGCTAGAATGTCTTCTCAAACAGGTTGATACCGCATTTTGCCCCGAACCAATAATTCTTTCAAATTTTGATATTGACAAATCTTTTTCATCAATGATTAATCGTATTCTATCGTGAATTTCCATAATTCAAAAGTATTGGGCTTTTCGCTAATTATTTTTTAAAAAGAATAGTTAAAAGAGTACATTCTCTAACATTTATTTAAATAAAAATATATTGCGTATTTATTTCGCTATATCGAATATGTGAGATACTCCCTTTGCTTTAATGTGTTTCTTCTTTATGTTATGGCGCTGAATGGAGCTTTAAACTTTAAAAAAAGATAAAGTATAAATTAAAAAACGTCTTAAACGAAATTTCTTTTAATGTACATTTTTATTTTGACGTGTGTAGTTATGTTGTATAGTTTTAATTTTCATTTCGTAAATAAAATTGAATGATATTTATGTATTATTTAAATTTAATAATTACATTTTGATAAAATACTATAAACTTTTATTCCTTCTCTTATTTTTAAGTACAGTTTCTGCTCAAATTACTTCTGTTGGTAGTGGTAGTTATACCAATACATTTCCTGGTGTTGATTCTGAAAACAGAAATGGTTATCCCGGTGGATCTCCACAACTTTCGGGTGCTGCCCAGTACAAGCCCGTTCCAACAAATGATTGGTGGTCACTTCTTATTAAAGACAATCATGTAAGCAACCTTTTTAATTATCCAT
>Ga0209654_1001438_pt1 | contig 19008 bp, 17 predicted proteins | sample SaaInl1SG_22_DNA_FD_184646 | JGI IMG/M metagenome (GOLD analysis project Ga0209654, IMG submission 184646) | Marine microbial communities from expanding oxygen minimum zones in the Saanich Inlet - ESP_161SG_22_DNA (SPAdes) (version 2) | ecosystem: Environmental > Aquatic > Marine > Intertidal... | reverse complement strand
GGATGATGTGGTTGATTAGAATTTCCGTGATTTATCTGTAAAACGATACCTAAATCGATACCCATAGGCATAAAAAAACCTGTAATCGACTGTTAAACAATCAATTACAGGTCTTAGTAAGTAGCCCATACGGTTCGATTCTCGAACTCTTTTACTGAGAACCTAAGCGAGCTGTACAACTTGAAACATTTACTTATAGAGCAAGAAATCATTGGGGATTGTGGCGGTTCCCTTTATTTAAAGGGATTTCCTTAATATTCTAACATTCCTTAGAGTCATTAAACTACAGTAGATAGATAACTTGGTAGATTTATTATTACAAAAGAGATAGACCAAAAAAGGAATTGCAGAAGATTATTGAAAACTATTCTGATAATATTCAATCAAAAGCATTAGAAATAACTAAACTGAAGTGGGATAAACTATTAAGTGTGTAATAAATCCCTATTCAGTTATAGGGTAACTAATTACACAGCAATTACGACTTTAAGCGTTCAATTTACAAGTTGTAGTTTTCCCTTGGAGCCTTTTACATATTTGTTACCAGCTATATCTCTGGTAGAGGAGCAGTTACTTGAATTAGAACCCAAAATAATTTTACCATTTTGAAAAGACCAGCTACCACGTCCACCGCACGTCAACTGTTTTTGCCAGATACGGTAAGTTGTTTCAGACTCAAATTTAATTCGATGGTAGTAATCTAAATCGAAGGTCCATCCAACAAATTTATTTATCTGCTCTAATTTTTTTGCTTCTTCCTCAGCAATCATTTTTGCTTTTTCCTCAGCAATCATTTTTGCTTTCAAACCTGCAAGTTGCTGCTTCAAATCCTCATTAGTGGGGTCTTGGTTTATCTGAGACTCAAGTTTATTAAGAGTTAATTTTTCGATGAAAGCATTCATAAATTGATTAGCTACATCGTCACTAATTTCTGATTCTTTATCTTCAAAAATACGCTGCATTGCGGTTAAAAAAGAGGTTCTATCAAGTTCTGTAAGACCAGTATTAGTTTTTAAATCTTTAGCGTAATTGTACCCTAGTAAATAACTCACTGTGTCCAACTGGGTTGATAATTCAGTATCAATAGATGTATCTATTTTTCCTTGAGGTTGGCAAGCTGCAACTGAGATTACAAGGACTATAATTATTATTAATTTATTCATATTTTAATTTTGAAGCCAAGAAATAGACTTTTGTAAGTCTAAATTAGAGCCTCATAGGCTTCTGTAACTTCTTTGAATTTTTCTTCAGCTTCTTTATTATTAGGATTTAAATCGGGATGATATTGTTTAGCTTTTTTACGGTAGGCCTCCTTAATATCTTCTTTAGTGGCACTATTTGAGACACCCAATATCTCATAGTAATCTTTTTTTGTAGGGACTCCTGGTTTATTTCTATTTTTCTCAAATTCGTTATTATAAATTGAATCAATTATTCTCTCAGCGTTGTTAGCCATTGAACGTTGAGTATTAATCTCTTCATTTGCTCTTTGAATTCTTCTTGCAGATGAAATAAAAATATCTTGTAATCTCCAAGCAATACGGAAATTGGCAAGTCTATTGAAGTCATTCCAAAAACCCATTAGATTACTTATTTTTTTTCATAAGCTGTAAGGGTCTCCTCAACTTTATTACAGAAATCAGCAACATCTGCCGCATTAGAAGCTTTTTTATCAAATTGAAATTTTCTGTCTCCTCCAGAAAGCATTAACCTAAAATAAGATTTCATCTCAGCTTTATCTTCAGGTTTTTTCTGACTATTACCCCATACAATAAAACCAATACCAGTTAGCAAACCAATTATACCAGCACTAGCTATTGTAGTAATAAACATTACACCTACAAATAGAAAAACACCTCCCATTATGAAAAAAAATACTGGGGATTCAGTTTTTTTATACTCTTCTAACTGTTTGTTATAATCTTCAATGTCGTCATAAGTTCCTATACCATTTACACTCCTTAGAGCAAAAGTTTCATTAGAACCCACAGCTGTTACATAAACTTTTTCATCGGTTAATTTTATTTCAAAACCATTATTATCTTCAAATTTTGCTTTTACATCCATATTTCAAAAATGATATTTTTTTTTTAAATTTCCCAATTTCCTCTCAAAAAGTATATATCTATAGTAGGATATAATAGTTATGGCAAACAATACGGGAATAAAGTACGGAGGTAGACAAAGAGGAACACCCAACAAAGCAACAGCAAAGCTTAGAGAGGCGTTTACAGAGCTTTTAGAAGACAATATGGGCAAGGTGCAAGAACTCTTCGATAAAGTCGCTGAGAAGAGCCCTCAGAAAGCATTAGAATTACTCTTAAAGCTATCTGAATTTGCATTACCTAAACTACGAGCTATAGAGGTCAATAATGAGTCAGAGGAGGCTATGCATACCTCCTTGAATATTAATATTATTGATACTGGAGTTCCTTTTGCGAGTTGTGAGGATGATGTGGTTGATTAGATTAACCCCAATATTCAATTTTTTAAATGCACATATAAAATAACTTTATAAATGTTACTGTTAGGTAACATTTAGCATTATATTTGCAAAACTTACATTAAGCGAAGATTTAAAATTGTAATGATAAATAGAACAAATGTGTTTCCTTCAACTGATTGGTTTGATTTTCATTTTCTTGCAGATTTTGTTAATTCAAAAAGTAAAAATAAACTCTTTTTGAGCAAACAACAATTTACCATTGGAAAAGAGAGGATTTCTTCCAGACTATTAAACTCTTGGTATCAAGCGGGTATAGTTGAAGATGACCGACCAAAAGGGAAAGGTTGGAAGAAGTTTAGCCTATCTGAAATAGTGTGGATTCACATTATCCATAAACTAAGAAATTTTGGTTTAGACCTTCATCGAATTAAGAAGGTTAAAGATGAAATTGATAGATACAATCAACTTGATAAAGAATCACAATGTTCTTTACTTGATTTCTACATCTTACTTTCGGCTAACAGCAAGACCCCAATAAAGTTTATTGTTTTTGAGTCTGGGGAAGCTGATATTGTGAGACAAATAGATATTGACTTAGCTAATGAATTACAAATGATAAAGGAAGATTTTATCACTATTGATTTGAATAAGTTGATGAATAAACTCGTTAAGAAAAAGGGAATCAAAACGGATTATCTTGGATATAGTGATTTGCCCAAATCTGAAATATCTAAGCAAATAGAGAACTCACTCTCAGCAAAAGATATTGAGTCATTAACTATAAGGGTAAAAGGTACAGAGTACATTGTTGATGAGGAATATTTCTTTCAAGATAGAACAGAAGCAAATGCTCTTTCAAGTGCTCTCCAATTTGGAAGAATAGTAGAAAATATTAGTAGTGGAAAGTCGTCTTTCCGCATAACAAGTAAAAAGAAAATAAAAAGGGAAGCCCCCTAATTGTTAAAAGATGTTTCGTCAAGTGGGAAGAACCCAAGAATGAGACGCATCTGAAATACAAGTGATTTCGATAGAGAAGTGTTATCAATTATTAAACAAAAACGAGAAGAAGTACAGTAAAGAAGAAGTAATAGCTATTAGAGACTACCTTTATGGTTATGCTGAAATCATAGATATTGTAAGAACAAAAAATGAGAGCTGAGTTAAAAGATAAAAATGTCATTCTATACAGAAGGGTAAGTACCACAGACCAAAAGTTAAACGGGCATAGCCTTAACACTCAAAATAACAGCCTAAAAGAGTTTGCCCATAAAAATGGGATGAATGTGGTCCGTGAGTATATGGAGGACTTTTCTGCTAAGAATTTTAACCGTCCTCAATTTATTAAGCTACAAGAGTATGTAAAGAAGAACAAGGGAACGGTAGATTACATTCTTATTACAAGTTGGGATAGATTCTCAAGAAATGTCTATGAAGCCCTTGGAGTTATTTATAAAATGCGTGACTTAGGAGTAGAAGTAAATTGTACTGAGAATTGGATTGACCACGATGACCCACAACAACTAATGATGACACTTATGTACCTTGGGATTCCTGAGATAGACAATAAGATAAAAAGTCAAAAAGTTAAGGTTAATATGCGTCAAGGACTGAAAGAAGGACGTTGGAATCGGTCTCAGCCTATTGGATACATAAAAGGCAGAGACCCTGAGAATCCAAACAGACCATTAATGCAAATTGACCCAATCAAGGGACCACTGATAGCAGAACTTTTTAAGGAATTTGCAAAAGGAGTATATTCTCAGAGCGAAATACTAAGGATGCCAAAATATAAATCGTTAAAACTATCTAAAAGTAATTTAAGTAGGTTTCTAAAAAATGTCCTTTATGCGGGTAAAATTAAAGTTCCAGCATTTAAAGAAGAGCAAGAAGAATTAGTTGACGCATTGCACAAGCCATTAATTACTTGGGAGATTTTTCAAAAAGTGCAATATCAATTAGAGCAAAGAAGTAATAGTAAAAGTAAGCCTTCTAAATTCAATAAAGAACTGCCTTTAAGAGGACACTTAAAATGCCCTGAGTGTGATGGTAATTTAACGGGAAGCGGCTCTACGGGTAAGTCAGGCAAGAGATATTACTATTATCACTGCAATACAAAGAATGGATGTAATGTGAGTTTTAAAGTAAAAGATGTTCACGATGCATTTGATAGCTTAATGAAAGATTTGAGCCCACCAGCCGAAGTACTTGACTTATTTTACTTAATAATGAATGACCATTATCAGAATGCTGAAAAAACAAAGTTTGAGACCATCAAAAACATAAAAACTAAAATAGAGAGTTTAGAGCAACGAAAAGGAAAATTGCTGGATAAACTACTTGATAACGTAGTTACTAATTCTGTTTATACCAAGGGTGCTGAAACAATTGATAATGAGATAATGGAACATAAGATTCAACTTGAAAGTCTTGGGGACTATCACGATGACCTTGAAGAGTATATTAAGTTTGGAACGTTCTTGCTTCAGAACATTGAAAAACTCTATCATCGAGCGGATGTACAAACAAAAAATAAGGTCTTGAGTTCGATACTTGAAGAAAAATTGACTTTTATGGGTAAGAAGTATCGAACCCCAAAGTTCAAAGAAGCATTCTCCTATATTTATCTGAATGTCAGTAATTTAGAAAAGGAAAGCATAAAAAAAGGAGGCCCTCTTTCGAAAGCCTCCTCTAATGTAGCCCGTAGGGGAACACAACTTTATTCGCTAAACCTTAGCAATACCTTATAAATACTGTTGATTACAAGTGTTTTGTACATTTAGTAAATACCCTATATTACCCTATTTTACCTTTTGTTTCTGTTTTATTTGTTACCTATGTGTTACCTGACTAAATTTGCTATATGTCAGTAACACTAAGAACTAGAGTTTTTGAAACTACCATTGATAGCAAGTCGGGTGAAAGGAAACTCACTAGAATAGCCAGCAAGTATCAGAGACACAAAACAGGTCAGTACAAGCTGGATGCTAAAGGAAGAAAAATAAAGGTCAGAGTTTCAAATCCTACTTATGAATACTACTTAGATATTTACCAGAAAGGTTTAAAGAGGCAAGCTGTATTTATTGGTATATTTATTTATCCTGAAGACGATAGAGCTAGTAAGATGGATAAAGAACGAAAAGCAAAGCTTATACAAAACCAATACTCTAACGATTTAATTACAGGTAGGTTTGGCGTTGAGAACTTAGATAAAGCCAATACTTATTTTATAACCTACGCTAACAGGTATTTAAAGCAGTATAGCAGCAAAGACATAAGAAAGGTACAGGGAGCTGTGAAGCATTTTTGTGTGTTCTTTCAAACTAGGAATAAGTCTAAGGATTTGAAGCAAGGTGAAGTAAATTTATTACTTAGTAAAGGGAATAGTAATCTTATTCAAGATCCGACTTTAACCTTATCTCAATTCACTAAAAAAGTAGCAGCTGATTTTATCGACTATATAAAGCAATACAGCAACCTTAAAGGTGAAACCCCTCTAGCCTATGTAAAGAAACTTAAAGCAATATTAAAGGATGCTGAAAACGATGAATACATTAGGAAAAGCCCTTTTGAAGGAATAAGCACTAAGAAGATAACTGAAAAAGTATCTATGATAAAAAAGGAGATGCTCACAGCAGAAGAGATACAGCAATTAGCAGCCACGAAATGCTCTAATGAATTTGTGAAAAGAGCTTTCTTATTTGCTTGCTTTACTGGGTTAGGTATGGCAGAGATTAAGCAACTAAAATGGAAGGATATTGACCTCAATAAAAAGATGCTCACCTACGGCAGGTCAAAGACTAAAATTGGTACTGAAGTAAACCTAGCTCAGAATGCTATAGCAGTACTTTACGGTATAGACCAAACTACTAGTAAAGTATTTGATAGCTTCAAAATACCTACCAATGAAGGAATTAATAAGGTTATTAAATATTGGGTTAAATCCGCAGGCATTAGTAAGCATATTACATTCTATTGTGCTAGACATTCTTTTGGTAGTCTTATATTAAGAGGTTCAAAGAACTTAAAACTAACAGCCGACTTAATGGGCCACACCTCTACAAGGTATACTACTCTCTACACTACAGTATTGAAGGACGAAAAGGAAGATACTATAAATGTAATCGACCAAAAGAGTATTGGAGCAGTAGATTTTGGAACTTAAGTTTTAGTTCCCGTAAAAAAAAAGATTGTTTTAGCTTCACTTTTTTCACCTTTTTCACTAAAAGAAAAAGAAACAATAAGCAACACTTAATTATAAAACTTAAAAAAACTTATTAAAAAGTTAAAAAAGTTACACCGCTACGTTGCAGGTTCTCGTGACGTTTGCGGTACAATGAATAAAAAAAATATATACCTAGACGTAGAACAGGCGGCAGCCTTTCTCAATGTTTCTCCCAAGTATGTCTACACGCTAACTCAACAGCGTAAAATTCCTTTCTACAAACCGTTTGGCAAAAAACTAATGTTCAAAGAGGAGGAATTACAAAACATAGTAGACGCTAGTCAAGTAATGTCAGTTACACCTGTCGAAGAGTTAAAGCATCAAATTAGATAGGATGAGCAAAATAAATAAGAAGGAGCTCTACAAGAGATTAGAGTCAAAGCAAAGCTCCTCCGCTGTACATAGCGAAGATACTAAATTAATCGTTGAATGTACTCTTTTAGGCGGAGTGTTGCCCTTGTATAAGATACATTACCAAAACAGGAAAATCACTGGGCATTTTAGTAAATCTATTTGGGGTGATGAGCAGGCTATTTTAGAAATGGCAAAAGATATAGTCGAATACCGACACAAATTCCAACCCTTTAAAATAGCGACTAATGACTAAACTAAACCCAAAATTTGACGATTTAAGTAAACCTGAGACCATTAAAAACCACCTTCAGGAATTGACAAAGACCAAAGCCACGCCACATGACAAAATACTAAGCCAGCTTTTGGAACAGGTAGATATTGTAGATTTTGAAGCGTTAGCTAACCCTCGTAGTATTGAAAATTTCAAAATCACACAGAAGCACTATTCTGTCTTAGCAGTACAGCATATCTTAGAGATAGCGGCAAAAAATAAGTGGGGGCTTTGTAAGCATCACGATTTTATTTTTCTTTTCAACGGCAGCTATTGGAGCGAAACAGACAAGTATAAGTTTCAAAAATTCTTAGGTGACGCTTCAGGGAAAATGGGAGTGCCAGAGTTTACTTCTAAATATCATAAGTTTAGAAAAGATTTGCTCGAGCAGTTTTTAGCAGTTGCTTACCTCGAGCAAAGTCCTCCTTCTGTAAATAATGTCTTAATAAACTTACAGAACGGTACGTTTGAGGTCAACCACAAAGGCACACAGCTGAGGCCATTTGATCGAAAAGACTTCCTAACCTACCAACTCCCTTTTAAGTATGACCAGAACGCTAAAGCTCCTATTTTTGAAAAATATTTGAACAAGGTTTTGCCAGACGTGGAAAGGCAAAAAGTACTCGCTGAGTTCTTAGGCTTTGTTTTCATCAGAAACGGCAGCAACAGAATGAAGGAAGAAAAAGCCCTTATACTTTACGGAACAGGGGCAAATGGTAAATCTGTTTTCTTCGATATAGTAAGTGCACTACTCGGAGCAGAAAATACTAGCAATTACTCTTTGCAAGATTTAACCAACGAAAACGGTTACTACAGAGCTAAAATTGCAAACAAGCTGGTGAACTACAGCAGCGAGATCAACGGTAAATTAGAAAGTAGCCTATTCAAGCAATTAGTATCTGGTGAGCCCGTCTCTGCACGTTTGCCCTATGGACAGCCTTTCACGTTAAAAAACTACGCGAAACTTATTTTTAATAGCAATGAGCTACCGAAAGACGTTGAGCACACAAATGCGTATTTCAGAAGGTTCTTAATTATTCCGTTTGATGTAACGATATCAGATGCTGAAAAGGATACGGAACTATCGAGCAAAATAATAGAAAGCGAGCTGTCTGGCGTATTCAATTGGGTACTAGAGGGGCTTAACCGATTATTAACTCAAACTAAATTTTCAAAATGCAATGCTGCACAGCAAGCACTAGAGCAATACAAGCTTGAGAGTGACAGCGTTCAAATGTTTTTAAACGACAACGAGTACCAAAGCAGCTCAACTGATTACAAGCTCATCAAAGACATCTACGCTGAATATAAATCCTATTGTATTGAAGACGGGAACAGCCCGTTCAAAAAGCAGAATTTTATTAAACAACTAAAACGGTTAAATATAACTATAGACACAACATCCGGGCGCATGAAAGTTGCTTATCTAAGCAAAGCCAGAACACCTTTTTAACACAAATAATATGACAAAAAACGAATTACAACTGAACAAGCTAATCAATCAAATGATGGATAAGCAGAGCTACTTAACTACAGAGAGAGACAATCAATTAATTCACGCCCTGGGGATGGTGAGTTCACTAAGCCAAGATGGCGATTTAAGTCAACTTATCGAGCTAATGGATAAGCACTTTGAGTATGGCAAATACTTTTAGATACTCTCTAATATGAAGAACTACCGTTATTCATTAGAAAAGAAAGGTAAAAATCACTATTGCCCATCTTGTGCTAAAAAGCGTTTCATAAGATACGTGGATGCACATACAGGGCAATATTTGCCTGAGCAATACGGACGCTGCAGCCGTGAAAATAAATGTTCGTACTTCCTAAACCCTTATAAGGACGGCTATTCAGAAGCCATTTGGGAGCAGGAAAAAGGCAGTAAAACAAATTGGAAACCAACACTGCTAAGCTATAAAAAGAAGCCCTTAAACAAGCCGAAAAGGGCTTATATGCCCGATGAAGTATTAAGCCAAACCCGAGCAGGTTATGAGCAGAATACATTCATTCAGAACCTACTTTTAAGCGTGCCATTCCCATTTGAGGTTGAAGATGTAGAACAGGTTATTTCTTTGTATCATTTGGGTACGGTACAGAACGGATATAGAGCAAAGGCAATCACCTTCCCATTCATTGATATTGAAAACAATGTAAGAGCGATACAGGTGAAGAAATTTGATAAGTACAACCATACTACCGGCACAGACTTTTTACATTCAATAATAGAGAAGCATCATAATAGAAACAATACTCCTGTGCCCGATTGGCTGACCCCTTATAATGGTAACGAAACAAAGGTTTCTTGCTTGTTTGGCGAGCATCTTTTAAGCAAGTACCCTCATAACCCTATAGCATTAGTTGAAGCACCTAAAACGGCTATTTATGGCACTTTGTATTTTGGACCACCTGAACAGCCTAAGAACTTACTTTGGTTAGCTGTGTATAATTTGAGTAGTTTGAATTATGAGAAGTGCAAAGCTCTAAAAGGTAGGGACGTTTATTTATTCCCTGATCTATCAAAGGAAGGCAAAGCCTTTGAATTATGGAGTAATAAAGTTACCGAAATACAAAAGCGTTTGCAGGGTGCTTCCTTTCAAGTGTCCGACTTACTAGAGCAACTCGCACCTGATGATGATAGAGAGCAAGGCAAAGACCTCGCAGACTATTTAATAAAACAAGATTGGCGACAATTTAGAAAAGAAGAGCAAACCCCAATTAGTGAAAACGGTGAAAAAAGTGAAGTCCAGAAAAACTTTTATTTTTTACAAGCGAGTGAAAAAGGTGAAAAAAGTGAAGCCCAGAAAAACTTTTATTCTTTACAAGCGGATACAACTAAGCAAACAGAGTACAATAGTCTAAGTTATTTTACAAAAATGTTTTGGGACTATAGGGGCGGCGAGGACGGATATACACAGCACAAGTTGATAATGAGTAGCTATGGTAAATGATAGAGCAACAGCACCCCCCAAAGGGGGTCTAGAACTTTTTTCGGAATCACTAACGTACGGTCGTGGAGACATATATTCCCACGTGCAGAATTTAGAATTTGAAAAGTAGAATGAACGAAGGAAGAAAAAGAACACCAAAAGCAATAGCCAAGCAGAAGGGATATTATCGCCCCAGTAGGCACTCAGATGCAATAGCCGATATTAGTGGCTTAGACTGGGTAAGGTATGATACTACCCCAGAGGCCCCTACAGACTTAACAGAAGAAGCTAAACGGCTATGGAACTACCAACTATCCCAAGCAGCTAATCTAGAGGGATACATATCTGCAATTGACCTAAGATTATTTAAAGAGTACTGTTACCTCTATGGTGAGCTGCGAGAGCTAGAGGAGCTTATACCTAATAGACTAATTATCGAAAATGGAGTGAGACGTGTTCACCCACTTTATTCTGAGATGCAGAAGCTGAGGAAGGATTTTACCACGCTGGGCAATGTTTTTGGGTTTAGTCCTTTAAGTAGAGCGAAGGCAAAACTAACTAGACTTAGTAGAGTAGAAGACCCCTATGCTGACGGCATTTAAAAAGAGATGTAAACCCCACTAACAATAAAGCAGAGAAATTTTTTATCACAATAGCAAGGATGCTTTTAGCAACGACATTGTTGTTGTTTTATTCTAAATTCGCAAGTGATGAAACGTACAGCACAATTTATTTTCTTTTTTATTATATCATTTGTTAGCTTAGCTCAAACACAAATTGGTAGTGACATAAGAGGTGTCTCTTTCAATGATGGGTGTGGGATTGCTGTCGCAATAAGTAATGACGGAAAAGTTGTAGCAGCTGGCGCATCTAAACACCTTAATAAAGGACATGTTAGGGTATTTGAAGATATCAACGGAACTTGGACTCAGATAGGATCAGATATGATAGGCGAGTTCTCAAACGACGGGAGTGGCAGAGAGATCTCCTTAAGTGGAGATGGTACAATTGTAGCAATTGGGTCAAGGCAAAACAGTCTTGCTAAAGGTCATGTACGCGTCTACAAAAACATTAATGGGACATGGACACAGATAGGATTAGATATCGATGGAGAAGCAGGAGGTGACTGGTCTGGTGACGCAATTTCTCTGTCATATGATGGAAATATTGTAGCAATTGGTGCATATAAAAATGACGGCAATGGAGACAACGCTGGTCACGTACGTGTTTATAAAAATATAAGTAACTCATGGACGCAAATAGGCTCTGATATCGACGGTGAATCGGCTGGGGATTATTTTGGATATTCAGTATCATTATCTGATAATGGAGAAGTACTCGCTGTAGGGGGGATCTATAATGCAGGAGGTGGATCTGGCTTAGCCAGCAAAAGAGGTCACGTACGAGTATACAAAAACATAAATAATACTTGGACTCAAATAGGTTCTGATATTGACGGAGAATCTACACGCGATTATTTTGGTTATTCTGTATCCTTATCTAGTAATGGGAAAATACTCGCTGCCGGAGCAATTTACGATGATGGCGCTGCTACAGATGCTGGTCATGTAAGGGTATATGAGAATATAAATGGATCGTGGATACAACTTGGCGCTGATATTGACGGGAAAAATGCTGACGATAGGGTTGGCTACAGCGTTTCTCTATCGAATAATGGAAAAACATTATTAATTGGCGCACCATTTATTGAATCTAGTCGTGGTCAAGCTCGAATATACAAATTTAGCGATTCTACTTGGACTCAATACGGAGACAGTTTGAATGGGATAAATGCTGGGGATTTCTATGGTGTTTCATTAGGATTGAGTGGCGACGGGAGCAGGATAGCTATAGGAGGGAGTGGTTTCGATTTACCAGCGCAGGCTGCAGGTCACGTTCAAGTATTTGAAATATGTGTAAATGATTATAGCATCGATACAGTTTCATCTTGTGACAGCTTTACTTGGGTTAATGGTATTACGTACTATGAAAGTGATACAAATAGTAAATATTCATTTACAAATACAATGGGTTGTGACAGTATCGTTAGGTTAAATCTAATAGTTAATAAGACAAAATATAGCAATGACACCGTATCCTCATGCTATCAATACAAATGGACAAATGGAATAACTTACACCGAAAACAATAATACAGCTAAAGATACATTTGAGAGTTTCTGGGGATGCGATAGTATAGTTACACTTAATTTAACAATTAATAAATCCAGTGAGGTTAACATAAGTGTATCTGTTTGTGATTCATTTATAACTCCTACGGGAAAGACTTATTATACAAGTGGCACTTTTGTAGATACACTAATAAATCACCTTGGTTGCGATAGTTTCTTAATATACAAACTGGATGTTGTAAAAACAGATGCAATAATTACCCAACAGCCTAAAGATGCAAATCACTATGTTGGAGAGACAGCAAAATTTTCAGTTAAGTCTGACAACTATCCAAAAGCATTTTATCAATGGCAATCAGATCAAGGATTTGGATTTCAGGACTTATCTAATGCATCACAATTTAGTGATGTAAATACTAATACTGTATCTATTTCAGACGTTAGATTAACTAATGATAAACAGAAATTTAGATGTGTGATATTTGAGAAGGATTGCTCGGATACAACAAATGAGGTTACTTTATATGTAACAGATAATGTTAGTGTAAATAACCTAATCAATAGTGATTTAGTTAGTGTTTACCCTATTCCATTTAATGATGAATTAAATATTAAAATAAGCTCATTATTGGTTGGTTCAGCTTACAGGTTATTTGATATCAGAGGTGCAATTATTAAGTCAGGTATTTTCAATAAGGAAACCAATAGGATTAATCTTAGTAACATTTGCAAAGGAACCTATTATCTCGATGTAGACAAACTCAATAAGCCTTTGAAGGTGATAAAGTAGCGTCGATTATTTTTTTTGTTTCACTTTATTTTTTATCTGTGATATTATATCATCTATTAAATAACCCTCTTTTGCATAAATTAATAAACAATCATTTTCTCTGCATAGCCTTTTTTTTCTTTTATCTCTTTCAAGAGTTTTTTTGAATGATTCTTCTCCCCCAAAGAATTCAATAGGTCTGAAATGTTGAGCCCCTTGGTATTCTATCCCAACATTTATTTCAGCTATATATATATCTAAATGTTGTCTTCCTAGCCACTCTGGAGAGGCATGTTGTGTGACTTCCATATTATTAAAATAAGATGAAATTTTATAAAATAATTCTGTTTCACTAATCCATCCTTCCCCAACCTTTGGCATACCTATTTTAACCCGATACCTATCTTCTGATTTTTTTAATATGGTCCTGCATTGACTAAAAATTGCCTTCTCTATTATATGGGGTATACTTCTTTTATAACCACATTTTAACTGATGTTCATCAAGTTCTTTCCAGGTTTTATATTCATCTATAGAACTAAAAAACTTTTCAAAATATTTACTATCTTTTTTTATGGGCAAACCATTTTTTAAAAACAGTTGAAAAAAAGAACTTGTATTCATGTCAATCTTAAATTGATTGAGTTCTTCCACAACATGTTTTTTTATTTCCTCAATATTATTTTGGCCAAAAGCAGTTAAGAACTTATACCCAACAAGTTGTATTAACAACTCAGCGTCAAAAAGCTCTCTTCCTAGTTTTATTTCAAAATCAATTATTCCAGTATATCCTCCACATTTGTCTGGGTATGAGAGTTTCCAAGCTAGTTCTTGGTCGTGCTGAAACTTTTCAATTAACAATTGCTTGCCTCTATTAGCTACAGGATAGTATTTTTCCAAGCACTCTAATTCCCTTTTAAGAATTAAAAAATCTTTATCATAATTTTCCAATAAATCATATGTTAGTAGATACGCATAGTTATTGTTGCCCTCAATATCAATATATTTTTTATTTAGATAAGATTTTTTATAAAATTTATAGAATTGTTTTTGAGTATTACTTAGAGTTTGAAAATCATTAAAACTATAAATGTAGGGATAAATAAATATCGGAATATTACCTTCAAGTTTAATTAATTTAGTTTCTTTTTCATACGTTGGTTTTGTCTCAGGTATTACAGTATTAAAGAATTTTATTTTACCTTGTACTTCAATATTATCTAGATTAATATTTTTTTCAAGATGTTTAGGAAGGAATAAATCACCACCTACTTTTTGTAGAGAGCCCAGGTTTAAAATCGATGTATCTCGAAGGTTTAATTTGCCTTCAACAAATGTAAGATCTCCAAGATTTTTAATTTGTGAACCACTTAATTTCAAATTTCCTCCCACATATTTAAGGCAAGCTAATGAGCTGATTTTAGATTTCTCATAGTATTGTCCTATCCAAAAGTCTCCATGAATCTTTTGAAGACTGCCAAGATTCTTGATGGTTGAGTCCGATAAACCCAAAGAACCTTGAATTTCATATACTTTATCTAACGATTTTACTCCTGGGCCTCTTACAATAACGCTCTCATAAACCACACCCCCCTTTATAATTTTATTAAGATCTTCTTGATAGTAAATATCTAATGGCCGGTGATATTGGTTTTGTGTCATTTCTTATTCGAATATAAAATTATTCATTTTGCTTGTCAGATTTGCAATCAATTAGCAGAGATTTTAGATACGTTTAGTTATAATAAATTTACTTTGATATTCTGTACTATACATTCTAAATCACTGAATTCTGATGCTCTGTGGAATTAACATTCTATTAAAAGTGCGTCTTTAATAGGCGTCATTCGATTAAAAAATATTTTTTAAATAATTTTGGGAAATCATATAAATTTAAAAATGAAGCATACCCTAATCATAATTCTGTTCCTAGCGATATCCTCTGGATCAATCGGACAAGAAATAAGTACTAGTAAAGAGGAAAAAAATAAGGTCTACTATAGGTTGCAGACCGCTCATCAAACAAGCAACTTTAAAGAGTCTTTTAGAATTTGTGATTCACTAAGACATTGGATTAAACGTGAGGAATCTACTAATTCTATTAATTATTTAAATACTATTTACTCTGCAGGAGTTTCTCTAATTCGGCTACGCCAGTTTTCAGACGCTTATAAATATTTGCAATCTGCACAATTAATCTGTTCTAATATTGAGAATCAAGGCTACACAGTTCCTGCGGCGGCTAGAATATATTATTATTCAGCAATAGCTAGTTTATCAATCGACAATCCGTTGATGTCGATGGGGCATGTTCAAAAGGCAATTGATCGTTTTGAGACAGCTGCTGATATCAATGATAAGGAACTTTATGAGGCAGCAATTAATCTCAGGGAAAAGCTTGAAAACAATAACGATTTAGAGCAGTGTTCTAAAGATTTAAAAGAAGAGAATAAGTTGTACTTAAACTGTCAACTTTACAGGGAAAAGCTTATTGCAGCCTATGCTATTTCTGCAAAGAAGATGAGAGATGAACCATATTCAAAGCAGGCTGGAACACCTAATATTTATCAATTTCTTCATTTTTCTAAAGTGGAATTTAATCAAGTTGAGAACTGTATTCAAAATGCGATTGATTCGATTTTGCCAGCTATTAATATTTACGGCACAGAACACAGACTGTTCGAATTACTTGTAGATTATAGTGAAGACCTCGCAAACCTAAATGCCAGTGTCGGTGAATATTCAAGAGCTATTGATATTTTAACACCAACTATTAAAGCGTTAGAGCACAACAGATACTACAAAATTTCTGAGGAAATAAGTCAATTATATGCTTTACAGGCTTCGCTTTATAAGGACTTAGATGAGCCATTAATTGCAATTGAATGGTCTCTTAAGGAGGTTAGCCAATTTGAAAAAGGGGTTGGGGATTACTATTCTTATATTTCCCGTCTCAATGGTTTATCAATGGATTATAGCCAACTTGATTCCTCTTATAAGTCGTTGTACTTCCAAAGAAGAATAGCAGAAAGCCTTAGCACTTTTACGATTGCAAATCAGAATAAGGGTGATTCTTTGGATAATTCAAAATATCTTCCAATAATTGATGGAATAAGTCGGACTTTATTAAATGCAGGTCTACGAACGGAATCTAATAAACTAGATAAATTAGCGTATGAAATTTCATCAAATAATGAAGTCCTTGGGAATAAAGAATTGTACTATCTAGGTAAATATATATACAGTGAATATGGTTGCGGTGGGAATAGTGTCCAGAAGTTATATGACAAGTTTAGAATATTACTTTCTGAGAAAGAATCTTCAATGTCTATTGAAGATATTGTGGCAAGTATAAATATTATTCAGTTTGAAGTCCTTTATGCAAATTCCGACATTTGGCTTAAGTTCAGTGATTACTTGCTGCAGGATAAAATACCATTTTTGCTAGAATTTGTGGAACAGCTACCCGAGAAAATACAACGCGGTCAGAAACTGAAGCTGCATAGTTTTGTATTAATGATTCACAACCGTAATAGTGATTATGAGAGTGCAACGGAGTATTTAGATAGATTAAAAAACAATGACCCTGATATTTTTAATTTAATTAGAACTAATTCCTCAACAATTGACATACTTTCCGAATTGTATTCGAAAACCAATTATGATTATAGTTTTTTAAAAGTTGATAGTAAGAAAGAGCAATTAAAGCTTCTTGAAAATATAAATTTATTCAACCTTAAAGATGCTTCAGTAATATTTAGAGATTACGATGTGTTTTGTGATAAATATGAATCTTTGTTGTACCATCAAGCACCAACAGAAGAGTTGATAGCACTAAATTTAAACAATAAGCTATTTAAACAAAAGCTATTAATGAGAAATCCAACAAACAGGTTGAATTTCTCTAAGGATTCTGAAATTCAGAATTCCCTCCAAAAACTAAATCGTATTGAAAATGAGATTCTATTCGCAGAACTTAACAATATTGTGAGCAATAAGCTGAAATTGAATAAAAAAAAAATAGAAGATGACATAGCAATTCAATTAGGCGAAAACTTGTCATTGACAATTGATGAACCCTTAGATTCATTACCTGAAGACTGCAACTTTATTGCATTCTCTGAAAGCAGACTTATTAAAGATAGAAAATTACAGGATTCTACTATATATTCTTGCTATATTCATAGAAATAAAAAATTGTTGTGGAAATACATAATGATTTCTTCAACAGAAAAGTCGCCTGAAAGTATATTAAATATTGATTTCAAGAATAGTATAGCCTCAATTCTAGAGTCATTTAAAAAAGGATCAATTATTTATTACACTTGCGAGGGTATTTTCAATCAAATTAATATTTCCTCCCTAGTGCTTGCTAATAATGAATATGCTACTGAGGTTTACGATCTAAGACTTTTAAGTGATATTACTAATGTTGGTCTTAGTTTAAATAATTCAGATATTGACACTATAAATCTTTTTGGAGGATTAGATTATCACAAGTCAGAAAAGACAGATCTAGTCCGGTTAAATCAATTCGGTTTGCTTAATACATTGACTAGACAGTATAATGTTTCGCAATCATCACTAGACTGGCCACATTTACCTGCTACTTTGAAAGAAGTCAATGACATAAGTAAAGTATATAATCTAGCTGGTTACTATTCTAATATTACATCAGGTAGTTTAGCTACAGAAGAGACAGTTCGAAACATGAGCGGTAGGAGTCCTAATGTGTTGCATTTTGCGACTCATGGTTTTTTCTTCGGTTCAGAAAATTTGAATAATAATAACAAGTATTCGATAAGCGAAAATCCACTGCATCGTTCAGGGTTGGTTTTATCTCTTGCAAATGATTCAAAGATTAATGAGGCTTCAGGCTATACAAATGATGGTATACTGACTGCGTATGAAATCTCTAGGCTGGATTTGCGTAAAACTAATCTAGCCGTTTTGAGCGCTTGCAAAACTGCATTGGGCGACATTGATATTGGTGATGGAGTTTATGGCCTTCAAAGGGGTTTAAAGCTTGCTGGCGTAAATTTTATAATTATGAGTTTGTGGGAAGTTCCTGATAAAGAAACGATGGAATTTATGACTATATTTTACAGGGAGATGCTAAAATCTAATGACATTTATAAAGGGTTTAAATCAGCACAAAATCAGATGATTTTAAAATACAGAAATCAGCCAAAAAAATGGGCCGGTTTTGTCTTAATGAACTAGTAATTCAAGGATAAAGATTAAACCTGAAGAGAGATTAAAATTCGTCATAACTCTCAAAGGGAGAAGGATTCTCTTGTTCAGAATTATCTAAACCATAACTAAAACTACTTGAATTTTCGTACTCTACCTGATCTTTCGAATCTCGCATTTGGACTTCTCCGAAGAGGAGAAGCTTCCATTTAAAGTGAGGCTTGAGGACATTCGAAATAGTTATATGCCTCTTGTACATAGACAGCATTACAAGTGGCCAAAGGGTAGTATAAACTAATAGACTCATAATGTGCTTAAAGACATTAAGCTTTTTGAAACGAATAAAGTAGCCAACACATAAATAAATAAAGCCGATTATGAAATAACTGTATAAGCTAGTAATTATATAAAGATTCATAACCGTATTCATTACGACATTCTTTGGTAATTTATTTTAAAGTACATAGTTGAGTTTATATTATTCCTTACAAATTAAGACAAATTTTTTCTGAGATTTTAAAGCTTATACTTTATAAAGTAATTATATGCTTTAGTCATATTTGGAAAAGTCAAACCTTCCTTCCATATATCCTTTATAGATAATTTCTTTAGAATCTTCGGGTATAATTTTTACTACATATGCAATACCTTTGGGTTTATATATTTTGATTATTTGGACTCTTGCTATGCCAGTT
>Ga0209654_1001437_pt1 | contig 19014 bp, 18 predicted proteins | sample SaaInl1SG_22_DNA_FD_184646 | JGI IMG/M metagenome (GOLD analysis project Ga0209654, IMG submission 184646) | Marine microbial communities from expanding oxygen minimum zones in the Saanich Inlet - ESP_161SG_22_DNA (SPAdes) (version 2) | ecosystem: Environmental > Aquatic > Marine > Intertidal... | reverse complement strand
ATTTACCAGCAGTGGGAAAATGATGTGGAAACCATGTCAAACGGCTCGCTGGACATTGAAATGTTCTGGGCCTCATCTGTCGTTGGTTCAGTGGAAACTTTCGATGCGGCGGCAAACGGTATTCTGGACTGTGATATGACAGGCGGTGCTTACCAGACAGGTAAGAACCCTGCTTTCCAGTTTGTTGGCGATATTATGGGCGGGTATGACACACCATATCAGCAGCTGAGCTGGCTGTATTATGGTGGGGGTTATGATGCCGCACAGGAATTGTATAATGCCTATGGCATGCAGCTGATCGGCTGGTCAGTATATGGCCAGGAAAGCCTGTCATCTTCAAAGCCGCTAAGAGGGTTTGAAGATCTGAAAGGCTGGAAGTTCCGTTCACCTCCAGGTCTGGAAACAGAAATCTTTACCGGTCTGGGTGCCTCACCGATTGTGATGGATTTCACCGAAATCTTTACCGCACTGGAAACCGGCATCATTGATGGTGCAGATGCTTCTGGTCTGAACAACAATGTCGGTCTTGGTCTGTATGATCTGGTAAACCACGCAACCTATCCTGGCTTCCATTCTATGCCATCTGACCATTTGGCCTGTAACAAGGCTGTTTGGGACGGTCTGACCGAATCACAGCGTCGTATCATCGACACAGCGATGCAGAAAGTATCTCTGCATGCAGCTCTGTCAAACGAGAAGAAGAACGCAGAAGCTGCAGCCATGCTGTCAGCCAAGGGCGTTCAGCTGTATGACTGGTCATCAGCAGACCGTGCAAAGTTCCGCCAGATTGCGCAGGAAGCATGGAATGGCTGGGCAGCAAAGACACCAGAAGCCGCCGCGCTGGTAAAGAGCCACCGCGAATATCTGGGTCAGCTGGGTCTGATTTCCAAGTAAGGTCATAAGACCGCATAAAACCTTTTTTTGAGAGGGCGAACGTTTATATGTTTGCTCTCTCATTTCAACATATAAAGACACCTGGATTTTTTTAATTACCTCACCTTTTAAATTTTTCTCGCAGATGATTAGGGGCGGAATGATGAATGAAGACAGCGTTTGGCTAGGGCGTTTTCGAGGGGTAGTAAGGCAGACAGCAATAGCTTCCGCTGGTCTTACGCTTCTTGTTTTCGCGATACTGGTTTTTAACAAAGCCTTTCTTGGAAGCGGGGTGGGGGTACATGAAATGCTCCGTCCCGAAGGCGGTGTTCTGGCCAAAACCTTTATGCTGTTGCTGGCCTTTACCTTGCTTATTGGCAGTATTTATTTTTCGGACAATAAAGGGGCGATTGAACCCGATAAATCCGGCTTTTTCGATGTTGTCTCGCTTATCTGTTCACGCGTGGCGATGGTCGCGGTGATTTTTATTGAAATCGCCATGCTGTATGAGGTGATTTCGCGCTATGTGTTTGCCCGCCCAACCTTGTGGGCAAACGAGATGACCCTATGGATTGCGTCTTTTCTGTTTTTGCTTGCCGGTCTTTATGCCATGCAGCAACGCAGCCATATTCGTATTTTTATCATTTATGAAATGTTCCCGCGCTGGGCAAAAAAGGCAGCCGATACGGTCTCTGTTTTGCTGATCGTTATTTTTACGACCTGTCTGGTATGGGGCGGCTTTAACGAAGCGGTCGATAAATTTAACCGATTCGAAAAATTCGGAACGGCGTGGGATCCGCCTATTCCGGCCACCGTTAAGCCGGCAATTTTGATTATTATTACACTGGTTTGTATTCAGGCTATCTCCAATCTGATCGCTGACTGGAATAAAGAAGATGTGAAACATACACCTGCGGATGAAATTGATCAGACAGAAATTGAAAATATCCGTAAAACGCTTGAGGAGCGGTCGTAAATGGTTGATGTAGGTACCCTTAGCCTTATCCTCTTGGGGGGGATGTTTGTATTGCTGGCCATTGGCATGCCGCTTGGTTTTGCCTCTGCCTTTCTGGCGGTTGTTGCGCTGGTCTTGAAATTTGGCCCGGATTTGATGTTTATGGATTTTGGTCGCGGGCCATTTTCTGTGCTGGGTCAGGCGGTTTACCGACAAATGACGAATTACGTCCTGATATCGGTGCCGTTATTTATTTTTATGGCGGCGTTGCTGGAACGATCAGGCATTGCGCGTGATATGTATTCCTCGCTGAATGTCTGGCTTAGCCGGACACGTGGCGGTATCGCGATTGTGACCTCTATCATGGCCGTTATCATGGCCGCCATGTCAGGGATTATTGGCGGCGAGGTGGTGTTGCTGGGTCTGATTGCCCTGCCGCAAATGCTGCGTCTGGGATATAATCAGAATCTGGCCATCGGCACGATTTGTGCGTCTGGCTCATTGGGGACAATGATCCCGCCTTCGATTGTGCTGATTTTCTATGGTCTGATTACCGAGACATCGATTAAGGCACTGTTTACCGCTTCTTTCCTGCCAGGCTTTATGCTGGCCTCTTTCTTTATCATTTATATCATGATCATAACGCGCGTGCGCCCGCAAGACGCGCCCTTGCCAGAGCCCGATCCAAGCGATCCGCCTTCTGGCGAAAAAACGCTGATGTTTATGGGCTTTCTTGCCCGCTTCGGGTTGTGGATTACCGGTGTGTTATTTTTGCGGGCAGTGTTTTTCACCCTTACAGGCGAAAACATTATCCAGGAAGGGGTTGATCCTATCTTCCTGGGCATGGTCTCGGATATGCCTTATATTGCCGGCGCGTTTTTCATCTGCCTGGCGATTATGTATGTCCTGGTGGGCAAGGAGCGCACCCGGCAGGGTTGGGAAATGGGCAAGGGGCTTATCGCACCGACCATTGTTATCGGCGTGGTTCTGGGCTCTATCTATGGCGGCATTACCGGTATTACCGAAGCGGCAGGTATGGGCGTTATCGCGGTGTTTGTCATCGGCCTTATTCGCCGGGAAATGACCTTTGAGATTGTCTGGGATTCGGTGATGCGTACCCTGAAATCTACCGGGACAATCATCTGGGTAACCATCGGGGCGGCGGCTTTGGCAGCGGCCTATACGCTGGTTGGCGGGCCTACCTATGTGGCCAATCTGATTGTTGGATATGACCTGCCAGCGATGGGCGTTATCCTGTTTATGATGCTGGTTTTCCTGGTCATGGGTATGTTTATGGACTGGGTAGGTATTGTGCTGTTGATTATGCCGGTATTTCTGCCGATTGTGCGGAAATTGCCAATTGAGGAAATCGGCTTTTTAGGCACGCTGGAGCCACGCTATATCGCGGTATGGTTCGGGGTGGTATTTTGTATGAATATGCAGGTATCTTTCTTATCCCCGCCCTTTGGCCCGGCCGCTTTTTATCTGAAATCTGTAGCACCGCCGCATATCTCGCTGACGGATATTTTCAGAGGCTTCCTGCCCTTTATCGGAATTCAGTTGCTGGCACTATCTGTGCTGCTGATCTGGCCGCAAATTGTGACGGTGTTTTTAGGGTAAGCCCTGCCAGCCTTCTGGCTTCTGGCAAAAATTATATCTCCCCCATCTGACATTAATCGGCTCGGATGGGGGTTTTTATTTGCAGAGGCGGCAATGGCGGGGATATGTTTTTTGCCTTGTACTTTTTGAAAAGCTGTCTTCTACTGGGATTAGGAAAAGAACATTTGCTGCGTTATTTTGAGGGAAAAAATGCTGTCGTCACACCAACAAGAGTTTTTTGCCGAAAAGGGCTATCTGGTCGTTGAAAATGTCTTTGACCAGACACAAATCCTGAACCCCATCAGGGCAGAATATAATGACCTGCTTGACCAGTTAATCGAAGGCTGGATTGCAGAAAAACTTGTGCCGGAAGCTATTCGCAAGGCTGATTTTTTTGAAAAATTAAGCACCTGTTACGAGGCGGGCTGTGACTGGTTTCAGCCAATGGATATTTCCCTGCCAGGCGATAAGATAACCAGCGAAACGCCCATGCATTTCGGGCCGGCTGTTTTCAACCTGTTAACCGCCCCGAAATTGCTGGATATTGTCGAACAGCTTATCGGCCCCGAGATTACCTCTAATCCTATTCAGCATGTGCGCTTGAAACCCCCTGTCCGAAAATTATATGCAGATGAAATTCGCGCCCATATCGCCCATACAGACTGGCATCAGGATAAGGGTGTTGCCCATGATGAGGCAGATAATACAGATATGGTCACTATCTGGTGCGCCATTACCGATGCCACAACGCAAAATGGCTGTTTAAAGGTGATCCCGCAAAGCCGTGGCCAGGATTTATTGCCGCATTGCCCGAAAAGCCAGACGGCCATAGCCGATAAATTCATTGATTTGGACAAGGCAGTTTCCCTGCCGGTAAAATCCGGCGGTATCGTGATTTTTCATCCCCTGACCCCGCATGCCTCACTGGAAAACAGATCCGATAAATTTCGCTGGTCTTTTGATATTCGTTTCAACAAAACAGGCCAGCCAACAGGGCGTTCCCATTTCCCCGAATTTATCGCCAGAAGCAAAGCCAACCCCGATAGCGTGTTAACCGATTGGCGGAAATGGAAACACAGCTGGGAGCTGGCCAGAGATAAATGTGCGGCGGGCGCGCATATTCCCATCCATCGCTGGCAATCAGATGCGCCTTTTTGTGCCTGAACCGCCCCGGATTATATAAGCCGGATTATATAAGCCTAATTATATACGCCTAAATTATATACGCCTAAATTATATACGAAAGAAAAGTTACATGAACCTTAGTCGTCTTCTGGCAGAATATGCCAAAGATAAACCTGTACGTGTTGGCCTGATAGGGGCTGGTAAATTCGGCTCGATGATTTTAGCCCAGGCCCAGCATATCGAGGGCATACATATTCTGGCCGTTGCCGATCTGGATATAGAAAAGGCACAAGCCTCTTTTGCGCGGGTGGGGTGGGATACTAAAAACTGTTTTGCCCGGTCAAGCCAGGCGGCGCTGATATCGGGCAAAACATGGCTGACACAAGATGCGACAGCACTATGCGAAATCCCCGAAATAGATTGTGTTATCGAAGCCACAGGCCATCCTGTTTTCGGGGTGCGCCACGCCTTGAATGCCATTGAGCATCGCAAACATGTGGTGATGGTAAATGTTGAGGCGGATATTTTATGCGGGCCCTATATCGCCCAAAAAGCAGCAGAAAATGAGGTAATTTATACGATGGCCTATGGCGATCAGCCGGCGGCGATTTGCGAGCTGGTCGATTGGGTACAGAGTAACGGGTTTGAGCTGGTATCGGCTGGCAAGGGGATGAATTTTCAGCCCGAATATCGCTATTCCACCCCGGATACAGTATGGGGCTATTTTGGCTGGACAGATGAAGAGGTAGCGGCCGGCGACTTTAACCCGAAAATGTATAATTCTTTTACCGATGGCACAAAGGCGGCAATTGAAATGGCCGCGGTGGCCAATGCCACAGGTATGGATTGCCCGCAGGATGGTCTGGCGTTCTTTCCTGCCGGTTTGCATGATCTGGCTTCTGTCTTTAAGCCTGTCAGTGACGGCGGCAGATTGCCCAAATCCGGTCTGGTGGAAATCGCTGCCAGCCAGGAACCGGATGGGCGCGAGGTACTTAATAATATCCGTTTTGGTATGTTTGTGACCTTTAAAGCGCCCAATGCCTATACGCGTGACTGTTTCCAGCAATATGGCCTGCTGACAGATAAATCCGGCTGGTATGGCTCTATGTGGCGGCCTTTTCACATGATCGGGCTGGAAACCAATACCAGCGTGTTATCGGCTGTCTTGCGTGGTGAGGCAACGGGCTGTTCGCGCTATTGGCGCGGCGATGCGATAGCTACCGCCAAGCGCGATTTGCACGCAGGCGAAATGCTGGATGGCGAGGGCGGCTATTGTGTCTGGGCAAATGCGGTGCCGGCCAAAAATGCCCAGGCCATAGATGCTTTGCCGATAGGCCTTGCACATAATGTAAAACTAAAACATTCTATCCAGAAAGACAGGCCAGTGACCCTGGGCGATGTTGTGCTGGAGGGGGTAGAAGATATCCTTGGCTATCGCAGGGAAATGGTTCGTTTGCTGGACAATTAGGGCCTGTTAAACATTAAAGTTTGAACATATAAAAGAAAGTGATTTCATGGCTGATTTTATTCGTCTTGACCCATCAGATAATGTGGTAACCGCCACCCAGACACTGGAAGCCGGGGTGGAAATTGAAGGGGCGGTAACCCAGGGGATAATTCCGTGCAATCACAAAATCGCCACTCGGCAGATTGCAGCAGGCGAGGCGATACGAAAATATGCCCAAATCATCGGCTATGCGTCAGAAGATATTGTGGCAGGCAGCCATCTGCACACCCATAATGTCGAGTTTAGAAATACCGATATGGCCTATGAATTTGCCACCGACCTGCGCCCGGTTGCCGAAGTGCCCGCCGATAAGCGCGACAGTTTCATGGGCTATCGCCGCGCTTCTGGCAAGGTGGGGACGCGCAATTATATCGGCATTCTAACCTCGGTAAATTGTTCTGCGACCGCTGCACGGATGATAGCCTCTGCCTTTGGCCCCGAAGAGATGGCCAAATATCCCAATGTGGACGGCGTGGTTGCCTTTGTGCATGGTACCGGCTGCGGTATGGCTGGCCAGGGGGACGGGTTTGAAGCCCTGCAACGGGTGATGTGGGGCTATGCGCGCAATCCCAATCATGCCGGTATTTTAATGGTCGGTCTGGGATGCGAGATGAACCAGATTGACTGGCTGTTGGAAGCCTATGGTCTGGAGCAGGGCCCGTTATTCAAGGCGATGAATATTCAGGATAGTTTTGGTCTGGCCAAAACAGTGGAAACCGGTATTGCGATGGTCAGACAAATGCTGCCAGAGGCAAATAAATGTGTGCGCGAGCCGTGTCCGGTATCAGAATTAACCGTAGCCCTGCAATGTGGCGGCTCGGATGCGCTTTCCGGGATTACCGCTAATCCGGCTCTGGGCTATGCCTGTGATTTGCTGGTCGCACAGGGCGGGACAGGCGTATTGGCCGAAACCCCGGAAATTTACGGGGCAGAACATTTATTAACGCGCCGCGCGATAGATGCCAAAACAGGGGAAAAACTGGTTGGGCTTATCCGCTGGTGGGAAGATTATACCGAGCGCAATAAAGGCTCGATGGATAATAATCCCAGCCCGGGCAATAAAAAGGGCGGGCTGACCACCATTTTGGAAAAGTCGCTGGGGGCAGCGGCAAAGGGCGGTACAACCCCGCTGACAGGGGTGTATAAATATGCAGAACCGGTCACAAAAAAAGGCTTTGCCTTTATGGATTCGCCCGGCTATGACCCGGCATCTGTTACCGGCCAGATCGCCAGCGGCTGTAATCTGGTGGTCTTTACCACCGGGCGCGGCTCTGCCTTTGGCTCAAAACCTTCTCCTTGTATTAAAATCGCGACCAATACAGAAATGTATGAACGGCTGATAGAGGATATGGATATCAATGCCGGGGCGATGCTGACACAAAGCCAGACGCTGGAAGAAAAAGGGCGCGAGATATATCAGCTCTTGCTGGATGTGGCTTCTGGCAGGCAATCAAAATCCGAGGCTCAGGGGCTGGGCGATTATGAATTTGTTCCCTGGCAAATTGGCGCAGTGATGTAACAGGAATTCTGCCCCCCCTTGCCGGTCTGGCCAAGGGGGGTTTTTTTAAAAAAAAGAAGGTTGATGGATAGCTATGGTGCGTGCAGGTCAGTATCAGGATAATGTACGCATGGGCATTTTTTTAATGCTGGCGGCCTATACGCTGTTTTCCTTTATTGATGTGGGGGCAAAATGGCTGGCGCTTCTTGGCTTGCCGGCATTACAAATTGCCTTTATGCGCTATGCGGGTCATTTTGTGATTTCCACGGCGTTGGTGGGGCGCGGCGGTTATCATTTATCGCGATTTTCCAGCCCGCATATAAAGCTGGTTCTGCTGCGCGGCCTGTTATTAATGGGGTCAACGGTATTTAACTTTTTTGCCTTGCGTTATTTGCCGCTTACCCTGACCTCAACCATTTTATTTTCAGCGCCCATTATTATCTGTTTTCTGTCCTGGCCATTATTGGGAGAGCGGGTAGGTATTTATCGCTGGTCAGCTATTTTGCTGGGCTTTGCCGGGGTGGCAATCGCTATTCGCCCTTTTGATGAAAGTTTTCACTGGGCGGTGTTTTTATCTCTTAGCGGGGCGCTATGTTTCTCGTTTTATTCGCTATTAACGCGGCATCTCTCAGGCCTGGTCAGCACCGATTTATTGCAATTTCATTCCGGGATGGTGGGCAGTGTTTGCCTGTTGCCCTTTGCTGTTTTTCAGTGGCAGATGCCCGGCAACCTGACAGACGGACTTATTCTGGTTTCTCTTGGCTTTTTTGGCTGGGCAGGGCATCAGGTTTTGACCATCGCCCATAATTATGCCCCTGCCAGTACCCTCAGCCCCTTTGGCTATTCCTTTATTCTGTTTTTAACGGTCTGGAGCTATCTGATATTTGATCATCTGCCAGATAAATGGACGATTATCGGGGCAGTGGTGATTGTCATTTCAGGGCTGGTAATCTGGTTCCGCGAATTATATCACAGCCGAAAACGCTAGGAATATCCGGCCATTAAATTTATTGGGGATAATAAAAGGTTATAGAAGCCCATAGTGATTCCCACGCCGCACCCATTGGATTTTTGCCGTTTAGGGGCGGGCGAATAGTCACATGGTCAATCAGATATTCATGTCCTGATTTTGGTTTCAGATAGACCCTTGCCTGGGCATCGGTGCGGTGATTTTCTGTAAATATTTTCCCGTCTGATCCCTTTTCAAAAATGGTGACTTTTGCCCCTGCCAGCGGCTTGCCCTGATAAAACAGGCGAAAGGATAAAGGCCTGGTATCTTTATTGTGAGGCGTGTCATTTTGAGGCGTGTCATTTTCGGCTACGAATTCCACTTCCATACCGCTATAGCGATCTGCCAGGCCGGGGGCATCTGTCCCGCGAATAAGGATGGTCTTTGCAAAGCGAATATAGGTTTCGGTGAAATCTTTTTCCGGCAAGCCGCGCTGCTGATGGGTGTTTAACAGGCTTTCATCTGCTTTTTCGCGCACGAAATCGGCAAATTTATCAAAGTTCTGATAGACTATTTTTTCAGGCTGGCTTTGATAGATCAGGATGTTTTGACCCTGGATGGGCGCGGTTGCCTGAATGGCTGGCTGGTCGCCAAGCCGCCCGGTAATCGCCTGCTGGCCATCTTGTGTTAAAAAAGCCAGCGTTGCGATTTTCTGCGGCAGATAGCGCAAGCCATCGCCGGTGAAATTCTGGCCAATGCGGATATCGGCACGCACCGACATATCGCTCTTTTTGATATAGGCTTGCGGGGAAAGCCATGCCTCATGCCCGAAAGAAGGCGAGCCGAAAGATATCATGCTAAGGAGAAGCAGCAGAAGCCATGTCCCGCCCCATCCTGTTTTGTGAAGTTTTTGCCGCTGTTTCACGTTTCTACCTTTACAAATCATCGCGGACAGATAGCCTGTTTTTATGATAATGCCACGGTTCCTGATTGCCAAAAAATACTTTGTTTCTTTTATTCTGGGGATGACTGTTTTTCTGGGGGCAAACAGCCTGTCACAGGCACATGAAATCCGGCCAGCCCTGCTGGAATTCAATCTGTCATCCAGCCAGCCAGACACGCTTGATCTGACCCTGGATATGACCGCAGAGATTTTTTTGTCGGGCATGGATGCACGCCAGCTCAGCGATACAGATGAGAGCGATAAATCCGCAGAATATGACAGCTATCGCGAACGGGATGCGGCCTGGCTGGCAACAGAAATGCAAGCCCAATGGCCGAGATTGGCAGAGCAGATTTTCATTGAAAATGGCGGGGCTAAATTATCGCTTCTTCTGGAAAAGATAGAGGTGGAACAAGAGATAGACACAGCCCAAATCCGGCAAACCAAAATCCGTTTCAAAGCCGCGGCGATAGATATCTTGCAGCCCGTCACCTTTTCATGGGCACCCTCTCTGGGGTCATTGATTGTGCGGCAAGCGACAGGCGATAGCCCTTCTGATAGGGACACGCTTTATGCGGTCTATCTGAGCCCTGGCGAGCGGAGCGATGGCGTAAATCTGACGGGTGCGACACAGATATCCTTTGCCGATATTATCTATCGCTATCTGCATTCCGGTTTTGTGCATATTATCCCGCTTGGGCTTGATCATATCCTGTTTGTGCTGGGGCTGTTTTTATTCAGCCTGTCGGGGCGGGTGCTGTTTTATCAGGTCAGTTTATTTACCCTTGCCCATACCCTTACTCTGGCGCTGTCCAGCCTGGGCATTGTTCGGATATCTGCCCAGATTGTTGAGCCGCTTATTGCGCTTTCCATTGCCTATGTGGCGATAGAAACCATCTGGGCAAAAGGGCGCTTTCACCTTCAAAGAGCCTTGCTGATTATCGGCTTTGGCCTGTTACACGGGATGGGATTTGCCTCTGTTCTGGCGGATTTTGGCTTGCCGGATGCCCAGTTTATCCCGGCGCTTATCAGTTTTAATATTGGTGTTGAAATTGGCCAATTGGCGATTATTGCCCCTTTATATATCCTGATGCGCTGGCTGCGCCCGCCTGCCCGTTTTTACCGAATGATTGTCCAGATACCGGCCTCTGTGGTAATCGCATCTATCGGTCTGTACTGGACAGCAGAACGGCTGGGCTGGTGGCCGATTTAAATCAGCATTTTTGTATCGCCATCTATGGAAAGTGCCTGTCCGCTGATAAGCTTGCCGCGCGGGCTGGCCAGAAATAAAATCTGATCGGCCAAATGCTGGGCAGTGACATAATCCTTGATAGAGGAATAGGAAAAAGCCGCTTCTTCAATTTCGGAAAAAGCCACGCCTAATTGCTGGGATTTGGCTTCCATCACCCGGCGCTGGCGATCCCCTGCTACCAGCCCTGGCAGGATAGCATTCACCCGTATATTATCACCGCCCAATTCAATAGACAGGGATTTGGTCAGCCCAACTACCCCCCATTTTGCCGCCGCATAGGGGGTGCGAAGGGCAAAGCCATATTTGCCGGCTGCCGAGGATAGATTAATAATAGACGGATTATCGCTTTTCCGCAGATAACAAAGCGCTGCCTTTACACAGTAAAATTGTCCGTTCAGGCAAATATCCAGACAATTTTGCCATGCCGCATCATCAATATCCTCAATTTTTGCCGTAGGGCCAGCGATACCGGCATTATTGACCAGACAATCCAGCCCGCCCATTTTATCTGCTGCCTCATGGATAACTTTCCTGATAGCCGCACTATCGGAAACATCACATAAATAGCTATGCACGCCCGGGTGTTTTTTGGCCAGCGCGGCAAGGGCTGTTTCATCCACATCACAGGTGGCGATATTTGCCCCTTCGGATAAAAAACTTTCCACAATCGCCAGCCCAATTCCGCTGGCACCTGCGCTGACAAAAACACGCAAACCCTGAAGCTGTAAATCCATCTGTTTTCTTTCTTAATCGGCCATGAACTGGAATATGCATAAAGTCTGTTCCTTTCAATTTGCAAAGTCAAACACTTGACAGTTTTGCCATCCCATCTTCCACTGGAAAGAGATGTTGCTGGCAAGAACGCCTAAAGCCGGGTCAGGAGGGAATGAATGTCTGTTGTTGCAATTATCGGGGCAGGCCTTATTGGCCGGGCATGGGCATTGGTGTTTGCCAGAGCCGGCTGGCAGGTAAAAATTTATGATATACAGCCGGATTTGCTGAAAAATTTACCAGCAAAATTGCAAGCGGAAAGCGAGATTTTATCCCGCCATCAATTAGCAGAAGATAGCGCGGGTCTGCTGGCATCTATCCAGATATGTTCTGATCTGGAAGGGGCGCTGGCCGGGGCAGATTTTGTTCAGGAAAATGGCCCGGAAAAGCTGGATTTGAAGCGGGAAATTTTTGCAAAGCTGGACAGGATTGTCGCCCCGGATGTCCCTGTCGCTTCTTCAACTTCCTCTATTATTGCTTCTGCTTTTTCCGAAGGGCTGGCCGGCAAGGCGCGGTGTCTGGTCGGCCATCCTGTTAATCCGCCACATTTAGTGCCGCTGGTCGAGATATGCGGCGCGCCCTGGACAGACAGGAACATTTTAAACAAGGCCTATGATATTTATGAAGGGATTGGCCAGGTACCTGTGCGTATCCATTCAGAGACAGACGGATTTGTTCTGAACCGTCTGCAAGGCGCTTTACTGGCCGAAGCCCTGCAACTGATAGAAGAAGGTGTGATTTCAGTTGAAGATCTGGATAAAACCGTCAAAGATGGTTTGGGTCTGAGATGGGCATTTATGGGCCCGTTTGAGACGATTGAGCTTAATGCACCAGAAGGGGTAGCAGATTATTTTTCCCGCTATGGGCCGGTCTTTGCCAAAATGGCAAGAGGCTCAGCCGGGGCAGAGATTTTTGCCCCTGAAAGAACGCAAAAGATTGCTGCCAGCTGGAAGGGTCAGCTTGCCCCGTCCGAGATTGCCGAAAGGTCGCGCTGGCGAAATGAAAGGCTGGCTGCCCTTGTCCGGCATAAGGCAAAACAAAAAAATGAGATGTAAAAAAACAGGAGTGGGAGAAAACTAAAATGGCAGATAAAGTCATCATAACATGTGCGGTAACCGGGGCTATTCATACCCCTTCTATGTCCCCTTATTTGCCTGTGACGCCCCAGGAAATTGCCGATGCCGCCATCGGTGCAGCCGAAGCAGGGGCAGCGTGCGTGCATGTCCATGCCAGAGACCCGGAAACAGGCCGGCCGGATCAGTCGCCCGAAGCCTTTGGCCCGATATTGCAACGCATCAAACAGGCCTCTAATGCGGTGGTGAATATCACCACAGGCGGCGCGCCGACCATGAGCGTGCAAGAGCGGGTAAAACCGGCTGAAACCTTTCGCCCGGAAGTGGCCTCTTTAAATATGGGGTCGATGAATTTCGGCCTGTATCCGATGCTGAACCGGTTCAAGGAATTTAAACATGACTGGGAAGAGCCATATCTGGCCAATTCCACCAGCCTGATTTTTAAAAATACCTTTGAGGATATCGAATATATCCTGACCACCTGTGCAGAAAACCAGACCCGCTTTGAAATTGAATGTTATGATATTGGCCATCTTTATACGCTGGCGCATTTTGCCGATAGAGGCATCGTCAAACCGCCTTTTTTTGTGCAATCTGTCTTTGGCATTTTGGGCGGGATTGGCACGCATGAAGAAGATGTTATTCATATGAAGCGCACCGCTGACAGATTGTTTGGCGCAGATTACCGCTGGTCGGTATTGGGGGCCGGCCGGCATCAGATGCGGATTGCGGCTATGGCAGCTGGCATGGGCGGCAATGTGCGTGTTGGCCTGGAAGACAGCCTGTGGGGCGGGCCCAAACAGCTGGCAAAATCCAATGCTGAACAGGTTAGCCGGGTACGCGCCCTTATTGAAGGGATGGGGCTGGAGATCGCCAGCCCGGATGAAGCACGCGAAATCCTGCAGCTAAAAGGGGCAGACAGGGTCGGCTTCTAGCTCGTCTTTACCTGGATGGCCAGAATCTTTGTGGCCAGATCTGGATGGCCAGAATCTTTATGGCCGGATCTGGATGGCCAGAATCTTTATGGCCGGTGTTATGCTATTTGGTGTCATGCCCTTTGGTGTCATGCTGGCCGGCGCGGCTGAAATCATATCGAAACGTACAACAGCTTGCCCCGCCCATAATGGTTTGGTCGCGCACCAGCTCTACCCCCTTATCAAAGCCGTCGATAAGGGCAAGGTCGCGATTACACGATAATACCGCGCCATATTCTTCCATACCCAGCGCTTTATACATTTCGGCATAGCGGCAACGGGTGACATTAAAATCCAGCTGTGTCTTTGTATGCTGGAGGATATCGATTTCCAGCGCATTATCCTGTCGCCAGGCGGCCAGAGATTCCAGAAATCCGTCCGAGCTGGTGCCATATTTATCGGCGAGTGCCGCCCCTTGGCTATGGGCAATTTTAATCACCGTATCGCGGATAACTGCCAGCACTTCCTCGCGGCCAAATGCGCGCGATAGTGCGTCTATCAGCGGGGCCATCAGCCGGGCTTCTGTTTCTCTTCTGGCCAATACGCCTATCGCTTCGTTCAGCTGATCGGCAGGAGGCAGCTGATCGGCAGGAGGGGCTTTTTTATCTGTATCTTTCATGAAAATCAGCCTAGCACATAATAATGGAAATGCTCTGCTTTATTTTTAATTTGCCCTGTTCTAGCATGGTGAGAAGTGTATATCAGGAATAGCGGCGAGGCCAATTGGCACTCTTGGAACAGGGCAGGGAAATGGATTTCACACTCGAACCGGAATTCGACGCATTGCGCGAAAAAACCAGAGGCTTTATTGCGGAACATATTTTGCCGCTGGAAGCCGATAAAGCCAATTATGATGCCCATGAAAATATTGCCCTGCCTGTATTGGAGGCCGCACGCAGCAAGGCCAAGGCGGCCGGGCTATGGGCGCCGCAAGCACCAAAGGCGCGCGGCGGGATGGGCTTGCCTGTGCGCGGATGGGCCAGCCTGTATGAAGAGGCCAACCGCTCTATCTTCGGGCCTGTTGTCTTGAATTGTGCTGCCCCGGATGATGGCAATATCAATCTGCTTTCAAAAATCGGGACAGAGGCACAAAAGGACTGGTTTCTGCAACCGCTAATTGATGGGAAGGTGCGCTCCAGCTTTGCCATGACCGAACCGGCTCCGGGGGCGGGATCTGACCCTTCCATGATGCAGACCACCGCGACCCGCAAGGGCGATAAATGGGTCATAAAAGGGCATAAATGGTATATTACCGGTGCAGAAGAAGCTGCTCATTTCATTCTGGTTGCCCGAACATCAGACGATAGCCGGAAAGGGCTGACAGCCTTTTTGTTTCATAAAGATCAGCCTGGCTGGCATATCAAAAGGCGCATTCCGATTATGGGCCCGGAAGAGCATGGCGGGCATTGCGAGCTGATTTTTGATGGTCTGGAAATTCCGGATGAAAACAGATTGCTGGAAGTGGGGGACGGGCTAAAGGTAACGCAAATTCGTCTGGGCCCGGCACGGCTAACCCATTGTATGCGCTGGCTGGGGCTGGCCAAGCGCTGTATGGAAATTGCCGCCGATTATACTGAAAATCGCTATGGTTTTGGCATAAAGCTGGCCGACAGGGAATCGGTACAGATAAAGATGGGCAGTCTGGCACATGATATTCAGATAGGCCGGCTGTTGGTGATGCATGCTGCCTGGTGCCTGGATAGGGGCAGTTTTGCGCGTAAGGAAGTTTCTTCGGCAAAAATCCATGTTGCCGATACGCTGCACAAGGTTGTGGATAGTGCAATACAGCTTAATGGTGCGCGCGGCTATTCCAAAGACACGCCTCTGGAATGGATTTACCGCTATGCCAGACAAGCCCGTCTGGTAGATGGTGCAGATGAGGTGCATAAGATGGTGCTTGCCCGTCATTATGCCGAGCAGGGCAGTGATTATTGGCATTGGGGTGTGTGAGTGGTAGAGGAAAACACCCCCCTTATGGCTTCGCGCTTGCGTGGCTATTTATCCCAAAAGCTGGGGGCCAGCCATATTGATATAGCCGAAATCCGCCCTCTGTCCGGCGGGGCTATACAGGAAAACTGGCTACTATCCTTGCACATTACAGGCGGGATTTTTGAGGGCGCACAGCGATGGGTGTTGCGCAAAGATGCCCCTTCGGCTGTTTCTGTCTCGCATTCCAGAGCGGTTGAATTTGCTGTTTTATCTCATGCTTTTGGCGCTGGTGTTGCGGTGCCGGAACCGATTTGTTTGTGCGAGGATGTAGCCGTTTTGGGCAGTGTCTTTTTTATTATGCGGCACAAAAGCGGTCTGGCAGCCGGGCATAAATTGGCAGGAGACCCTGTTTTCAAACAGGGCTCAAAACAGCTTGGTGCGCAATTGGGGCGCGAGATGGCAAAACTGCATCTTGCCCCTTCCAATCCGGCATTAGAAGCGTTGCTAGCGCCCTCCCCCCTCAGCCCCCAGCAGCAGCAATTGCATGAAATGCGCGGCTATCTGGATGCGCTGGGGACAGGTCAGCCTGTATTGGAATATGCGCTAAACTGGCTGGAGGACAGGCTGGATATCTGGCAAACAGATGAGGCAAAAGTTTTATGCCACCGCGATTTTCGCACCGGTAATTTTCTGGTTGAGGGGGAGGAGATGACCGCCTTGCTGGATTGGGAATTTGCCGGCTTTAGCGACCGCCATGAAGATATTGGCTGGCTATGTGCCAGATGCTGGCGCTTTGGCAATCCGCATTTAACCGTAGGCGGGCTCGCCCCTTTTGCTGCGTTTCAAGAAGCCTATGAGAAGGCCTATGGCCAGCCCATTCATCTGTTGGCGATGGCCTGCTGGCAGGTGATGGCAGAAATCAGATGGGCGGTCATTGCCCTGCAACAGGCAAACCGAAATGATAGCGGGGCAGAATATTCCCTGCAACTGGCCTTGTCCGGGCAAATGGTACCTGAAATGGAATATCACATGCTCGGCCTGATAGACGAAATTGACCAGGATAAATGGCAGGATGATCGCCAATGACCCCAATGGATAAAGCAAAAAAAGGTCAACTGCCTGCGGATCAGGATAGCCGGAAACTGGCCGGGCTGATAGCCGCGATAGAGGCGGAATTTGCGCGCCATATCGCACCGGATTTGCCTGGCCATCAAAATTTTCGCAAATCCATGATCCGGCGGGCATTGGCGATTGTGAAAACCCAACTGCGCCAGGCAGAAAGCCCGCAAGCTGCGCTGGCAAAAGCGATGGGGTGTGAGGATGTTTCAGCCCTGGCCAGGGCTATTCGTGCGCGCAATCTGTCGGCAGATCAGCAGCAGATTTTACCAGACAGGCTTCTTGGGCATATACGCGCAAAACTGGAGGTCACTAACCCTGGTTTTTTAACCCTTTATGATAAGGATAAGACAGATGCGTAACTACAGGGATGTTCGTATGCGTCTGGCAGGTCTGTGTGCGGGCGAGACAGATGATATCGCCATTATGGCGACCGTTTCACATGAATTATTTGCCAGCTTTGACGGGTTTGACTGGGCGGGGTTTTACCGGGTGGTGCAGCCGGACTTGCTAAAAATCGGCCCCTATCAGGGCGGGCATGGCTGTCTTGCTATTCCATTTGATAAGGGGGTATGCGGGGCAGCCGCTCGCAAAGGAGAGGTTCAGCTGGTCGATGATGTTGCGGCCTTTGATGGCCATATTGCCTGTTCGGCCAGCACCCGTTCTGAACTGGTCATGCCGGTTTTTGATCGGCAGGGCAGCGTGCGTGCCGTGCTGGATATTGATTCTGACCAGCCGGCCTTTTTCACCCGTGAAGATGTCCGTGAGTTAAGCGAGATTCTGGATAATTCTTTTGCCCATGCCTGGCAGGATAGAGCATAGCTATGCGCACCCCCCCTGCCCCGAATAAGACAGATAGCCCCGAAGATGCGCCTGCCAGCGATCAGCTAAAGGATCAGTTTGTCGCCTGGTTTGTGCTGGTGATGGCGGGTTATTATCTGCTTGACTATATTCATGAAAAGCACAAAAACTGACAGGCTTTTTATTCTCGCAGGTAGTAAAAGATGATCACCCTAAGCCTATCAGAAATCGGCCTGTATAGCTTTGCGCTATTGCTGTTATTTATCACGCCTGGCCCTGTCTGGGTGGCGCTGTTTGCCCGCAGTTTAAAAGGCGGCTTTAGCGGGGCGTGGCCGCTGGCGCTGGGCGTGGCGATAGGCGATATTTGCTGGCCAGCTTTGGCGCTGTTATCGCTGGGGCAGATTGTCAGCCTGCATGGCGATATTATTTTCTGGCTACGCTATGTGGCGGTGGCGGTATTTGTGGGGATGGGTATCGGGTTATATCTGGCGCCTGTTCACCCGTTGCAAGCCGAAACCAAATTGACAAAAGAAGGGGTGCTGGCGGGATTTCTGGCCGGGCTGATGGTGATTATCGGCAATCCCAAGGCGATGTTATTTTATATTGGCATCCTGCCCGGATTTTTTGATGTATCACGCTTGCAAATGGCTGATATTATGCTGATTGCCCTTATTTCTGCCCTCGTGCCCTTTACCGGAAATCTGATATTGGGTCTGGCGGTAGGGCGCGCGCGCCAGCTTATCTCTTCTGTTTCTGCCCGCCGCCGCCTTAATCAGGGCAGCGGGATAATATTGATAGCGGTAGGCGGCCTGATTCTAGTAACGGTCTAGGTGCTCAGGGCAAAATATATCTGCCTTATATACCCTATATAGTGCCCCGGAATAGTGCCCCGGATTAAATCGCCGTTCCCAGGCTGATCTGATTGGCAAAAATTTATTAATGCCCTCATGATGGTTTGGTTTTGCATCTATTGTCAGATCTAAAAGGAACTATTATGGAGAGGCTAGAGCCAACATTTGGCCCGGTATCGGGCACCTTGATGATGCTGAACATTGTGTTGGGGGCCAGCCTGTTTATCTTGCCGGGGCTGGCGGCCCAGCAGACTGGCATCGCCTCAATTTTATTTTGGCTATTGGCGATAGGGCTGGCAACGCCCCTTTTAATCGCATTTTGGGTGCTGGCCGCCCATCAACCCAGCGCTGGCGGGGTAGCGGTTTTGATAGGCGAAGCGTTCGGGAAAAGATTTTTCCTGATGGCCTCCTATCTATTTTTAGGGGCGGTGATGCTGGGCTTGCCAGCGGTGGCGCTGACCGCCGGATTTGCCTTGCAGGCCGAAGCGTTCGGGAAAAGATTTTTCCTGATGGCCTCCTATCTATTTTTAGGGGCGGTGATGCTGGGCTTGCCAGCGGTGGCGCTGACCGCCGGATTTGCCTTGCAGGCAGGGTTTGGATGGTCTGCCAATCTGGCAGCGATGGGTATTATTACCCTTGCTATCGGGGCTAATTTCATACAGACCCGCCGGGCGGGGCAATTGGGCAGTATCGCCTGTAGCACCTCGCTGGTTTTAATGATCGCGATTTTGATTGCGGGTTTCTGGCTTACCCCTTCTTCCGGCTTACTGGATACCGGCCAGCTATTTGCCGTTTTGT
>Ga0209654_1001435_pt1 | contig 19028 bp, 10 predicted proteins | sample SaaInl1SG_22_DNA_FD_184646 | JGI IMG/M metagenome (GOLD analysis project Ga0209654, IMG submission 184646) | Marine microbial communities from expanding oxygen minimum zones in the Saanich Inlet - ESP_161SG_22_DNA (SPAdes) (version 2) | ecosystem: Environmental > Aquatic > Marine > Intertidal... | reverse complement strand
CCAAGTCTGGTACTGCGTAAGCAGTTCCTTCGTACTTAGAGTTCTCGATGAAGGTCTCAACCATGTCATCCAAGGTTGCTGCTGGAAGAAGCTCGTCTGCTGTGTAAAGCAGGCCATCCGCTGCGAAAGATGAGAAGTAGTTGAGGTTTCCGATGTCAGGAAGGTCATTGGTCTGAACCATGGTCTTGATCTTCTGATCAATGTCGTTCCAGCTAACTACCTCAACCTCGACGTTGATAGTTGGGTTGTCTGCCTCGAAGCGCGCTACTAGGTCGTCATAGTAGGGCTGCATGTCATCGGTGTACTGCGCGGCTACAACGCGAATAGTGGTTGATTCAGCAGAGGAAGAAGAGCCAGTATCTGTAGCTCCTCCATCAGTTGACTCAGCTGCACAGCCTGCAAGTGTTCCAGCGGCTAGCAAACCTGACAACGCAAGAGCTGCTCCGCGACGGAGTGAGATCTTTGCCATTGCATTCCTTTCAATTTATTTAGAAACTCAACAAGGGTTATGAAGAGCCTGCCTTGATGTTAGTCACTATGTGTCAGGCGTGACTACTTTTGATTATTACAAGTTGGTTACAATCAAAATCAATCACAGGCAGAAAAGCGCTAATAAACGCCAAAAAAGGGCTAGACAAGCGGTTTTCCAGAGTGCAATTAGAGTCGCGCGAAAAATTTCTTGATTGAATTGTGATGTTTTTTGTTTGTTTTTTGCTTGAATTCACCACTAAGCTTCAGAACAGGTTTTTAGTAGCTAACAGAATGGAAAGAAAATGACCACACACGCAGAGACAGAGATCTTCTCCCAGCCAGAGATCTGGGAGCAGACCATGGCTTTCTATCCAAGCGTGGCGCACCTGTTGCCTGCAACAGGGGAGCGAGTTGCCTTTGTTGGCTGCGGCACCAGCTGGTTCATGTCGATGGCAATGGCAAGTCTGCGCGAAAGCCTGGGCCTGGGCGAATCAGACGCCTTCACCGCCAATGAGTTTCCGCTAAACCGTAAGTACGACCGGATTGTTGCAATTTCACGCAGTGGCACCACCACTGAGGTTGTGGATCTACTGGCCAAAATCACCGGCACCCCAACCGTGATCATCACGGCAGTTGCAGGCTCACCGGTCACGGTGAACGCCGATGAAACCATCCTGATTGATTTTGCAGACGAAGAAAGCGTGCTTCAGACCAGGTATGCAACCGCAGTACTGACACTGCTTCGCACTCACTTCGGCCAAGACCTTTCTGGCCTTCCTGACCAGTGTCGCGAGATTCTGAATGTCCCACTTGACCCGCAGCTGCTTGACTGCGAACAAATTTCATTCCTGGGCACCGGTTGGACTGTTGGCCTTGCTCATGAGGCCGCTCTAAAGACTCGCGAAAGCTCGCAGTTCTGGGCCGAGGCATATCCTGCAATGGACTACCGCCATGGACCAATCTCGATTGCGCAGCCTGGCCGAGCAGTTTGGATTTTCGGTGAGCCACCGGTCGGCCTGGAAGACAACATCAATGCACTCGGTGCACTTGTTGTCACCTCAAAAATGGACCCAATGGTTCACCTTGTCCTGGCTCAAAGAGTGGCGGTTGCAATCTCACAGGGTCGCGGCCTAGACACCGACAACCCGAGAGGCTTGGCGCGCTCTATCGTTCTGAACTAAGGTTCAAACCATGAGCTTGATGCTGGGTATTGACCTGGGTGGTACCGCAATAAAATCTGCCCTGGTGGATAGAGCGGGGACCACTTCGGAGACTCGATCTACGCCAACGCCCCAGAACGATCCAACTGGCCAAAGCGCCATTGGAGTGCTCACCGACCTCGTGAACTCATACCGAGAAACCGCTGAAGTTTCCGGCGTTGGTCTGGCAGTGCCAGGCCTGGTGGATCCCGTGAACGGCATCGCAATCTACTCCGGAACCCTCGGCTGGCGGGATCTGGAAATAGTTCGTCAGTTAGAGGCAAACCTTGGAATCAAGGTGACCCTCGAACACGATGTGACCGCAATTGGTCACGCCGAGAATCGAATCGGTGCCGCAAAGGACGCTTCTAGTGCGGTGGTGGTTGCTATCGGCACCGCTCTGGCTGTCAGCGTGATCATTGACGGTGAGGTTTATCACCCGCACCCGGCAATTGGAGAGCTTGGCCACACACCAACCAAAAACCAACGGCCCTGTGTTTGCGGCCTCAAGGGTTGTTTGGAGATGACCGCCAGTGGCGGGGCCCTCTCCAGAAACTACAGGGCTGAAACCGGTGAGCAGGTAAGTGCCCTAGAGATCTTCGAACGCTCTCAGTCAGGGGATGCGGCAGCACTTGAACTTGTCGAAGAGTTCATGGACGTTCTTTCAACCAGCTTTGTGTTCGTCTCTGCTTTGGTTGGCCCAGAGGTAATTGTCTTGGCCGGAGGTGTCTCCACGGCAGGCGACAGCTTTATCGACAGATTGAATCAAGAGCTTGACCAGAAACTAACCATTCATCGCAGGCCCAAGCTGGTTTTGTCCAAGTTGCAGGCAGGCTCTGGTTCAGTTGGGGCGGGGCTCCTGGCATGGGAGCGCTTAGCTTGATTGGCGTCGTCACGTTGTCACCGGCAGTTGATGTCACCTATCAATTGGCTAGCGTGCAACTGGGCGAGGTCAACCGGGTTGAAACTGTCACCAAAGCTCCTGGCGGCAAAGGTCTAAACGTTGCCAGAGTCTTGAAAAAACTAGGGTCAAGAGCCGTGCTCCACGCTCCGCTTGGGGGTGCAAGCGGACTGTGGATCAAAGACCAATTGGCGTCGCTAGAAGTCGAAGTTGTTGCAACTAACATCGCGGCCGAAACCAGGTCAGCAGTTGCAATTGTTGCTAAGGAGACAAGTGTCTTTAACGAGCCAGCATCTGAAATTACTGAAACTGAGCTTGTCGACCTGGAGTCAAAGCTTGCAAGCTACGAGTTTGTGGTGGTGACAGGATCGGTGCCGGTTTCGGTTTCGGTTGAGCGCTTTGGAAAACTTCTGGAATCAATAAGGCAAAAATCAAAACTGCTCTTGGTTGACACAACCGGTGACTACCTGATTGCAGCCAGCAAGCATGCCGACTACCTCAAGCCAAACCTGGAAGAGCTGCTGGCAGCAACCGGTTTAGACCAGGAACAAGCAATAGCAAAGCTTCGAGAACACGGTGCCAAAGTGATTTTGTCGCTTGGCGAACAGGGGGTCGAGCTGCACTCAGACAAACGCCTTGGGTGTCGAGCTCCCAGCCAACAGGGAAACCCAACCGGTGCCGGGGATGCGCTAACCGCAGGTTTCGTTTCGGTGCTGGCCGGGAACGGGCAAGCCGCAGAGCCAGAGGCACTTCGCTTTGGTTGCGCGCTAAGTGCAGCGAGTGTGAGAAGCCCAATTGCGGGAGACTTTAGTGAACAAGACCTAACCGAGCTGCTAGCCGAAATTGAGGAAGCCTGATGCCACTGGTCTCAACAGCCAAGATTCTTGAAAGCCAGAAGTGTGTTCTGGCAGTCAATGTCGTGACTCTCGAGCACGCTGAAGCTTTTGTTTCTGCCAGTCAAATCACTGGGACTGGCCTGGTTTTGCAACTAAGCGAGAATGCAGTGAAGTATCACGGTTCGCTTGCCCCGCTTGGTGCCGCGATGATTCAAATTGCAAGCGCTGCCGAAACTCCAATCGCTGTTCACCTCGACCATGCCACCAGCAGGAAGCTGGTCACTGAGGCAATCAACCTCGGCTTCACATCGGTCATGTTCGATGGCTCGAACCTGGACTTTGAACAAAATGTTTCGGAAACGCTCGCGGTTGTGGCTGAAGGTCATGCCAAGGGTGTTTGGGTGGAAGCGGAGATCGGCGAAATTGGAGGCAAGGACGGCGTTCATGCCCCGGGGGTAAAAACCAGCGTTCAAGATGCCGTTAGTTTTCAGAAAGCAACCGGAGTCGATGGCCTTGCAGTTGCAGTTGGTTCATCGCATGCAATGGTTGAAAAGCAGGCAACCCTCGACCTGACTCGGATCCAAGAAATTGCCGCTGCAGTTCCGGTTCCGCTGGTGCTGCATGGGTCCAGTGGAGTTCCACGCGAGCAGTTGGTTGCAGCGGTCGAAGCCGGCATTCGAAAGATCAATATTTCCACCGAACTAAACAAGACCTTCACTGAGGCCATCAGAGAAGTATTGGCCGTCGACGAAGCGATTGTGGATCCGAGGAAATACCTAACGGTTTCTAAATCCCAGCTTGAGGCCCACGTTGTTGACTACTTGCTGCTGCTTTGCAGCTAGCTACAGATATTCTTGAAATCTGCAAAAACTGCAAAAGCGTAAGTTTCGCCCAGTATCTTCATAGTTATGACTGCAGAGACAAACCCAGTGCTTCACCCAGATCGCAACCTAGCCATGGAGCTAGTTAGAGCCACCGAAGCTGCCGCTATTCGGGCCTATCCATTTATTGGTCACGGTGACAAGAATGCAGCCGACGGTGCTGCGGTTGATGCCATGCGGGCATTTCTTGGAACCGTGAACTTCGAAGGCTTGGTGGTTATTGGCGAGGGCGAAAAGGACGATGCCCCGATGTTGTTCAATGGCGAGAAGGTTGGAACAGGCCTTGGTCCAAAGGTGGACATCGCGGTTGACCCAATTGATGGCACCTCGCTGACCGCCGCCGGGCGCCAGAATGCAATTTCGGTTATCGCAGTTGCCGACCGCGGTTCAATGCTCGATGCCTCAGCTGTGTTCAAAATGAACAAGTTGGTTGCAGGTCCTGCCGGAGTTGGCGTGATCGACATCAGGCAACCAATTGGTCAGAACATCAGGGAGTATGCCAGGGCAGCAAATAAGCCGGTTGGCGAGGTAGTGGTTGCCGTTTTGGACCGCGAATATAACGGCGAGCTGATTGATGACATTCGTGCGGCCGGGGCCGGCACCAGATTGCTTCGTGATGGCGATGTTGCAGCGGGGATTCTTGCGGCGCGGCCTAATTCCAGAGTGGACATTTGCGCAGGGATTGGCGGGTCCCCAGAGGGAATCGTTACTGCCTGTGGCATTAGGGCTTTGGGTGGAACAATCCAGGGCATCCTGCACCCGGTTTCAGAGATCGAAAGAACCAATGGTCAGGCAGCCGGCCTGGTATTTGATCATGTCTATGAAATCAACGACATGGTTGCCTCAGACAACACCTTCTTTGTTGCCACCGGTGTCACTGACGGTGCTTTGATGTCGGGTGTTAGAAAAAAGGGTGACCTGATTACCACCGAGTCATTAGTGATCAGGGGTAAGTCGGGAACCTATCGGACCGTGCATGCTGAATACCAGGCTTCGCGCTGGCTCTAGGTGACTAAACGTTAGTTAGGAACCTGAGCCGGGTTTCCTTGGAAGAAAAAGCAGTTGAAGTTTGATTGATGTGCTTGACGTGCTCGGTCTCCATGTGAAGCTCCCAAGCCGCTCGTGATTGCCACTTTTCCAGCATGAACCAAGTGCTGGAATCTTCTTCGGCGACCAGGTCGTACAGCAGGCAACCGGGCTCCTTGAGCGTCTCCAGGATCAGCTCTTGGTAGGCGGCCCTAGCTTGATCTAGCTTGCTTGGATCAGGGTGGATTTCGGCGATTAGGTAAAGCGGATTCAACGGTCTTCCTCGGGGATAGTCTGAATGGTTCCAGTAATGGTCCCCACCAGTGTGTCCCCCGTGAATTCGCTTGTTGGAGCGTCTCTGACAACCTTGCCCAAGCGCAGCACCACGATTCGGTCAGTAACTTCCAGAACGTGGGGAAGGGTGTGAGAGATGAAAATAACCCCGAGACCCTTTTTCTTCGCCTCTTTGATAACCTCCAGAACCTCGCCAGCTTGGCGGGCACCTAAGTGGTTCGTAGGCTCATCCAGAATAATTACTTTTCTGGCCCAGGCAACGGCTCGCCCGATAGCCACGGCCTGGCGCTGGCCACCTGAAAGCTGGCTAACAGACCTGTTTGATGCCGGGACAGCAATGCCTACCCGCTCCAATTCCGCGTGAGCCTTTTCTTCCATTGCCTTGCTGTCAAGGAAACCCATTTTTCCGAGGATTCCCTTTTTCGTAATCTCTCGGCCCAGAAATACGTTCTTGCTAACAGTCAGGTTTGGTGCAAGCCCGCTGTCCTGGTAGAGAGTTTCGATTCCAGCTTCGAGCGCCATTCTTGGGTTTTCCCAAGAGACCTTTTCGCCGTCCAGAAAGATTTGACCGTCATCTGGCATGTGTGCTCCTGAGAGCACCTTTACCAAGGTTGACTTGCCGGCGCCGTTGTCCCCAACTAGGCCAACCACCTCACCGGCATGTAGCTTGAGGTTGGCCCCGTCAAGCGCCACAACCGAGCCATAGCGCTTGGAAACATTTTTTACTTCGTAAATTACTTCGCTCATGATTTTTACCTTGCTCGATTTTGAGGTCGAAGAGTTTGGGCGGCAACCGCTGCGGCGATGAGAACTGCAACCACAACCTTTTTCCAGTCGGGGGCAACTCCGGCCATGATTAGGCCAGACTGCACGGTGAACAAGATCAGGGCCCCGATAACGGTCCCCATCATTCGTCCGACTCCACCCATAAGGGATGCACCACCAATGACGACAGCAGCGATAGCATCCAGCTCACGCATCACTCCAGACGATGGTGATCCTGCGCCAAGGCGCAGGTAAACATAAAAGCCGGCAAGTCCGGCAAGGGCACCAGCCAGCGCGTAGACCTTGGTGAGGTGACGCTCAACATTAATTCCGGCTGCTCTAGCGGCAAAGGCATTGGACCCAATCGCATAGGTGTGAAGTCCAAATCTTGAACGGTGCAGGAAAAGCCCAACGGTGGTAACAACAATGATTACCCCCACAACGGCCCAGCTAAAGGGCATCCAAGTTGGGTTTATCGGGCTGATCAGACTGAAGTCGTTTGGGCCTCCGATTGGCATGCCGTTGGAAATGATGATTGCAAAGCCAAGGGTTGCGCCCATGGTGGCAAGAGTCGCCACGAATGGAACGATTCTGAGCTTGTTGATCAGGAAGGCGTTTACCAGACCAACCGCAAGCCCAGTTCCGACCGCGGTGAGCCCACCAACGATTAGCGGAGGGTAGGCATCTGGGCCAGTGGTGGTGATGTCAAAACCGAGAATTGTGGTCATCATCCAGGCCGAAGTAACACCGCTGATAGCAAGCGTTCCACCAACCGAGAGGTCAATGCCTCCGGAGATGATCACGAGGGTTTGTCCAGCAGCCAACAGCACTATTGATCCCCAGTCGGTCAGGATGTTTCCTGCTGTTGCAACTGAGAAGAACAGTGGTTCTGCGAGGGTGAAGATGATCGCTAGCGCGATCAACACCGAGAGCAGAATCGAGTTCTGTGATCCTGCTACCGCCTTGAATCTCTCAAGGCGCAAGTTGGGCTGTTGACTGCTGGACATTATTACCTCTTCTTCGCTAGCTAGAAGCCTAGTTAGCTACGTAGGTGTACTTTGCTAGATCAGCAGCTGATGTGTTGGCATCCAAAGTTACGTTCGGAATAACAACTTCAGCGCTTGCTGGCATGGTGCCGTTGCGAAGGTACTCAACTAGAGACTGAATCGCTAGGCGAGCCTCTGCAGCTGGGTCCTGTGCAATCAAAGCTGTGAATACACCGGCTTCGATTAGAGCCACGTTCGCTGGGTATGCGTCGTAACCAACTAGAGCAACTTCACCAACTAGACCCTTGGCCTGAAGTGCAGCAGCTGCACCAGAGGCGTTGGTTCCGTCAATGGCGAAAATGCCGTCTAGGTTTGGGTACTTGGTCAACCAGTTGTTGACGTTGGTAGAAGCCTTCTCAGGGTTTGACTCTGAGTATGCAACGTCCATGATCTGGATGCCAGGGTAGCTCGCAGCAATGGTTGCCTCGAAGCCTTCCTTACGAGAAACGTTGGTAGTAGCGGTTGCGCTGGTTAGACCAATAACAACCTCATAGGTCTCGCCATCGGTGTAGCCAATTGCGTTCGCAATTGCCTCAGCAGCCTTCGCGCCACCGTCTTCGTTGTCTCCAGTGATGAAGGTAAGAACGTCGGTTAGGTCGCCAACGCGAGTGTCAACGTTTGCAACAGCAATTCCTGCAGCCACTGCCTTAGCAACAGATGCCTGAAGTGCGGTTGGGTCAGTCGGGATTAGCACTAGGCCATCTGGCTGCTGCGCTAGCACAGAGTCAACGATTGGAATCTGAGTCTCAGGTGAGTAGTTTGATGGGTCTCCCTGCCAGATCAGGGTTACGCCCTGAGCAGCAGCCTCTTCTTCAGCACCGATCTTCATGGCCTGGAAGAATGGGTCGGACTCCGCACCCATTACGAATGCAATTGTTAGATCTTCGGCAACAACCGCGGTGTCGTCTGTGGTTGGTGTCACAGCAGCCTCTTCTTCAGCTGCACAACCAGCAAGGCCGATTGCAAATACTGCAGCACCGGCTAGTGCTACGGCTTTCTTGAAATAGCTCTTTTTCAACTTGTCTCCTTGGTTTGGTGAGAGAAATGCGAGAACGTTCTCGCAATTCCTGCTACTATGATGAAGGACGGGCTCCAAAGAGAGCAAGTTTTTCGGGTAACGGTTTTGTCACGATTGAGAAAGTTGCTGATTTTGGACACTAGCGGCAGGGCTCCAACACTTGTTGATGTTGCCAAGCTTGCGGGCGTGAGCAGAGCGACCGCATCCAGAGCGTTGGCCGGCTATGGACGCATCAGCAAGGACACAGTTGATTTAGTTCAGCAGGCAGCAACCAAGCTTGGTTATCGGCCCAACGAAGTTGCCAGGGCAATGCGAGCCGGAACCACCAAGACCATCGGTCTGGTTGTTATTTCGGATTTCACCAATGCATTCTTTGATAGGGCGACCAAGGCCATTATTGACGCCGCCAAGCAAGCTGGATATCAAACCGTTGTTTCTCACACTGACGAGAGCATAGAGAACGAAAAACAGGCGATCAGGACCCTGATTGAAAAAAGAGTCGATGGTTTGATTTTGGTTCCCTCCTCTGATGTCGATCATGAGCACCTCAACAAACAACAGCTTGGTTCGACCCCGCTGGTGCTGATTGACCGCAGGCTTTCAGGTTTGCCCTTTGCCTCCATAACGACTGGAGATTACGAGGGTGCTATTGAGGCAGTGGAGTATGCCCACAGCCAGGGACACGCCAACATGGGGTTCATTGTTGCCGTTCCCCAATTGGCTGGTAGCACGCAGGCTAAACCTCGGATCCCAATTTCCACGGTCGAGGATCGAACCAACGGTTTCGAGAAGGCAATCAAGAAACTGAAAATCAAATCAACAATGTTGTTTTGCGAGGACAGCCAGGAAGGCGCAGAGGCTGCAGTTGAAAACATGCTTAAGTCAAGTAGCCGGCCAAGCATCCTCTTCACATCAAACAACGACATGCTGCTAGCGGTCCTTAGGGTTGCTGGAAGCCTCGGGCTAAAAATTGGATCAGACCTTTCGGTTATTAGCTTTGACGACAGCCCTTGGGCCGCCGCGATGAGCCCAGCAATAACGGTTATTGCACGTCCGGTCGATGAGTTGGGTCGCCGCGCTGTGGATCTGCTCATGCAAGAGATTGGGTCAGATCCCAGGGGCGAGAGCCTCGTCCTACCGACAACATTGATCATTAGGGAGTCTGTCTCCAAGGCGAAAGACTAAAACCTCTAGTTGCCAAGCAAGTTCAGGCTAGGTCAGCACAAGAGATTTCTCCTCCACCCATTGGTCGCAGCCTCTGAACTGCTAACGCTGGAGCATGAGGTTTAGAAAAGAGGTGACCTGATTCCCACCGAGTCATTATTGATCAGGGGTAAGTCGGGAACCTATCGGACAGTGCATGCTGAACACCAGGCTTCGCGCTGGATCTAAACCCAGGCCCTCTTCGCTGCAAAGAAGGTCACGAACCTGGATCGTCCTGCTATGAGTATTGTTGGGCGACTGAACCTGGAAATGTAAAAATTACCTTCGGTTAACCGAACATATCAATGCTGTCCGCATATGCTGTCCGTTAGTTTTAGAGCACCATGTTGCGCGGGTTTCTAAGGCTAGTGAGTCCTAACTCAGTTGTACCCGGCGCTCGCCATGCACTGCCTCGTCGCTCACTAGCCAGAGCATCTGCGATCTCTGTTGCACTTTCATCTTTATTGTTGGTGCCGTTGGCTCCTGCCAATGCAGCGGCGTGTAACCCTACCTCCTCCACAGTAGGAACCGACACAGTCCTTTCTTTCACCGCCGTTGGGACTTGCGATTGGACTGTCCCTACCGGAGTGTCGAGTGTGCGGGTTCTCATAGTAGGTGGCGGCGGTGGTGGTGGCGGCGATGAAGGCGGCGGTGGTGGTGCCGGACAGTTCCGCGACCTTTCCTCGCAGTCAGTTTCCGGCACTGTGACAGTAACCGTTGGTGCTGGGGGACCAGGGGCAGATTATTTTCAATCCGATGCAGCTTTTGCCCTACTGGGAGGCGATTCCAGTGCCTTCGGTGATCTTGTGGCGTTCGGTGGAGGAACCGGTGGATCAGGGGTAAACAGCGCCGCACAGGCAGCAAAAAATGGTCAAGGCGGTGACGGTTACGGGTCTGGCGGCGGAGGTTCAGGAAATGAATCCGGCTATGGCTCGGGTGACGGCGGAGCTGCGGGGACCGGGAACGCTGGCGGAACTCCAGGGACAAGCAAAAGAGGCGGCGGCGGTGGTGGAGCCGGGCAAGCAGGGTCCAATTCAGGTGCCGGCGGAAACGGAGCATCTTCTGACATAACAGGTGTTTCGGTGACCTATGCAGGCGGCGGCGGTGGTGGAGCAGGAAACAGTGCTTCGGGATCGGCTTCGGGCGGCACTGGTGGGGCAGGAAGCGGAGGCGGTAGCGGGACAGCACCAACATCAGCCTCGGCTAATTCAGGGTCCGGCGGCGGTGGCGGCGGCGGTGTAGCTGGAAATGGGATTACCCAATATTATGGTGGGAACGGCGGTTCGGGAATCGTAGTTGTCCGCTACACAACCCCGGTCGTGCCGACCACAGTCCAAAACTTCACCGCAGCAACCAGGCTGGTTGATGCGGACATTTTGGCTGACAGTGTGACTCTGAACTGGACGGATCTTACTGGACAGACTCCTGCTGTCACCGGGTATGTAATTGAGAGCAAAAAGGCCGGCACTGTTACTTGGGCTACAGCAGCAATCGTTGGTGTCGTAACGACGGCAACTGTTGGCTCACTGGATGATGGGGCGACCTACTCATTCCGGATCGCTGCCGTGAACTCAATCGGAACTGGGTCAATGTCAACTGCAGTTGATTCGAGGCCGGTGTCAAACCTCGACATGGCATTAGACATGGGCGAGTACTACCTAGAGTCAGCCGGAAATGCGATCGATACGATTGCGTTCACCATGGAGGCGTGGGTGAACTACGACGGCACCAGAACAGGCTTTTATCGTAGCATTGTCAATCAATACGAAGCCGGTGCTGATCGCGTCTACATTGTCATCAATCCCTCCAACCAGATTCAGTATGCCTGGGGAGATCAGAACGTAGCGATTCCAGCCTCAACCTACTCGCTACCAGTTGGTGAATGGGTCCACCTTGCGCTTACGCGCGATGTTAGTGGCGATCCAAAGTTCTACGTGAATGGCAGCTTGATCTCGTCGAGCACAACTTCCAGAACCGCAATACCAAACGAGAAGCTAAGGATTGGGCCAAGGTCTGGGGCACCGTCAGAATACTTTGGCGGTCTAGTGGACCAGGTGAAGATTTGGAGTGGAGATCTAAGTGCAACAGAACTCTCAGCTTCGATGCATGCCTATGGGGATAAGACCTCTGACGGTGGAAGCGTCGCCAACGAGACCCTAACGACCCACTATGACTTCAATGATTTTTCTAGCACTTCGATTGTTCCTGACCAGACCGGCAGTAATGACCTGACGCGTGTTGGTGACACCACCACCGCACTCAGCCCGCTGGTTATCAAGGACACAACTACCCGTCCTGGCTACGCACTGTTTAGCTTCCAGCGAAGCTACCTGACTGCCACCGGTGGTTGGACGCCAGAAGCCAACATCTCTGGTGCAGAGGCATTGGTTGTTGGCGGCGGTGGTGCAGGTGGGTTTGCAAAGCAGTTTTCCGCTGGCGGCGGTGGAGGTGGGCAAGTTTCTTCTTCTTCCTCGTTCAGTCTTAGCACATCGGACCCGGTCTTCATCAAAGTGGGCGAGGGGGGCGTCGCAGCGACTGACTCATTTATTCAGAACGCAGACACTGTTCCGACTGGAGGGCAATCTTCCGGCCTGAGCGATAGCTCAGAGAGCTTATCCGCTAGTGCCGGTGCCTTTGGCGCCAGTGGAAATGGGACAGCACACGTTTCGTTCGAGTACGGAGTTGCAGCTGGCGGGTCTGGATACCACTCTGGGGGAGGGGGCTCCGCTCAGGCAAACAACTCAACGAGATTCGGCAGTGCCGGGGTTGGATCATCTACACGAGGTGGGGATGCCCTGCACAATTCAAGCGACGGTGGTCTGCAAGCCGGCGGAGGTGGCGGAGGGGCAGGTGGCAACGGAGGAAACGCGACCTCCTCATCAGGGGGCTCGGGTGGAGTCGGAGTCGAATCCTCAATAACTGGAACAGCCACTTTCTTTGGAGGGGGAGGCGGTGGAGGTAAGCGCACTACTGGCACCGCAGGATCCGGTGGTCAGGGTGGTGGTGGAGCCGGTGGAGTAGACGCTTTTGGGGCGACTGCAACAACAAATTCTGGTGGCGGCGGTGGTGGTGCCGGGGATAGTTCAGATGGCAAAGTTGGAGGTCATGGCGCCTCAGGCATCGTCATTCTGGCGTATGCGCTGACGCCTTCAGCGCCAACTATCAATTCAGTTTCCTCGATAACGGCCACCACTGCTTCGGTTTCCTTCACCGCACCTAGTTATGCCCCCGAAACCATCACCAAGTATCAGTGGACCGCAGATGGATCAACCTGGAATGACATCTCTGGAACCAGCTCGCCATTGAGTGTCACCGGCTTGGCTCAAAACACTACATTTGCAGGCTTCAAGATAAGGGCGGTCTCTAACACTTATAACGGAACTGCCTCCAGTGCTGCCACATCATTTTCAACCCCTAGTAATTTGGCAATCATCACACCGTCCTCAGGACTAAGTGCCACGTTTGGCCAGGCCATCTCGGCAATAACCATTGCCACATCTGGCGGCTCTGGAACAAATGTGTTCAGTGTTTCTTCCGGGACGCTGCCGGCAGGGCTTTCTTTGAACACTTCCACCGGTGTGATTTCAGGAACCCCAACTGCTGTCGGAGATCAGGCGATTGAAATCACCGTTACTGACAGCAGCACTGCGACCGCCACCACCTCAAGCTTCACGATCTCAGTTGCTGCTGAAACACTTTCTGCTGGAACCACAACTCTGAGCGCAACCACAGACACCCTGAAATCAATCAGTGCTTCTTGGTCTGCAGTGTCAAATGCCAGTTCCTACACAATCAAGATTTACAACTCATCAGGGATCACTCTTCTAGAAACAATCAGTTCGATTGCAAGCTCTGCCACTTCACTAACACTGAACGCTTCTAATTTTGCAGCTATCGCAGATGGCACGACCTATAAGGTAACTCTCACCGCTGTTGGCACCGGGAACTATCAGTCCAACGAAGGTACTCAAACCTCGGTCACAACACTGAACCAATACACAATTACCTACAACGCTAATGGTGCTACCAGTGGAACTGTTCCGTCTGCTCAGACCAAGACTGAAAACTCCAACCTTACGCTGGCTTCCAACTCCGGCTCTTTGATAAAGATTGGATACGAGTTTGATGGCTGGAATACACAATCAGACGGCCTGGGAACCAGCTACGCAGGAGGCGCTACCTACTCGTTGGATGCCAGCGACGAGCTATTTGCCAAGTGGGTTCAGGCAACTGGGCCATCCGGCCCAGTTTCAGTGACCACCACGCCAAGTGGATCCTCTCTGGTTGTGACCTGGGACACTCCAGTTGAGCTAGCCTCCAAGACTGTAACTGGATACAAGGTTGAGTACGCAAACGCTGATCGTGACACCTGGGAAACCGCTGGTCAGGAACCTTGGGAGGTTGCTTCTAGCGCAATTGCTGCGGACTCAACCAGCTACACAATCACCGGTTTAACGTTGGGCGAAAGTTACTACGTGAGGGTTGCCGCCCTCTATTCGGGTGGCCAAGGTGCATACGGGTATCGGTGGACAAGTAATCCTGTTTATGAAACCACACAGGCTTTCCGAAACGGCGATGGTGAAATCGTTTACTCAAGCGGAAAGGGCGTTGCTTCCGATGGGAGCGCTGAAACGTCTGTCACCGACTTTTCACGGGTTCGATATCGCATGGAGGCAACCTACGGAAGTGCCGATAATTACGTAGATGCAAACTTTGACAGAGATCTAGGAACAGCTTCTTCGGGTAGCTCCACATTCAGCTCAATAGACAAACTTCAGGTCCCAACAACTTCTGGAACGGGTAGACAGTTCAAGGTTCATGGAAATGTTTCGGATCTGAACATCCAGTCAAACGTTACTAGCGTGGCGGACGGTGCTGGTTTCAATGGTCGAGTGGAGATTTGGGAGACGAATTACACCGCTACGGTGCCAACTGAATTCTCTGGTAGTGGAAGTGGCACCGCCTGGGACATAGCAGACTCGCCTGGTAATACTGGACAATACGGTAGCTTCCAGCTTCACCGACTTGATGATGTGAACGAGCCGGTAATGGCATGGAACGCGCATTTTGCCGCGAGTATTAATCTGGTTGATATTGGTTTTGGTCCTCAGCCAACTGGGGAACCAGACTGGACATTTGCTGCAAGAGACAATGGCGCATCCGACCGAACAAATTTCAAGCTTCAAATTTTTGTAAATGAACCGGTTGAGATGCCAAGCTCCTACTCTGTGACCTGGAACTCCAACGGAGGCAGTTCCGTCACCGGCTCAGTGGTGAGCGCAGGCGCGCAACTAACTGAGCCAACAGCTCCAACCAGGCCTGGCTTCAATTTCGCCGGTTGGTCAGCAACTGACGGTGGGGCAGTTGTTAGCTTCCCCTACACTCATGGCAAAACTGCCGATTTCACAATGTATGCAGTCTGGGAGCGGGCAAACTACACAGTCACTTTCGATTACAACTACGACGGCGTGGCTGACGGCACACTTACCCACAACTCAGGTGGCACCGTTACTCTGCCAACTCCTTCATCAAGAAGCGGTTATGACTTCAAGGGCTGGTACACCGCAGCTTCTGGTGGCACCAAGGTTGGGGATGCCGGTGACACCGCATCCACGCTTTCAGGCACCGACCTGGTTCTTAGGTATGAGCTGGACGATCCAAATTCTTTTCCAGGCAGTGGCACCACGGTCACCGACACCGCAAGCAGCATTTCTTCAGTCACTGGCTCAGTTGATGGCACTGCAATTAACGGCCCAGTGTTCTCCACCCAAGACGGCATGTATTTCGAATTTGATGGAACCAATGACTACCTACGAACAGGGAACCTTTACTCCAGGATGGGGGCTGGAAACAACCAAGTTTCTCTGTTCGCTTGGGTTTATCCAACCGGCAACGGTGTTGTGGTCTCTGAGCTCGGTCAAACTACAATCAACGCTTCCTGGCATGATTCCCAGATAGAGGTCGTAGGCGGTAAATTCAAGTTCCGCACCTGGAGCCCTGCTGCATCCAGTACCCCAGCAGTAACCTCCGACAGCATCACGCTCAACCAGTGGTACTACGTCGGCCTTGTCTATGACGGAACTAGGCTCACCGGTTATGTCGATGGCGTTTCAGTGGGCAGCACAGCTAACTACACCAGATCGGCACCGACAACAGGCCTCTATTACGCGTTAGCGGCAACTGACGGGACAAACCTTGGAGATGGCACCTACGGTGACTTCAGGCTTGGCTCGTTCCATGTCTACAAGTCCGGGATTAGTGCAGCCACAGTTTTGGATAACTACCAGGCAACCTGTATTCGATTTGATTCTGGCTGCACGCAGCAGACTCTGTATGCGCAGTGGGAGGTCTCTGAGTTTGCGGTCACTTATGCCGCAGGTGATAACGGAACCGGTGCCAGCCAAACTGCGACCAAGGATGATGGTGTGGATCTCACCCTGCCAGATTCTGCAACAGCAAACAGTTACTTCACCAGAACCGGTTACACCGTTACTTCTTGGTCAACAAATTCCGACGGATCAACCTCTGACTATGCATTCGGAGCCAGCTACACAACCGAAGCAGATGAGACGCTATACCCAGTCTGGACTGCAGACACCTACACAATTACTTTCAACCGGGGCTCCCTAACAGGCTCAACAGGCGCTGATCAAACTGCAACCAAGACCTACGGCGTGAATCTAGCGCTCCCGGATTCAGCAACAGCCAATACCTATTTCACAAAGACCGGTTACACGGTAACCGGTTGGTCACTCTCAGGCGATGGCTCAACCTCAGACTTTGATCTTGGTGACAACTACACGGCCAATGTTGCAGATAACATCTTCCCGGTGTGGACGGCTGACACCTACACAATCACCTTCAATAAGGGCGATGATGGCACCGGCACTGATGAAACCGCCACCAAGACCCACGATGTTGATTTCACCATTCCTAATTCAGCAACATCAAATGGCTACTTCACTAGAACCGGATACAGCATCAGCTCTTGGTCAACTAACTCTGATGGATCGACCTCTGACTATGCATTCGGAGCCAGCTACACAACGGAAGCAGATGAGACGCTATATCCAGTTTGGACTGCCAACACCTACACAGTTACCTACAACTACAACGGTGCTACCGGTGGTAACAGTGCTGCCACATCCAGCTACACCGTTGACGGCATTGTTGTCTCACTGCCAACCCCAACCAAGCCTGGCTACACCTTTGCGGGTTGGTACTCAGATTCGGGTCTAACTGCTTCAATTGGTGCAGCTGGCGCCAGTTACTCACCAAGCGCTGACGTTACCGCCTATGCCAAGTGGAGCGCAGCCACCTTTACGGTGATCTATGCCTACAACGATGCCGATGGTGGCAACTCGACTGCCAGCAGTACCTTCACCACCGGCGGCACAGTAATAACACTGCCAACCCCAACCAGAACCGGCTACACCTTTGGCGGTTGGTATTCAAATAGCAACTTGACTGATCTTTCTGTTGTCGGTGCAGCCGGGGCAAGCTACTCACCGACAGTGAACCTGACCATCTATGCAAAGTGGACTGCCATCACCAGGTCCGTGACCTACAACACCACTAATGCAAGCTCTGGCTCGGCACCAACCGATGCCACCGACTACACAATTGGCCAAAGCGTGATTCTGAAGTCAAACTCTGGATCTTTGGCTAGAACCGGCTACACCTTTGCCGGTTGGGTAACCAACAGCGATGGCTCTGGCACTGCCAAGAATGCTGGCGAAACCCTGAGCGTTGCAACGGCCAACATTAATCTTTACCCACAGTGGTCTGCCAACACCTACACGATCACCTACCATCCAAACGGAGCCTCAGGTTCGCTTGCTAAGGCAAGCGACAGCTTCACCACCGGGGATTCCAACATCACCCTCCCTGGGGCTGGAACCATGACCAAGGTCGGTTTTGACTTTGGTGGTTGGTCCAGCACTCCAGCTGGTAGCTCGGTTGGTTCGACCTATAACACCACCTCGGACATCACCCTCTATGCAATCTGGACCCTGAAATCCATCACCTACAGCTATGCCAAGGGTTCTGACGGCGATGGAAACTCACTGGCCAGCTTTAGTTTCAGTGCTTCCTTCCCAACCGGGGCTACTGCCACCTATGGAACCGTAGTGACGCTGTCTGCAAGTGTCGATGCTGAAATTGACGCGCAATCACCAGCCGGCATCGACCACCAGTTCTTTGGTTGGTCAGATGGCACCAGCGTCTATGACGCTGGTGACAGCTTCATCCTTGGGGAAAGTAATCCAACCTTCACTGCTCAGTGGGCCAAGGTTTACTCGGTGCGCTACTCGGTGGCCGGTGGAACCTTTGCAGGTTCTGACCTAATCACAGATTCTGATTGCGAAGGTGGCGACAACACGTGCACCAATGGCCAGCTAATCACCCTAAACTCTGCCCCTACCAGAACCGGTTACACCTTCACCGGCTGGGAGGATCAGTCAGGGGACTCCTTTACTGCCGGCCAGGAAAATGTTCAGGTGAAGGCAACCAGCTACCTGTTTTATGCACAGTGGCAGGCGATCCAATACAACATGGGGTTCAACTCACTGGGTGGATCAAACGCTATTTCAAACCAGACAAAAACCATTGGACAGCTGCTAACCATGCCTAATCCAGGCACCAAAACTGGTTATAGCTTTGGTGGCTGGTCGGATGGTTCAGAACTTTTCGGTGTCGGCACGACATTTACTGTCGGCTCATCGTCCAAGAGCTTCAGCGCAGTTTGGAATCCAAACGTCTACACAGTCACCTACGACTGGCAGGGCGGTGTTGCATCCGGTTCAGCTAAGTCAGCCGACAGCTATACCGTCGGCACCGGAGCCATGACGCTGCCAACAGCAGTTGGCTCGAGCTATGCAAGAGATGGTTATGACTTTGCAGGCTGGTCAACCTCTGCTGGCGGTAGTGCAGTTTCAAGCTTTGAACCAACTGCAGACGATGTTCTTTATGCGCTCTGGGACGACGGTAACTACACCCTGAGCTATGACGCCAAGGGCGGCACCGGTTCTGGTGCCGGTTCAGTTGCCAGAACTGGCTCCATCACTCTGCCAACACCGGTTCGTTCAAACTTCACCTTTGTTGGCTGGTATGACCAGGCAACCGGCGGCAGCAAGCTTGCTGACGGTGGCGCCAGCTACACACCAGTTGCCTCCACCAGCTTCTATGCCCGCTGGGTGCAGAACTCCCTCTACGGTGTTGATGAGGCAACTCTGGAAACCGCAGCAACGTTAACCGTTGGTGGAGACCAGAGCGGTGGGTCGCTGACCAGAAACCACTCAGCCAGCGGCACCTCAGCCAGTGTGGTTGTTCCAAACGGAGCACTGCCTGCAAACACCGTTGTCACCGCTCGCTACTTCAAAGACACCGA
>Ga0209654_1001433_pt1 | contig 19047 bp, 18 predicted proteins | sample SaaInl1SG_22_DNA_FD_184646 | JGI IMG/M metagenome (GOLD analysis project Ga0209654, IMG submission 184646) | Marine microbial communities from expanding oxygen minimum zones in the Saanich Inlet - ESP_161SG_22_DNA (SPAdes) (version 2) | ecosystem: Environmental > Aquatic > Marine > Intertidal... | reverse complement strand
AAGTTAAAGATAGTGGTAAGATGGATGAGGTTAAGGCCCGAAAAGAATACATCAAACCATCAGCTATCAAACGTAAACAAAAAGCAGATGCGATTCGAGCCCAATGGCGAAGAAATCAATTCGAAAATTAAATAGTAAACACTTTTTTAGTGTTTTCAATAATACTACACTATTTATTGTAGAAAAAATATCGGCTCCCAATAGTCGATTAAATTTATTTTTATAAATAATATCTATTAAGATTCTCAATAATCTTATTTCCAAAAACAATTTAGGAGAACAATTATGGCAAATAGAAAAGATTTGTTATCTGAAGCTATCGCTGATGCTAAAGCCGTTAAAGAAACTGCACTAGCAAACGCTAAATTAGCCTTAGAAGAAGCTTTTACCCCAAAACTCCAATCAATGATTTCTGCGAAATTAGCTGAAGAAGCTGATGAAGAGATGGAAGAAGATTTAGATTCAACTGATTTAGGTGCAGGCGATAACGCTGAACCTGCTGATGTAGCATCTGATTCATCTGATATCGAAAACGATGATGAGTTGACTGAAGAAGAAGGTGAAGAGCACAACGAAGAAGAAGTATCTGAAGAAGAGGACGAACTATCTGAAGAAGAGGACGAAATGTCTGAAGAAGAAGATATGGATGAAGAAGAATCTACTGATGAAACTTACGACTCTGAAGAAGAAGTATCTGAAGAAGATGACATGGATGAAGAAGAGGAAGATGATTTAGATTTAGAATCTGTAATCGCTGAATTAGAAGCTGAAATGGCTGAAGAAGAAGATATGGATGAAGAAGAAGTTCCAGCTGATGAAAACTATCATGAAGAAGAAGAAGCTGTTGCTGAAGAAGATGATATGGATGATGAAGAAGAAATCGATTTAGACGAAGTTATTAAGACTTTAAAAGAGATGGAAGATGATTCTGAAGAATCTGAAGAAGAAGTTGAAGAAAATGATGAGTTAGAAGAAGCTTATGCTACTATTGAAAGTTTACAAAAAACTATCAATGAAGTTAATTTACTTAACGCTAAGTTACTTTTCACTAACAAATTATTCAGAACTTTCGACTTGAACGAAAACCAAAAGGTTAAAGTTTTAGAAAACTTCGACAGAACTTCATCAGTAAGAGAAGTAAAATTAGTATTCTCAACTTTAGCAGAAAACTTAAACGTTGCTAAAAAGAAAAGAACTGTTGTAAAAGAAGGATATGCCTCAAAAGCAACAAAGAGTTCTGCACCGAAGAAAATAATTTCTGAGGGTAATGATATGGCCGCTAGATGGAAAAAACTAGCAGGTTTAAAATAATTAATAAGATTAATAACGGAGAAAAAAAATGGATTTAAAAAACATTTTAAATGAAGGTTCTTCTCACACCGCAAGACTATCTGAAGCTACAAGAGCTTTAGCTGGTAAGTGGGAAAAAACCGGTCTTTTAGAAGGTATTGCCAACGAAGTTGAAAGAGCTGGCGTTGCAACACTTTTAGAAAACCAAGCAAGACAATTAGTAAAAGAGGCTTCTTCTACTGGTACTTCTGCAAATTCAGAAGAGTGGGCTGGTGTAGCTCTACCATTGGTAAGAAGAATTTTTAGTGAAATCGTAGCAAAGGATTTCGTATCTGTACAACCAATGAACTTACCATCAGGTCTAGTATTTTATCTAGATTTCAAATATGGTACAGGTCAAGCTGGTTTCGCTACTGGTAGTGGTAAAGATTCACAAGCTGATTCTGTATTCGGTATTACCGAAACATCTTCAGACCCATCAGGTGGTTTGTATGGTGCTGGTAGATTCGGATACTCTATCAACGATACCGCATCTGCAACTCAAACATTAGGAGATACAGCTGCATCTAATGTATTCTTAACATCATCTGTATCTTTAGCAGACGTAAACTATGATACTCAATTTACTTCATCTAATGGTGCTGCTATTGTAGATGGTACTATATGTAAAGTTGCTGTACCAAAAGCATCTTTAGCTGGATACGATGATAAAGGAATCAGAGGATTTAGAATTGAAGGTTCTGAGATTACAGATAACTACCCACAATTTACTGTAGAGAGTGGTGATGATATCGTATTCGTAGTAAAAACTACAGGATTCAACGCAGACGATAATACTGATGAAGTTGTGGTAAAATTCCACAAACAACCAACTGATATTTCAAGAGGTGACTTCGAAGCAGCAGGAACTCAATTAACTTCTAACCCAGAAGCTGATATCGATATTCCTGAATTGAATGTTGAAATGAAGAGTTTACCAATTGTTGCTAAGACACGTAAGTTGAAAGCACAATGGACTCCTGAATTCGCACAAGATTTAAATGCATATCACTCAATTGACGCTGAAGCTGAATTAACTTCAATGTTATCTGAGTATATCTCTCAAGAAATTGATTTTGAGATTTTAGATATGTTAATCTCTGGTGCTAAATCAACAGGTTACTGGTCAACGCAAGTTGGACGTGAGTGGAATGGTTCAGCATTTTCTGACTACTCTACAACTGGAGCACAAGCATCTGCATTTACACAAGGTGCATGGTTCCAGACTTTAGGAACTGTAGTTGCTGGTGTATCTAATAAGATTCACCAAAAAACATTAAGAGGTGGAGCTAACTTTATGGTAGTATCTCCTGATGTTGCAACAATCATTGAATCTATCCCAGGATATGCTAGTACAGCAGATAATGGTGATGCTCAGTTCGCATTTGGTGTAACTAAGATTGGTTCATTGAACAGCAGATTCCAAGTATATAAGAATCCTTATATGAAAGAGAACGTAATCCTAATGGGATACAGAGGAACACAATTCCTTGAAACTGGAGCAGTTTACTCTCCATACATTCCATTGATTATGACTCCATTAGTATATGACCCGAAAAATTTCACTCCTCGCAAGGGCGTTATGACTCGCTACGCGAAGAAGATGCTAAGGGGCGAATTCTACGGAAAAGTATATGTAGATGGATTACACAAAATTCAGTAATTAATTACTAAGTTTTAAACATTAAATTAAGGGGTGAGAAATCACCCCTTTTTTTATGCCTATGTGATATTTATATTAAAGAAATTATGAAAGGGCATTGTATGGCAGAGAACATAAGCAAGAATCCACCAAAAGGTAATATACGATTTTCTATATCGTTATCAGAGGAACAGAAGTTAGCAAAATCTGAAATTTTAAGACATCCATTTAATTTTGTAGTAGGTAAAGCGGGTAGTGGTAAAACTCTATTAGCAGTACAAATAGCATTAGATATGTTTTTCAAAAGAAAGGTTAATAAGATTGTAATAACAAGACCAACTGTATCAAATGAAGATAATGGGTTCTTACCAGGTTCATTAGAAGAAAAGATGGAACCTTGGTTAGTACCAATTCGTTCTAATATGAGAAAGGTTTACAACAAACCAAACATATTGCAGAAGATGGAATCTGATGAATCTATAGAATTGGTTTCTTTATCTCATTTTAGAGGAAGAACTTTTGATAATTCAATAGTTATAGTAGATGAGTTTCAGAATTTGACTAAACAGCAACTATTAATGGTATTAGGTAGAGTAGGAAAAGGTTCTATTATGATACTATGTGGTGATAAACAACAAATTGATTTGAAATTCAATAATGATTCGGCAGTGCATGAAGTTCCTAAGTTAAAAGGTTCACAATATGTTTATGATATTGTATTAAAAGATAATCATAGACATGAGTCTTTAGATGAAATTTTAACATTACTAACCGATTACTAATTAATTGTATATTTATCTATAGTTAACTAAAAAACAGTGGGAGAATTCAAGTGCCAGATTATACAGGTTCATTTAGTGGAAGTTTTGAAGGTAATGGTAGTAACTTAACAAACATAAGTTACCCGACTCTTGCTAATAAGCCAATCACCATATCTACGTTTCAAGGAAACTCTATATTAGCTAATAGTGCATTTAGAGATAACTTTGTATCTAATGTAAAAAATAGATTAGATGCGGAAAGTGTTATTAGCTCATCAGCTCAGATAACAATAACAGAATCACAGATATCAGATTTAACACATCAAACAATTCCAAATGGAACTATCAGTAGTAGTACACAGATTACAAACTTAGGATTTGGACAAGTTGATACTTCTGATATTGATGGTGGTAGTTTTTAAAATACAGATATTTATTATTAAATAGAGGAATAGAGTTTGGCTCAAAAAATAAAATTAAAAAGAAGTAGTACTCAATCAAATGTACCATCTGTTAGTGATTTATCATTAGGGGAATTGGCTGTAAATACATTTGATGGTAAGTTGTTTTTTAAAAAAGATGCTAGTGGCACTACATCTATAGAAACAATAGTAACCACTAATTCAGAAATTACAGGTTCTGTAAATTTAATTGGGGCATTAACATCATCATTATCTCTAATCACAAACCCATCACCATCAGGTGATTTATTTACTGTTAGAGTAAATGGTGTAGATAAATTTAACATAAATTCAGAAGGTACGTTGATAATCAAACCATCAGCTTCATTACCAACTGGAGCAGCTGGTTCACTAGCAGTTAGTGGAAGTAATTTTTTTATATATTTATAGAAAGATATTTAAAATAAAATATAGTTATGTGTACAAACATTTTAATAAATTAAAGAGGAAACAAAATGGCAGAATGGAAAAAAGTAATTGTCTCGGGGTCATCACCTGAATTCGCGGCATTAACAGTAGATGGGACAGTAACCGCAACATCATTTAGTGGTGATGGTTCATCCCTTACGGGCGTAGCGGCCGGAAGTATCGATATCGATAACTTCACCGCAGGTACCGCATTAGTACAAGGAGACCACTTCTTGTATTCAGATGGTGGTACTGAAAAGAAAATAACATTTAGTAATTTAGAAGATGCAGTATTCGGTAACGTAAGTGGTGATGCAACTATCGCAGCAGGTGGTGCATTAACTATTGCGGATGGTTCAGTATCAAATGCTATGTTAGCAGGTTCAATCGAAGCTTCAAAATTAGCTGGTGCAATTGATGATTCTAAATTATCAACAATATTAACAGCAAATAAAGTATCTTTAGCTGCTTTAGATTTAGATGGTGGTACTGATATAGGTGCTGCTTTAGTAGATGCTGATTTAATGATTGTTGATGATGGGGCTGGTGGTACTAACAGAAAAGCTACAATGAGTAGGTTAAGAACGTATATGCAAAACAACCTTACGTTTACAACCAATACAGATACAAATACACAACTTTCGCAAGAACAAGTTGAAGATTTTGTAGGTGGAATGTTAGATGGAACTGAAACTAGAATCTCAGTAACTTATGATGATGTCGATGGAAATATTGATTTTGTAGTAGATGCTGATTTAGCAAACTACGATAACACAACTGCAGGATTCTTAACATCTGTATCTACTGCTGATATTGGTGATTCACAAGTAACTAATGCTAAATTAACTGGTGATATTGCAAATGATAAATTAGCAAACTCATCAATTACTATAAATGGTTCAGCAGTATCTTTAGGTGGTTCTGTAACTACTCCAAACACTCAGTTATCAACAGAAGCAGTTCAAGATATCGTAGGTGGAATGTTTACTTCTAATACTGATACTAGAGTAACAACTACATATGATGATACCAACGGAAAAGTTAGTGTAGTAGTTAATGATATGACAGCTAACGATGATGTATCTGTTGCAAATCTTAAAACTAGATTGGCTGGTGGATTCGGTTCAAACGCAGTACAGATTGGTGATTCAGATGATGTTGTAACAATTGGAAACAAACTTGTTGTAACTGGTGATTTACAAGTAAGTGGTACAACAACTACTGTTGATACTACAAACTTAAATGTAACAGACCAATTCATTAACTTAAACGATGGTGGTTCTGCTGCCGATGGTGGTATAGTTGTTGAAGGTGCTGGTGTATCTTATGGATGGGATAACTCAGCAGGAAGATGGGCATTTGATGCAGCTGGGGCAACTGAAGGACAAACTACAATTACATCTGATGCATTTGCAGCCGCAGTAGTAACGACAGATGATGCTAAGTATAGAAAAAATGGTAATATTAGAGTTACATCAGATGAAATCTACATTTATGTAGAATAATATGAAGTTTTTAAAAAAAGTTATTGAAAAAATTATGGCGGATATAAAGAGTATTAGACATGTTAGTAAAAGTAAACAATCTGAGGAGCTAACTTTGAAGGAGATTGATTTCCTCTTACAAACAATTGCCGAATCTACCTTTGAAGGTAAGGATGTTCAAATTGTTTACGAAACAGCAGTAAAACTACAAAAACTGATAAACGATAAGTCGTAAGTCTAGAAACCCCTACAGAGATGTGGGGGTTTTTTATTTAATAAAAAATAATTACATATTTATTGATATATATCTTTGGATATTGGCCCCAATGGGGAAGTGGGCTCATATTTTGTGAGTATCCAACCATAACTAAAAGGAAAAAGAATTATGCCAAATTGGAAAAAAGTAATTACCTCAGGGAGTACTGCGGTACTAAACGAAATAACATCTTCAGGAGGAATATATTCTGCTGGGAATATACAATCAAGAGAATCAATATTAGGTAGAGATACCTATTTACAGAGACTAGTTACATTGGTCACAAGACCAGAGCTAGACTCGACTGCTAATACAAGCATAGACTTTTTAACAAGAAATAGTACTTCTGGCCAGATAGAGCGTCATTCTTTAGGTTCAAACGCATTTAATAGTACCACAATCCCATCAGCAGCAAACAACGCAACAATAACAATATCAGCAGGAAACGCATTAACTGGTGGAGCTGCGTTTACTACAAACCAAAGTTCTAATGAAACAATCACAATCAATCATGGAGATACCTCATCACAAAGTTCAGTAAATGGAAGTGGTAGAACTTATATACAAGATATCACATTAGATACTTACGGACACGTTACTGGAATTGGAACGGCAACAGAAACAGTTACCAATACTGATACCATAGATATGGGTGATGGGTTTCTAGTTGAGGATGGTAATTCACCGCCAACAAAAGTACAGATTACCGAAAATAAAATGTTAAAATTCATAAATGGTACAGGTATTGATATCAGATTTACAGATTCAAATAATGGTAGTTCTTCAGACCCATTCGATTTAACAGTCTCATTAGCAAGTGGTGGGGTTGGTGCAGGTACTTATGGTTCAACTAATGATAACACTAAAATTGACCAAATTACAGTTGATGCTTATGGTAGGGTTACTAATGTAACAACTGGAGCGACAGGTGATATTACAGGTGTAACTGCAGGAACAGGTCTTAGTGGTGGCTCAACTTCTGGAACAGCAACACTTAACTCTGTTTACTTACCAGCCGTAGATGATAGGGATATGAAACCTAATACATCTGGAGTTGGAAGTACTGTTAAAGGTATCAAACCATTCTTTACTTCTTTAGGTGGTATGACAGGAACGGCAGATACCGATTATCAAGACGCATTAGTATTGGATACTTATTCAGATTCATCAGGTGGTAATGCTAATTGTCTTATTTTTGATAAAAGCACTTTTTTAATTAAACATTATAATGCAGTTTCAACTGCAACTTCTTGGGGAACTCCTAAAACAATAGCTTACACTTCCGATATCCCATCAGCAGCAAACAACGCAACAATAACAATATCAGCAGGAAACGGATTAACAACTGGTGGTAACTTTACTACAAACCAAAGTTCTAATGAAACAATTACAATACACCATGCTGATACATCAACACAAGCATCCGTAAATAATAGTGGTAACACAGTAATTCAAGATGTTACTTTAGATGGATATGGACACGTTACTGGGTTAACATCAAAATCATTAATAATACCAACTGTTAATAATGCAACACTTACATTAAATACAAGCGCAGGTCTTAATGGTAGTACTACATTCACAGCCAACCAATCCAGCGCTACCACATTTAATGTTAGTTTGGACTTATCAGAACTTACTGATAAGACTGATGCAATTGATGCCTCAGTTGATGAAATCATAATGTTGGATAATGGGGCAGAGCGAAGAAAGAGATTTTCAGAAATCTTTGGTTCAAACGCATATAATAGTACTACAATCCCATCAGCAGCAAACAATGCAACAATAACAATATCAGCAGGAAACGGATTAACTGGTGGAGCTGCTTTTACTACAAATCAAGGTATAAGCGAAACAATCACAATCAATCATGCTGATACATCAACACAAGCATCCGTAAACAATAGTGGTAGAACTTATATACAAGATATTACTTTAGATACCTATGGACACATTACAGGTATCACCTCAGCAACTGAAACAGTAGTCAATACCAACACAACCTACTCAACAAATGCAACATTTGGTACAGCCAACAGTGGTACAGAGATTAGATTACATGGTGATTCACTCGGAAGTGGTGTTAACTTAGACGAAATGAGAAAACAAGGTGTATTTTCTCAAAACTCCAATTCAAATGCAGCTGCTGGTTCTAACTATCCAGAAGACCTAGCAGGTATACTTGTTGTAAATGATGATATGTATGGAAATGGTTTACACACTCACCAAATGTATGCAATTTATAATAGCGTAAATATTTACAGTCGTAGTTACTATAATGGTAGTTGGACTAAATGGAGAAACTTAGCAGCAGATACAGACACAACGTATTCAGCAGATGGAAACTACGGTATGACTTTAAGTGGAACTAAATTCCGTTTAGAAAATGATAGAAGAAGAAATTCAACTTCTACAGATATCTACACAGGTAATACACACGATTTCACTTGGTACGATGCATCTGTAGGTATTATATGGTACGCCGCAGGCTCTGAGAAGATGCGATTGTTGGATAATGGTACATTGCACGTTAAAGGTGATGTTATAGCATTTTCTTCTTCAACAATATCAGATAAGAGGCTTAAAGATAACATTAAAACAATTGAAAATCCATTAGATAAAATCAAAGCACTTAGGGGTGTTGAGTATGATTGGAATAATGGTAATAGAAAAGGTAAACATGATTTAGGGCTTATAGCACAAGAAGTTGAATCGGTTATTCCTGATATAGTACATGAACACACACTACCATATGTAGAAGGTGAAGAAGATACACTATATAAGACTGTAGATTATGAAAAAATGGTAGCAGTTCTAATTGAAGGTATGAAAGAACAACAATCTCAGATTGAAGAACTTAAATCAGAAATGAAAAAACTTAAAGGGGAAATATAATGGCAGTTCCAGCATCAGGTGAAATATCAATGATAAAACTCAGAAATGAAATTGGAAATAATAATTACAATGGTTCTAACATATACTCAAACATTTCTTTAACAAGTATGAGTACGGGTGTACATGGTACTATCAATACAGTAAACGCTGCAGCTGATAGACCTAATGGTTCAGTACCACACTCTATGTCTGAGTTTTATTCATATGACCACGATGCAGCTTTAGTTTCTTTTACTGGCAGAGCTATGAGGGCCTCTGAAGAGTCTGCTCTTACTGCTTGTGGTAAAGGAGCACTGAGTGTTACCATATATCACAACAGTATTGAAGAATGGGATGCGGATGGCACTACATGGTACACAAGCAATACTGGTGAAACTGAGGTTGATAATGGATATTACAAAGATGCATTAGGTTTGTATGGTTATTATTACGAAGGTGGTGATAAAATATATTTCTCATGTGGTCGTTCAGAGAGAAGATTAAAATACAATATAAAATTTATTGGTGAATCGCCAATGGGTATTCCAATGTATCACTTTAATTATAAAAACGAAGAACATGGTAAAGGTAGATTTGTTGGAACAATGGTAGAGGATTTACAAAGATTAGGATTCGAAGATAATGTGTTTGAGCAAAATGGTGAACTTTGGGTTATTTATGATAAAAGAATAGATGTTCCATTTGAATCTGTAACTAACTGATAATCAGCACATTGTGATGATAGCGATAGTGTAAACAACTAAAAACCAACAAGTTATGTTAAAAGAATATTTAGAAAACGAAGTTATATTTACGGATACAGAATTAAAATCAAAATATATAGATTGTTTTTGCCCAATTATGGCAACTAACGAATCTGAGTTGATGAAAGAATCGGCCGATGTTCTATGTTCTAATAGTGGTTCTGTTTTAAATGTAGGATTTGGATTAGGAATAATAGATACATATATTAGAAATCACAATCCAAAAGAACATCATATAATAGAAGCTCATCCACAAGTTTGTGAAAAGGCAAAAGAAATGGGATTTGATGTACATTGTGGGTTATGGGAAGATGTTGTAGAAGATTTTATAAAAGAGGGTAAAACTTTTGATAGTATTTATTTTGACACATATGTTTTTGATTATGAAAAATATCCTCAATGGGCATCATTCACAAAAATAGTTCCTAAATTACTAAATCCAAATGGAATATATTCTTATTTTAACGATATCGCATCTAAAATAGAAAAAGTAGAAGAAATTATAGAACCATTTGGATGGGAAAAACATCAAAAAACACTACCACATCCAGTAGGACATCAAACTTATGAATTGATATGGTACATAAATAAGTGATTCTTAAAGATTCTCATATTTATATAAAAGAATTAGGAGATTATAAATGGCAGTAAACATTCCAATATGGCCGGGCTCATCATCTTTCTCAGCTGGTAAAACACCGTTTGGGCATTATGATACCGATACAGAGTTTCAATCATCAGTTGATAAAACGGCTGGGTGGTGTGCAAAACGATTAGGTTATCCTATAGTAGATATAGAACTACAGGATATAAACTTCTATGCTTGTTTTGAAGAAGCAACTACAGAGTACTCATCTCAAGTCAATCAATTTAATATTAGAGAAAATTTATTAAATATTAAAGGAAACCCCACATCTTCAAATTTATCTCAAACTCAAATGAATGCCAATTTAGGTGGGTTAGTATCTTTAGCTAAAGATTATGGTAGTGAAGTGGGTAGTGGTGGTAATGTAACTTATTATACAGGTTCATTTACTGCTAAGCCAGGACAACAGATGTATGATTTAACAAACCCAACAATCACATCATTAGAAGAAGGTACTGCTGGAACAGATAAGTTTGAAATCAAAAGAATGTTACATAACGCACCACCTGCGATGGTTAGATACTTTGACCCATTTGTAGGTACTGGTTTAGGTTCACAACAAATGATGGATACATTTGGATGGGGTAATTACTCACCAGGTGTTTCATTTATGATGCAACCACTTTATGATGATTTGTTAAGATTACAGGCAATCGAATTTAACGATATGGTTCGTAAATCTCAATATGGGTTTGATATTCAAAACAATAGAATCAGAATATTCCCAATACCAAATAATGAGTATAAAATACATTTTCATTATGTATTAGAGTCGGATAGAAATAATTCAGTAGTTTCTAATTCAGTTATATCTGATTACTCAAACGCTAAATATGATAGAATACCTTACAAAAGTATTAATCATGTTGGTAGAAGGTGGATTGAAAAATATACATTAGCATTAGCTAAAGAAATGTTAGGCGCAGTAAGAGCTAAGTTTAGTTCAGTACCAATCCCTAACTCAGAAATAACATTAGATGGTGCTGATTTAAGAAGTGAAGCATCTTCAGAAAAAGAAATCCTAATTTCAGAATTAAGAGAAAACTTAGAAGCTACTTCTAGAAAAGCATTATTACAAGCACAACAAGAAGAATCAGAAGCGATGGAACAAACTCTTAACAGAGTACCTCGTGCAATTTATATAGGGTAACAAATGGCATTATTCGGTGGACAGAGAGATGCAGCACTTTTTAGAAAAATCAATAAAGAGTTAATAACTGATATTATTGATACTGAAGTTTACTTCTATAAATTAATTATAGATGAAACTAAGGCAAACCTATATGGTGAAGGTAAAAATAAAACCTATTATAATCCTGTAAAAATACCAACATTAGTTGATAGAACAAACGCCGAACAAATATTTGATGATTTTGGTTCATCTTATACTAGAAATGTAAACTTCTACTTTTTGAGAGATATACTAAAAGATAAAAACGTATATCCTGAAGTAGGTGATGTAATAGAGTGGAATGATGAACAGCATATTGTGGATGTAATATTTACAAACCAATTCTTTGCAGGTAAGAATCCTGATACTTGGGATGGTGGTGATTCACAAGGATATAATTTATCTGTTATATGTGAAACGCATGTGGCTAAAAGAAGTCAATTACAATTAAAAGATGATTTTAGAGCAGGTGTTAATGATAATACAAATGATTTACCAGTAGGAATTTAAAATGGCATATAAATACAGAACAAATAGAGATGAAAAGGTTGATTTGAAAAGAGTGGATAGCTCTTTCTCTGATACTCCTGAATTGAATAAGGCCAAACAGATTTCTCGTAGAAATGATGATGTTAAAAACGTAAATGTAGGTATTTACGATATTGATTTAGCATTCAAAGATTTTTTAGAAAAGGATGTAAGACCTACTATAGAAGAAAATGGTAAATATTTACCCGTTCCTGTAATGTATGCTAGTCCTGAAAATTGGTCATCTGCTCAAAGAGATGGGTTTATGAGAGATGGTAATGGTAAGGTTCAAACACCACTCATTTCATTTAAAAGAAACTCATTAGATATTAATACAGAATACTCTAAGTTAAAAGTACTTACAGATGAGGATACTACAAGAGCATTTACTAAAAAATATAGTAAAAATAACAGATACGATGCATTTTCTCAGTTAACAAATATGTTACCACCAAAGAAAGAAAGATATATTGTTGATGTACCTGACTATGTAAACATACAATATGATTTAATTATGTGGTGTGATTATATGGAAGATTTAAATAAATTAGTAGAGCAAGTAGTTTATTTTCAAGGTGGTGCATTTGGTGATAGATATAAATTCCAAATCAAAGGTGAATCTTATTCATTTGAAACTACAAATGGGGTAGGTGAAGAACGTATAGTTAGAAGTAACGTAACACTTACAGTTAAAGCATATATAGTACCTGAAGATAGAGGTAAGAAAACAATAAATACACAAAAAGTGTTTGGAGTATCAAAAATTATTTGGAATCCTAAGTTTTGAAAATAATTTTTGATATTTATAGGTATATTAATTGTAAACTTATAAAAAAACAAAGTTATGGCAGAAGTAAAAAACGTAAAAGAACAAGAAGTAATTAAATTTACCGAAGAAGAAGTTTCAAGCATTAAGAAGTTTAGAGAAGATTTCTCACAGATTACAGCTAGATTAGGTGAGATTGAGATAGAGGGTATTATTCTAAAATCTCAGCAAGATAAACTTTCTGAAATGAAATCTGAAGTAGAATCAAATTATAAAAAACTTAGAGCTGATGAAATTAAATTAGCTGGTGAATTAAAAGAAAAATACGGAGATGGTGAATTCGATTTAGAAACAGGTATTTTCACACCGGTCTCATAAATATATCGTTTCATAAATTTCTGAGTATTTATTAGTATAATAAACCAAAAAGAAATTAATAGGAGAATCAAATGGCAGAAAGAATAGTAAGTCCTGGAGTATTTACAAGAGAAAAGGACTTGTCGTTTCTACCTCAAGGGATTGGCGAAATTGGAGCAGCATTAATCGGGTCAACAGTTAAAGGACCAGCATTCGTTCCAACAACAGTATCATCTTTTCAAGAGTTTCAACAAGTATTCGGTGGATTGACTTTAGATTCATATCTACCATATACTGCACAAGCTTATTTGGAAGATGCGGGTACTGCAACAATCGTTAGGGTATTAGGACAAGATGGATACACTCTTGAAAACCCAATAGCATTATCAGTATCATCATCGCATGGTAAAAAGGTAGTAGCAGTATTACACCCAACAACAGAAGTATTATCAGATGAAGATGTGTTTAAAAATAGTACAATAGGTGACCACAATGGTTCATCTGCTGTAACTGCATCAATATTCACATTAGGAGTATCTGGTTCAAGTTTTGCAAACACTAACTTTAGTGCATCATTAAACCCATCAGATGATAATTATTACACAAAATCATTCGGATTTTCAGCAAGAGGTGCTCAAAAAGGATATGTGTTATCAAACTTTAAAACATTCCAATCAGCATCATTTGCTAAAGATGGAGAAATTCCAGTAGTAACATTAGATGTAGCTAAAGATGTCGATTACACAAAAGCATATTCTGAGGCAAATACACCTTGGATTACATCACAAAAAGTAGGTGGTAACACAACGAACTTAATTAAGTTCCATACTTTATCACATGGCACAGCAACTAACTACGAATTTAAAATCGGTATTCAAGATATCAAACCAGCTGGTACAGTACCAGGTTCTGAGTATGGTTCATTTACTGTAGTAGTAAGAAGAGTTGACCAAGATAAGATTGTAGGTACACCATTTGTAGGTGTAGTTGATTCTGATATCAGACCTAACTTAGTTGAACAATTCCAAGGAGTTAATTTAGATCCTGATTCACCAAACTATATCGCTAGAGTAATTGGTGATAAGTACATTACTGTAGATGCAGATGGAAAATTATCAACTAATGGTGATTATCCAAATAACTCAGAAAACATTAGAGTTGAAGTTTCAACTGCAGTTCAAAATGGTGGTATAGATGAATCATTAGTACCATTCGGATTCGGAGCATTACAAAATCCATTTGGAAACAAATTAGATTTACCAAGTCCTTCTTATGTATCTGCACAAACAATCAATCAATCATACAATCCTAAGAAATTCTACGGATATGATTTTGATTTTGTAACAACAGATAATAGAAACTTCTTAGCACCAACACCAGATAGTAACAACGCAACAGTAGGTACGGCATTCTATTTAGGTGATAACACCCAAGATGCTGGGGCAAACTACCCATCATCAGCGGCTGCTAATTCTGGTTCTATATCATTAAACGACCAATTAACTTCTATTAACTCTAGAAAGTTCTTAGTACCTTTCCAAGGTGGTTTTGATGGATTCAAACCAAATAGACAAGTTTCTTTAGGAAATGATATTAGTGCTGGAAACACACAAGGGTATGATTGTTCATCAAATACAGCGACAGGTACATTAGCATATAGAAAAGCAATTAACTCTGTATCTAATCCTGATGAATTTGATATCAATATGTTAGTATTACCAGGTATCATTCACAGATATCACTCATCAGTATCAGTATTCGCTAAAGATATGTGTGAAGATAGACAAGATGCATTCTATATTATGGATGCTTCAGCATGGAGTGATTCAATTTCAACGGCAGTTAACGCTGTTCAAGCATTTGATTCAAACTATGTTGCATCTTACTATCCTTGGGTTAAGATACTCAATACAGATAAAAACAAACCAGTATGGGTTCCGCCATCGGTTGTACTTCCTGGCGTTATAGCATTTAACGACCAAGTAGCCGCTGAATGGTTCGCACCAGCTGGATTGAATAGAGGTGGATTAACTTCAGTAATTGAAGCTAAGACAAGATTGACTAGAGTTGAGAGAGATTCACTTTACGAAGGTAGATTAAATCCTATCGCAACGTTCCCTGGTCAAGGTGTTACTGTATTTGGACAGAAAACATTACAAGCTAAACCATCGGCATTGGATAGAATCAATGTAAGAAGATTGTTAATCGCAGTGAAGAAATTCATCGCATCATCTACTCGTTACTTAATATTTGAAAATAATACAGCAGCAACGAGAAATAGATTCTTATCAATCGTTAATCCTTACTTAGAATCAATTCAACAAAGACAAGGTTTATACGCATTTAAAGTGATAATGGATGAAACCAATAACACCCCAGATGTAATTGATAGAAACATTATGGTCGGTGAGATTTTCTTACAACCAGCGAAAACAGCAGAATTCATAGTTCTTGACTTTAACGTACTACCAACTGGAGCAGCATTTCCAGAATAGTATATAGATAATAACTTAGTTCCCCTAATATTTTTAGGGGGACTAACTATTTTTTAAAAAGAACTATATTTATATTAAAGAAAGAATAACGGAGAAAACTAAATGGCACAACTATTAGACCCAACAGAAGTAATGTTCACATCATTCGAACCGAAGATGTCGAACAGATTTATTATGTACATTGAGGGAATCCCTGCGTACCTAATAAAAGCCGCTAACAGACCAGAAATAACAAACGGAAAGGTTACAATTGACCACGTTAATGTTAGAAGATATGTAAAAGGAAGAAGTGAGTGGAGTGATTTAACAATTTCATTGTATGACCCAGTAGTACCATCAGCAGCACAAGCAGCTATGGAATGGGTAAGATTACACCACGAATCAGTAACAGGCCGTGATGGTTATTCTGATTTCTACAAAAAAGATATCACATTTAACAGTTTGGGTCCTGTTGGTGATAAAGTAGAAGAGTGGACACTTAAAGGAGCATTTATTCAAACAGCAAAATTCTCAGACATGGATTATACTGGTGAAGATTTAGCAACTGTAGATTTAACACTTACATACGATTACGCAATACTACAATACTAAGTACGGATTGTAATAAAAATTGACTATTGAGAAACCCTTACAGAAATGTGAGGGTTTTTTCGTTTAATTAATAATATTTACATATTTATATATGGTTAACCAATATTAAATAAGTTTTAAAACGAGAAACGTTATGAGTAAAGAAAAATTAACAGATGAATACCAAAGTAATCTTTCTAATGATGAAATGGTGGAGCTTGCTAAGAAACAATATGAAACACAGCAAGTATCCGATTATAAATTTCCAACTGAAATAGTAGATTTACCATCTAAGGGATTAGTATATTCCAAAGAGAACCCATTATCATCAGGTAAAGTGGAAATGAAGTATATGACTGCAAAAGAAGAAGATATTCTTACAACACAATCATATATTAAAGATGGAACAGTATTAGATAGATTATTTCAATCACTAATATTAGGTAATGGAGATGGAATTCCAATCAAATACATAGATTTAACTACAGGTGATAAAAACGCAATTATGATTGCTGCCAGAGTATTAGGATATGGTAAAGATTACAAAGTAGAAATCCAAGACCCATTTTCAGATAATAAGCAAGAAGAGATTATTGATTTAACTCAATTCGAAGCAACTGATTATGATGGTAAGAACCAAACAGAATTACATAAGAATGAGTTTGAGTATGAACTACCTAAATCTAAAAGAAAAATTACTTTTATGGCAATGACTGAATCTAAAGAAAGAAAAGTCAAACACCAAATTAAAGATTTAGAAAAGAAACAAAGAAAACTTAAAGATGCTACATCAAGAGAACTAACTACAAGATTAAAGAATATGATTCTTTCAGTAGATGGTGAAAGTGATATGGCTACAATTAATAGTTTTGTAGATAACGAACTATTCGCAATAGATTCACAAGCTTTAAGAAATTACATTAACGAAGTAGTTCCAGATATGAACTTAAATTATGAATTTGTTTCAGATGAAACAGGGGAAAGGAGAGAAATGCTACTGCCTATGGATGTTACCTTTTTTTGGCCTTCATCAAAGTTATAGAAAGCATTTACACTCTCACATTTTTGACCTCATCTATCATGGAAATGGTGGATTCAACTTTACGGATGTTTACAATATGCCGATATGGGTTCGCACATTCTACATTGGTAAAATAATTGAATTTAAGCAGGAAGAGAAGAAGATGAATGATAAAGAAATGAGAAAAGCTAAATCAAAATCACGAAGATAATGAAGAACCCAACTATTTGTTGGGTTTTTCTATATTTATACACAGATAAAACTATTAAGGGAATACAATGGGAAAGAACATAATTGAAAAATTAGAAAAACGTGGTATGGATGAGGGTGGTATCAAATCATTCATTGGTTCTATTGTTAAAGCATATAAGACCAAACAATTAGATAAACTAACTAATGACCCAGAATACCAAAAAATTCTAAAAAAATATAAGATTAAACCTGTAGATTATAGTAAAAACTATGATTTAGGTGACCTACCTTCATTCAAAAAGAAATAAATAGGATGTAAATGGCTAAGCTTAACAAAGATACACAGGCAAGAATAAATGCGATTAAACAAGAAGAACAACTTCAAACTAATCTTACGTCTATATTACAATCAAATTTAGATTTAAGAACTAAGCAAGGTAAAGTTGGTAAAAATATTCTTGCAAGTCTTGCCGAACAAAAAGGTGCTGAAGCCAAACTTACTACTCTTTTACAAGAAAAACAAAAAGTTCTTGAAAATGAAGCTGGACTAGGACAAGAACGATTAGAACAGTTAGTAGAGATGATACAGCATCAAGAAAAACTCTTAGATATCGAAAAGCAGCGTGAAGAGGTAAGTGAAGAAATCAAAAATATAGGACAGGATTTTGCAAAAGATTTAGGTTCAGCATTAGGGGTATCAAATGAATTAGTATCCGCTATGATGAAATTATCTGCAGCCGCAATCGGATTAGTTATTCTTAAAGAAATAGCAGGATTTATTTCAGATGCAGTTGGTAGGATGAAAGACCTAACCAAAGAAACTGGTGCATCGGTTGGGCAAGCTATGGAATTGGAAGGTGCTATCAAAGGTGCACAAATGTCCTTAAATCCATTTGTATATTCATATGAAGAAGTAGCCGAATCAGCAAAAGCACTCAGAGATGCAACAGGTCAAATAGTTCCAGATTCATCATTACTCGCTGATATTACAGAAGTAAACTCATTATTAAAAGATGCAGATAAAGCTCAATCATTAACTAGAACATTAAAAAATGCTGGGATTGATGCTGGTGAATTAACTGAATCAGTAAAAGGCATAGGTCAAAGTTTAGGACAAGATGCTGGACCTGCTATGGAATATTTTGCAGATAACCAAGCATTAGTTAGAACTTTAACAAAAGACCAACTTAAACAAAGAGCCGCAGAAGTAATCCAACTGAAGAAGATGGGTGTTGATATGAAAAAGATGAAAGATTTAGCATCTGAATCTTTGGATATCGAAAAATCTATGAAGGATGAAATGAAATTGAGAATGATGACCG